>SL_3KL_010_SEDDRAFT_10001224_pt1 | contig 23021 bp, 20 predicted proteins | sample SodLakKL_010_SED_2_FD_10381 | JGI IMG/M metagenome (IMG submission 10381) | reverse complement strand
TACCCTGGTTCCCACGCAAAGTGTGGCAACGAAAAAAATGCAAAAGCACAGCTTTTGCACTCCTTCAACACCCCCCAAACCCCCAAATCCGTTACAATCAGCAAATTGCACATCCGTGAACCCGAAACCCAAAACCTGACACCTGAAACCTGAAACCAAATCTTCAGGCCCTTAATTTTCGGAAAAGATTCGAGATGATAAAACAAATCCCAAATCTGGGTGATTTTCAATACCCAGATTTAATCTCCTGGCTGTTGAACAAAAGGCAGGCGTTGAAAAAAGCCGTGCGCAGGTCTAAGGCTTGTGATAAACTACAATCATTTCATTAAATAATATGGAGGACAAAATGAAAGTTGTTTTCAGCGAGGCTTTTTATCCATGTTATGTGGAAGATGCCGCGGCGGTTGAGGGAAGAATGGAGTCCATTGTTGGTGTGATTCATGACAAGGTGACCTTTATTGAAGCTGAACCTGCTTCTGAAGAGGACATCCTTGCTGTTCATTCACAAGAGCAAGTGGACCGGGTCAAAAGAATGGGCTTGTATGAAATCGCTTCCCTGGCTGCCGGAGGGGGGATTCAAGCCGCCAGGATCGGATTGAATGAACCGTCTTTTGGCCTTATTCGACCGCCCGGTCATCATGCTTCGGAGTTTGTCTCCTGGGGCTATTGTTATTTCAACAACATGGCAATTGCCGTCACAAAACTAAAAAATGAAGGTTTGATTCACAATTGTCTTATTCTGGATATCGATCTTCATTATGGTGATGGAACAGTAAATATTCTGGGAGATAAGGACTGGGTGGAAATCTGTAATCCGGCGGGAAGAACAAGAGAAGGCTACATTGAAAATGTCCGCAAGTGCCTTAAGGATGTTCAGGTCGATATAGTCGGTATTTCCGCAGGTTTCGATAACCATAAAAAAGATTGGGGCGGGCTGATGGAAACACAGGATTACAGCACCATCGGTAAAATGGTCCGGGATTGTTGTAAACGATTCGGTTGTTCCTGCTTTGCACTTCTGGAAGGAGGTTATTCCAAAAAAGTGCTGGGTTACAATGTCGAGGCGTTCATTGATGGCATGAAAAATCAATGATGAAAAGCTATTTATTGAGGGGTATGTTCCTAAACCCCATAAGCTTGAAGTTTTCGCCTGAGGGTGTTTAAGCCGATTTTCAATCGACGGGCGGTCTCTGATTTGTTGCATTCGGTCTTGTGGTAGACATCAAGAATGTATTTTCTTTCCATTTCCGATAACGAAACAATCTCATTGTGAATACCATCCGCAAGATAATAACCCTTTTTGGGGCTCGGTTTGCAGGTGCGCAGTTCATCCGGCAAAACCCGGGGCGCTATTTTCCGCCCCTGTGCCAGGTTGACCGCGGACTGAACAATAGCTTTCAGTTCGCGCACATTGCCCGGATAATCGTAGGCCATCAGCAAATCAATACTTCTCGGATCTATTGCAACCTTGCTTTTGGTTCCGCAGAATTCTTCCATAAATTGACTGATCAACAAGGGGATATCATCTTTACGTTCCCTTAACGGAGGGATGTGAAGCCAGCCGCCCCTGAGACGATAATACAAATCTTTTCTGAATTTTTTTTGGGCGATAAGTTTATCCAGATCCTCATTGGTGGCGGCAATAAAGCGAATATCAGCCATTTGAAGATTATTGCTGCCCAATTTTAAATACTCCCCGCTCTGAAGTACCCGGAGCAGTTTTCCCTGCTGTTCCGATGGCAATATCCCGATTTCATCCAAAAAAAGGGTGCCGCCACTGGTGAATTCAATATATCCGGCCCTGTTTTTTTCTGCACCGGTAAATGCACCCTTGGTATGGCCAAAAAATTCAGCGTCAAAAAGCCCTCCTGTCAAAGAGGCCATATTGATAGCTGTAAAGGGCTTTTCGCTCCTGGGGCTGGCATTGTGAATTGCTCTGGCAAGCATATCTTTTCCGGTTCCGCTTTCTCCTGTGATCAGTATCGGTACATCACCGGCTGCATGAAGCTCAGCTGCTTTCATGACCTTGAGCATGTTTTGGGAACAGGTGATGATACTTTTAAAGGCACCTTCATGGTTAAATCTGGGAAGCGACGGTTTGTTTCCAAATTCGAGGATATCCAGCAGCCTTTTTCGCTCCATGGCTCGGCCGATGGTTACGTTAAGTTCTTCTTTGGAAACAGGTTTTACCAGATAATCATAAGCACCGAGTTTAAGACAGTTGACCGCCACCTTTACCTCGTTGACCGCAGTCACCATAATGCATTCAGTTGCCGGGCTGTTATTTTTAATAAGCTCCAGAAGAGTGGCACCGTCCATTTCCGGCATGTTTATGTCAATTATGGCAATATCAAAAACCGCTCCCCGATCCAGCACTTCAGCAGCCTTCTTAGGATTTTCCTCGGTATGAATGCTGTGATATCCAAAACTCTTGAGATGTCGGGATAAAATTTCCAGATAATCCCGGTCGTCATCGATTACGATGATAGTGTTGCGCATACTAACTGCCTTTTAGCAAAATTGTCAAAATTTCATTTTTGAAAAAACGAATATAAAAAGCCACCTTTTTATGTTCACACAAATTATAATCTGTATACCAAAATAGTCTATGCCAAATTGGCATAAAAATGAATAACCATTAGAAATTAATTATAATTATTGACAGGCAGTGCCAATATGGAATATATACGAAAGGATTAAAAATGATAATAATTCTTGTAGCTTTTCAAATAAGATATGAATGTAACAGCCTAAAATAGTTATACAAAATGTTTTTCCCAGAACTCTTCGTTTTGTTTGGCATACTTTTGGCATAGCAATTGCTCTTTTTGTTTACAAACATCCTGATTTTTTACAAACAATCTAAAAAATGGAATTGCAAAAGGCCAATTTAGTGAGAACTTTTAAGCCAGATGTAAAACGGTTACCCAAAACAAAGTTTGGAGGTAAATTCGAATGCACCTCAAGCGTAAATTAGAGACGGGTGAATTTGCTGTCCTGGCGGAAATGGAGCCGCCCAAAGGAGTTGACATTTCTCCGATGGTTTCAGGGGCTGCCAGGGTCAAGCATAAGGTGGATGCTTTTATTGTACCTGAGATGAGCAATGCCGTGATGCGCATGAGCGCACTTGGTGGAGCCATGGCGCTGCAGAACAACGGAATGAACACGGTTATGGAAGTGTGCTGTCGGGACCGAAACCGATTGGCTCTCCAGGCTGATCTTCTGGCTGCCTATGCCTCCGGCGTTGCTAACGTCATGGCAGTAAAAGGCCAGGACCCGGGTTTCGGTGATCATCACCAAGCCAAAACAGTCTATGATATTGATTTGCACGGATTGCTCAAGGCGATAGAGGTTTTGCAGAGTGGGCGTGATATGGCCGGTATTGAGCTTTCCGGAAAACCCTCGTTTCTGGTAGGTTCTGTTGTGAATGCCGGTTTGGAGGGTCATGAGCTGGAAAAAGAAATGGCGGAAGTAAACCAATTAATTGAAGCAGGTGTTCGTTTTTTGGTGACTTCCCCGGTTTTTGAACTTTCAGCCATCGAACCGTTTTTGAAAACAGCAGCGAAAATGAATGTAACCATCATTCCTACGGTGCTTTTGCTCAAATCCGTGGGAATGGCCCGTTATATTCAACGGAACATGAAACATATTCAGTTACCTGACAGCCTGATTCATCGGCTGCAAAAATCACCCGATAAACCCGGAGAGTGTACAAAAATAGCAGGAGAAATGGTTTTGAAAATTAAAAAAGAGGGTTTTGGGGGTGTTAATATTTCTCCCATGGGATGGGAAAACAAATTATCAGATGTATTGGAGGGCATGTGAAATGAGTGCCGAAAAATTACAAAATAATACAAACATTACAGAGACCGGGGCTGTCCCTGGCTCAGCAAAGGATATGGTCGGAGCGGTAATGGTTGTTGGCGGCGGTATTGCCGGCATGCAATCTGCTTTGGATCTGGCCGGTTCCGGATATTATGTCTATCTGGTGGAAAACTCGTCGGCAATAGGTGGGTTGATGTCCCAATTGGACAAGACTTTTCCCACCAATGACTGTGCCATGTGAGTGATCTCGCCCAAACTGGTCGAGGTCGGCCGGCATTTAAATATTGAGATTTTAACGGGTACCGAGCTTATAGATTTAAAGGGTGAGCCGGGCAATTTTAAAGCAACCGTAAGGCAAAAGCCACGGTTTGTGGACCTGGATAAATGTACCAGCTGTGGCGAATGTGCCAATATATGCCCGGTTCAGGTGCCAAACGAATACGACAAGGGACTTTCTTTAAGAAAGGCGGCCTTCAAGCAATATCCTCAGGCCATACCCGGAGCATATGCCATCAGCAAGAAAGGATCGGCTCCCTGCAGGGTTGCCTGTCCGGCTCATGTCAGTGCCCAGGGCTTCATTGCCCTGGTCAGGGAAGGCAGATACCGGGAAGCGCTTGAGTTGTTTAAACAGGATCATCCGTTCCCGGGTGTGTGCGGACGTGTCTGTAATCATCCTTGTGAAGAATCCTGTACCCGAAACGAGGTTGACAGCACCCTGGCCATCATGAATCTTCATCGGTTTATTGCGGATAAGGAGATGCCTGATGACCGTTATGTGCCTGAAAAAAAGGCAGATCGTGACGAAAAAGTGGCCATTGTCGGCGGGGGTCCTGCAGGTTTGACCTGTGCTTATTTTCTGGCCATAGAAGGATATCAGGTAACGGTTTTTGAAAAGCTTCCGGTTCTCGGTGGGATGCTGACCGTGGGAATTCCCTCGTATCGACTTCCCAGGGATGTTATCGAAGCTGAAATCCAGGTCATCAAAGATCTTGGAGTAAAATTCAAAACAGGTGTTGAAATCGGAAAGGATATCACTGTCGGTCAACTTCGGGAGCAGGGATACAAGGCCTTTTTCATTGGTATCGGTGCTCATGAGTGCAAAGCACTCGGTTTGGACGGAGAAGATCTTAAAGGTGTTTTTCCGGGTGTTGAATTTTTAAGAGAAGTTAACCTGGGTAATAAAATCAATCTCGGCGATCGTGTAGCAGTAATCGGTGGCGGCAATGTGGCTATGGATGCTGTCAGGACAGCTCTGCGAACCGGTTCCAAAAAGCCTTTTGTCATTTACCGGCGCAGTTATGATGAAATGCCCGCCAACAAGGAAGAGATCGAAGAATGCGCCGAAGAGGGTATCGAAATTATGACCCTGACCAACCCGGTGCGAATTATTGAAAAAGACGGACGGGTTACAGCCATTGAGTGTGTCAGGATGGAACTTGGAGAACCGGATGACAGCGGCCGGCGTCGTCCACAAACCGTAAAGGGCTCCGAATTTATTATCGAAATAGATACCTTGATGCCGGCTATTGGTCAGGAATCTGACTGGGCCTGTCTTACCGAAGAGTGTGTCTGTACTTTGAGTGACTGGGGTACCATGAAAGTCGATGACGTAACACTCCAAACCGGCGACCCGGACATATTTGCGGGCGGTGATGCCGTCACCGGTCCCAGTACCGTCGTGGAGGCAATCCAGGCGGGAAAAGAGGCTGCCATATCTATCGACCGGTTCATCCAGGGAAAAGATCTTAAAAAAGACCGCCCCCAGCAGTGGGTAAGTGTCAAGGATGTTGATATCGAAAACCAGCCCAAAATACCTCGTGAAAAAATGCCTGCTCTCCCGGTTGAGAAGCGGGCTGGGAATTTTGTGGAAGTCCAGCTGGGCTATCCTGATGATCAGGCTCTCAGGGAAGCCGACAGGTGTCTTAATTGCGGGGTTTGTTGTGAATGTTATCAGTGCGTTGAAGCTTGCCTGGCCGAAGCTATTGACCATGATCAGACCATCCAGGATAAAGAAATTGAAATTGGCTCGCTGATTTTGTGTCCGGGAAATGACATTTTCGATCCCGGCACTTTGGAACATAATTTTCACTACAAGGCCAATCCCAATGTACTTACAAGCCTGGAGTTTGAAAGGATCCTGAGTGCATCGGGTCCCACCATGGGACACCTGGTGCGGCCGTCGGATCACAAGGAACCAAAGAAGATTGCCTGGCTGCAATGTATTGGATCCAGGGATATCAACAAGAGCGGAAACGGATACTGTTCATCGGTCTGCTGCATGTATGCAGTCAAAGAAGCCATGATCGCCATAGAGCATTCTGCTAACGGTCTGGATTGCGCGATATTCAACATGGATATGAGAACATTCGGAAAAGATTATGAAAAATATTATGAACGGGCCAAAGGCAACGGCGTACGGTTTATCAAATCCCGGGTTCATACCATTGATGAAGTCCCTGAAACCGGAGAACTCAGCATCCGATACCCGGATGAAAGCGGCAAGATCCACGAAGAACGTTTTGACATGGTGGTGCTTTCCGTGGGATTCCAGGTGTCCAAATCCGTTATAGATCTTGCCGGACGTTTAAATATTGATCTTAATAATTATCATTTTGCTCAGTCCGAGGTTTTTGATCCTGTGAAAACTTCCCGGGAAGGTGTTTATGCCTGTGGTATTTTCCAGGGACCTAAAGACATTCCTGCCAGTGTTACCGAAGCCGGCGCCGCAGCCTGTCTTGCCGGTGGACGCTTGTTTTCGGTAAGGGACACGCTGACCAAAAGCGTTGAATTTCCTGAAGAAATCGATGTTTTGGGACAGGAGCCCAGAGTCGGTGTCTTTGTTTGCAAGTGTGGTATCAATATTGCCGGGGTGGTGGATGTGCCCGAAGTTGCAAAATATGCAGAAACACTCCCCAATGTGGTTTATACGGGAAACAACCTTTTTTCATGCTCCCAGGATGCCCAGGACGAGATGAAGGAGCTGATTGAAGAACACAATATTAATCGGGTGGTGGTGGCATCGTGCAGCCCAAAGACTCATGAGGCTATTTTTCAGGACACCCTTCAGAAATGTGGGTTGAATAAATACCTGTTTGAAATGGCCAACATTCGCAATCAGGATTCCTGGTGCCATTCCGATCAGCCGGAATTGGCGACGCAAAAGGCCAAAGAACTCGTCAGGATGTCTATCGCAAGAGCGGTCACGCTCGATCCGCTTCATGAGAAAAAAATACCGGTCAACAAGCGGGCATTGGTGGTAGGTGGAGGTGTAGCCGGTATGAACGCTGCCCTGGGCTTGGCAGAACAGGGATTCGAGGTGATCATTGTTGAAAAGGAAGAAGAGCTGGGCGGCATGGCACGCAATCTGGTGAAAACCATTGAAGGCGCTGATGTGCAGGCATATCTCTCCGATCTTAAGGATAAGGTTACCAGCCATGAGAAAATTCAGGTGCTGACCCAAACGTTGATCGTGAGTTTTTCCGGATTTAAAGGAAACTTTACCACAGAGGTTATCGTGGGCCCGGGTATGTATGAGCGAAAAATTAACCATGGGGCCGTAATTCTGGCCACAGGAGCCAAAGAATACAATCCCACGGAGTTTCTCTATGGAAAAGATGACAAAGTGGTTACTCAGGTAGAACTTGCCCGGCGGCTGGCTGAAAAGGGGGCTTCGGATCTAAACCAGGTGGTGATGATCCAGTGTGTGGGCTCCAGAAATGAACACAATCCCAATTGTTCACGAATTTGTTGTCAAAGTGCAGTGAAAAACGCCTTGACCATCAAAAAAGCAAATCCGGATGCCGAAGTCTATGTCCTTTACCGGGATATTCGTACCTACGGACTTCTGGAAGACTATTACACTGAAGCCCGTAAACTGGGTGTAATGTTTTTCCGCTTCACACCCGAGAAGATGCCTCAGGTCGAAGCAGACGATGAAGGTCTCGCTGTTGAATTCCATGACCACATTCTAAACAAAAATTTAAGGTTATACACCGATTGTCTGGCGTTGAGTACGGGTATGGATGCGGAAGATACCGAAGAGTTGTCCTCTATTATGAAACTGGCGCGAAACACCGAGGGCTTTTTTATGGAAGCCCACGTCAAGCTGCGTCCGGTGGAAATGCCAACGGAAGGCATATTCGTATGTGGTACAGCCCATAGCCCCAAACTGCTTTCGGAGACGATTGCTCAGTCCATGGCGGCAGCATCCAGGGCCACCACATTTTTATCTCAGACGGAACTGACGCTTTCAGCGGTTACAGCCCGGGTGGTAGAGGATCTTTGCGCATCTTGTCTCATCTGTGTACGCTCATGTCCCTACGGTGTACCCAGGATCAACGAGGAGGGTGTCAGCGAAATAGATATTGCCCTTTGTCGCGGCTGTGGCGTATGTGCTTCCGAATGCCCGGCAAAAGCCATTGAATTGAACTGGTACGAGGATCAACAACTATTGAGCAAAGTGGACGCCTTGCTCGAGGGGGTTTTATGACAAAGAATTTTGAGCCGATCATTATCTCTTTCTGCTGCAATTTCTGAGGGTACAGCGCAGCGGACCTGGCAGGTTCCATGAGATTGCAGTACCCCACCAATATCAATATCATCCGTGTACCATGTACGGGGAAGGTAGATATAATCCATATACTGAGAGCTTTTGAAAAGGGTGCCGACGGTGTGTATGCGGTAGGTTGCCTGGAGGGCGATTGTCACTTTAATACCGGCAATTTAAGAGCGCGTAAACGGGTTGAACAGGCTGCCAAAATATTGGATACCATCGGCATTGGAGGTCAAAGGGTTCAAATGCGAAATTTGTCTTCGGGAGAAGGACCCCTTTTCGTAGAATATGCTAAGGAAATGGTGGAGCTGATAAGAGAACTGGGCCCTAACCCGTTGAAGAAGGCAAAGGCCGAGATTAAAAAGCGAGAGAACGCGGCATAAAATAAGAAAGGAATTGTTCCATGATTGTTGCGGATAAAAAGCCCATTGAAGAAATAGTACAAGAGATTGAAGATGTAAAAAGCCTTCTTATTGCGGGCTGCAACGAGTGCGTCACGGTTTGTGAGGCTGGTGGAAAAAAAGAGGTTGGTATTTTGGCATCGGCTCTCAGGATGTATTATTTAAACAAAGGCAAAGATGTCAAAGTCGATGAGGTGACCCTGGAACGTCAGTGTGATCATGAATATCTCGAGGAAATCCGGGATATGGTGGAGCGTTATGATGCGATCGTGTCTATAGCTTGCGGGGTCGGAATTCAGTTCGTGGCGGAACAATACCCTAAAATGCGTGTATATCCCGGTGTCGATACGTGTTTTATGGGGGCCACAGAAAAACGGGGATTGTGGGTGGAGCGATGCCAGGGTTGCGGTCAGTGCGTACTTGCAAAAACAGGGACTGTCTGTCCGATTACCCGGTGTGCCAAGCGGATCATGAATGGTCCGTGCGGAGGTTCCACCAAAGGAATGTGTGAAATCAGTCAGGAAATTGAATGTGCATGGCAGTTGATTATAGATCGTCTTGCAGCACTTGGAAGACTCGATGAGTATGAAAAGCTGTTTCCCATAAAGGACTGGTCTACCGACCGAGCAGGAGGACCCAGGAAAGTCGTAAGGGAGGATTTACAACAATGATTACAAAGACACCGAGCAAACTCGAAAAGGTACTGGCCGCAGGGCACCTTGGCGTTACTTCGGAATGCGGACCCCCCAGGGGAAGTGATCCCGAGGAAATCATCAAAAAAGCAAACTTGATCAAAAATCATGTGGATGCTGTCAATATTACCGACAACCAGACCTCAGTGACCCGAATGTGCAGCCTGGCTGCGTGTATTCGGTTGAAGATGGAGGGTGTGGATGCGGTGCTGCAAATGGTAACCCGAGACCGTAACCGTATTGCACTTCAAAGTGATATTCTTGGTGCGGCCTCTTTTGATATTTACAATATCTTGTGTCTCTCCGGGGACCATCAAAGCTTTGGAGACTGCAAAGCCGGTCAGAACGTTCATGACCTGGATTCCATGCAGTTGATCCAGACAATAAAACAAATGCGGGATGAGGGAAAATTTTTAGGAGGAGATGATATAAAACGACCGCCACAAATGTTTATCGGTGCAGCTGCAAATCCATTCGCAGATCCTTTTGAAATCCGTGTCCCCCGTCTTGCCAAAAAAATTGCCGCCGGAGTCGAGTTTATTCAAACACAGTGTATCTATAATCTGGATAAGTTCGAAAAATGGATGGAATTGGTGCGGGATCGTGGTCTACATGAGCAGGTTTACATACTGGCGGGGGTGACCCCGTTCAAATCAGCCGGTATGGCCAGGTACATGAAAAACCGCGTGCCCGGCATGGATGTACCTGATGAAGTGGTCAAGCGGATCGCCGGGGTCCCCAAGGAAAAACAGGCAGAAGAAGGTATCAATATCTGCATTGAATCTATCCAGCGGCTAAAAGAAGTTGAGGGCGTGAAAGGCTTTCACGTCATGGCCATCGAGTGGGAAGAAAAAGTTCCGGAAATCGTTGAACGGGCAGGGTTGTATCCGAGGCCGGTGGTGGAATAAACATGGATAAGCCAACGACCACCAAATAAAGGAGATATCATGAATGATAAAAAAAAAGTACTTGTAGTTGATGATGAGCCCGATTTTGTTGCTGTTGTCCAAAGCAACCTGGAAAAAGAAGGTTTTGAAGTGGATGTGGCCTATAACGGTGTGGAAGGGCTGGAAAAAGTAAAGACTTTTCAGCCGGACTGTATTGTGCTGGATGTCATGATGCCTGAGATGGATGGCTTTGAGGTATGCAAGGAATTAAAAAAGGATGAAGCCACTAGCGATATTCCCATAGTCATGCTCACAGCGGTGGCATCCCATGTGTCTTCCACAAGATACTCCCACTATGACGGTATGAGTATGGAAGCAGACGATTATCTTGCAAAACCGGCTTCTGCCGAACAAATTACCAATAGTGTACGAAGCCTTTTAAATTTATGATGAAAATAGTGTAATAACATTCAATTGAAAAGGAGTGCAAAAGCCCAGTTTTTGCACTCCTTTTTTTGAGCAATCACCACAACTTTTAAAAGGTCGATTTTGGAAAATCAAAGCCTTACTTTCTGCGTTTTTGGCGATAACCGTGTATTTTATACTCAATCACCCAATATTTTCAATATGGCCATCCGGCATGCCGGAATAAGGGGTGTTTATGTTCCCTTCATGGTCCTTGAAAATCAGTTGGGCCAGGCCCTTGAAAGCCTGAAGGTCTTCAATATTAACGGGGCCAATATAGCGGTTCCCTATAAAGAAAAAGCCATTACCCATATGGACATCCTTTCCGAAGGTGCCAATATTATCCGTGCCATTAATACCGTCACCATTAAGGACGGGATAATCAAAGGGTTCAATACCAACGCTATCGGATTTATGAAAGCCCTGGAAGAAGCCGGATATCAAGCGGGTGGAAAAGCAGCTGTGGTTTTCGGTAACGGAGGAGCGGCCAGAGCCGTGGTATTTATCCTCAAATGGCTGCAGGCTGAACCCATTTTTGTTGCCGGACGAAACATCGAAAAATCAAAAACACTGGTAAGCGAATTGGGCGGGGAAGCATTATCGCTTGAGGATGCAGTCTCTGAAAGTCTTGGTGCTGAAATTTTGATTAACGCCACGTCTGTGTCCGGTGCAGAAGAATCTCCGGAGATGGCAGCCCTGGTGGAAAAATTGCGACTCCCCCGCTGCCAGTGGGTAATTGATTTAAATTACGGACGGCAGCACAATTTCTGGTTGGGGTTGGCTCTCAAACTGGGCACTCGTTTTATGGATGGCCTTCCCATGCTGACCTATCAGGCAAGCTACAGTTTTTGCCTCTGGACCGCCATCCAGGTTCCCCCGGCTGTTTTTCTAAGCGGAATGGCTGATATAAATTTCCCCCATATGATGCAAATTTAGTCTTTCATGTCATTACCTGGCAGGCAGATAAACAGTAAATGTACTGCCTTCACCAGGTTTGCTCTTTACACTGATAGATCCGTCTAAAGAATCCACAAGTCCTTTGACAATGGGAAGCCCCAGGCCGGTGCCGGTAATATACCGGGTGTTTTCATCCTTGACCCGGTAAAACCTTTCAAAAATCTTGTCAACATATTTTTCACCAATGCCGAAACCGGTGTCGATAACATCTACACGGATTTTATGATCTTCCTTGGCAGCCTCGACTCGGATTTGACCATTTTCCGGAGTATAATGTATAGCATTGGTGATGAGGTTTCCAAAAATACTCTCCAGAGAGAGGGGGTCTGCGGTAAGCTTGGGAAGAGCCTCCTGGGGGCGCTGGAATGTCAATTTCTGCTTTTTGCTTTCGGCTTTAATTTTTAAAAAATCGACGATGCTTTCCAGGAGGTCTTCCAGTTGTATAGGCCGGGGTTCCTGGCAAACGGTCCCGGATTCGATACGGGAAAGATCCAAAAGATCACCAATGAGCGATATCAAACCACTGGTTTTCTCCTTGGCCCTGGATAGCATATGCAATTCCTGATCTTGGGATGTATCCGACTGGCGGGTGAAATCCCGGATTACCATGGCAAGTTGTTCATGGATGGTCGAAAGAGGGGAGCGAAGCTCATGGGAGACTTTGGCTACGAATTCGGACTTGAGGCGATCCAGCACCTTGATTGCGGTAATGTCCGCTGTCACCACTACCGCTCCCAGATACTCGCCATTTTCTCCCAGCACCGGATGGCCCTGTACCTGAAGATATTTATCCTCGGAAATTGCAAATTCATAGGTGGGAATGCGGTTTTGCGCCATGTATTTTCCCTCGCATATTTCCTGTATGAATTTACAAAAACCTTCGTCAACAATGCATTCATTGACCATGTTTCCTATCCCCTGATGCCCATCGAATTCCAAATGCTGCCGGAAGGTCGGATTCATGAGTACCACCTGACCATCCATATTGGTGACCATGACTCCGTTTGGAAGTGATTCTACAATGGTTCTGATCCGGCTTTTTTCAGCAGCAAGGTCCGCCAGATTCCGTTTACGTTCTGCTTCAAGCTTTTCCCGTTCACTTTTTAAACGCAGTTTTTCCAGTGCCCTCCCCACAACGATACGCAATTGATCGGCCTCGAAAGGTTTGGGGATAAAGTCGTAGGCTCCCAGCTTCATGGCCTTGATAGCTGTTTCCACCGTGGCATAGCCGGTGATGACAATCACAATAATCTCATCGTTTTTTTCCATAATATGCTCAAGCACTTCCAGACCGTCCATGCCCGGCATTTTCATATCGAGAAGTATAAGCAAATAGGGTGTTTTATCAAGCATTTCAAGACCTTTATCCCCCCGGGGTGCCTTGTGAACTTCACATCCCATCCTCGATATAATGCGCTCGCAGCCATCGCGTATATCCTGCTCGTCATCCACGACAAGTACTTTTATGGTTTCCGGCAATTTATTCACCGAATGTTCCTCCATTTTCTATAGCTTTCCAGAAAATGTCTTTGGCTGCGTTATCGGTCGGAGATATACGAAAAGTATGATCTCCTCCCTCTAGCCTTGCCAAAAACATTTTCTGGAAAGCTATATGTCAGATGTTAACAATTCAATAATAAAGGTGGTGCCTTTGTCCGTCGGACTGATTGTATAGATTTTACCGCCGTGATTTTCAACAATTCCGTATGCCATGCTTAGCCCTAACCCTGTACCTTTGCCGGGTTCTTTGGTGGTGAAAAAAGGCTCGAAAATATGAGCTTTTACGTCTTCAGGTATCCCGGGTCCGGTATCGGATATGGCTAGAAGTATGCGCTTTTGATCGTTAGCAAGCTCGGTTTTTATCGTTAGTTTTCCTTCGCCTTCCATGGCCTCTGCCGCATTAAGGATAATATTCATCAGCATATGGTTTAACTGTTGGATATCCGCATGAACTGGCGGAAGTGACGGGGACAGTTGTTTTTCAATTTCAATGTTTTGGAAAAGTGTCTGGCTTTCCAGCAAAAAAATGATGCGGTTGATCGCCTCGTTCAAGTCATGGGGCTGTTTTTCGTGACGGGTCTGCCGGGAAAACACCAGCAATTCTTTTACCGTATCACGGCATCTTTTGGCATCTAACAGTATGCGATTCAAGTCCTCACGAGCCTTTTCAGGAAGATCGTAATCTTCCAGAACCAGTTGTGTAAAAAGGGTGATCCCTCCCAAGGGATTGTTGAGCTGATGGGCCACCCCGGCAGCCATTTTTCCCAAAGAAGCCATTTTGTCAGCCTGAAGCAACTGGGTCTTGGTTTTTTCCAACTCCTTTAATGCAGCCGAAAGGCTTTTTTCCGTCTCAAGATCGGCCCTGGCCACCTGGATCTTTTGTTCCACATCTGCCAGCAAATCCTCCAGTCGATCCGCCCCCTGGTTAAAGGCTTCGGCCAAACGCTTGATTTCTTTGCTTCCCTCCACTTTTATGCGATGAGAAGGGTTCTCTGAATGGATCAAGGAAATTTCCTCACTGATTTTATTGATGGGCATAATATAGTTGTTGAATATCGCATCGAATATAAATCCCAAACACAAGATAAGTATAAACACAATACCAAAAAAGTATATAAAATGGTCATTGATTATTTCTCTGATCAATTGGGTTTGCTCTGCTGAAAGTTGCTGCCATAGAAAAAAAACCAGAACTGCCACCAGAGCAAAGGAGATGGTAAAAGAAACAGCGACAAACCACCAGTATTTGTTATTGGGATTTATCATCTGATTTTTCTCCATTTTTAATGTCAGCCGTTAATAATTCAATAATGAAACTGGTGCCTTTACCCAGGGAACTCACCGTATAAATTTTACCCCGGTGATTTTCAACGATACTGTATGCCAGGCTCAACCCTAACCCCGTGCCTTTGCCAGGTTCCTTGGTGGTGAAAAAAGGCTCGAAAATATGGGCTTTCACATCTTCGGGTATTCCTGGCCCTGTGTCGGATATGGTTATGAGCAGGCGTTTTTTATTGTCACAAAAATCTGTTTGCAGGGTCAGTTTTCCCTGGCCTTCCATTGCATCAGCTGCATTCAAAATGATGTTCATCAGCAGATGATATAACTGTTGAATATCCGCAAGGACCGGGGGAAGTCCCGGTGCCAGTTTTTTTTCAATTTGGATGTCATGAAAAATTGTCTGATTTTCCAGTAAGAACAGGGTACGGTTAATAGCTTGATTTAAATCATGGGGTTGTTTTTCCTGACGTGTCTGACGGGCAAATTCCAATAATTCCTTTACTGTATCCCGGCATCTTTTGGCATCTTCTAAAATACGCTTCAGATCATCTCTGGCATTTTCGGGAAGATCGTAATCTTCCAGAACCAATTGTGTAAAAAGCGTGATACCCCCTAAAGGATTGTTGATTTGGTGAGCAACCCCGGCAGCCAGTTTTCCTAATGAAGCCATCTTTTCGGCCTGCAAAAGCTGCGTTTGCGCCTCTTTAAGCTCCTTTTTCATCTCTAATTCTTCCCTTAAGTCATGAAAAAAGCCGATACTTGCAATCTCCTTCTCAGATTCATAAACGAGACTGGCATTCAGACTTATGGGTATCACTTCGCCATTTTTCCTCAGAAAATCCACCTGGTAAGATTTGAGTTTACCTTTCCCCCCGAATTCTTCGGAACGGAGCTTTCTCATTATCTTAAAAGCGGTGTTTCCCGGATACAAATCCCGGATGTTGAGCGTGGTCAGGGCTTCATGAATACTGTAGCCGCTGATTTTGGATGCCATGTCATTGAAAATGAGAATTTTACCCTTCCTATCTGCAGCAATGACACCATCCACCGAGCTTAATATCAGATTGCGTAAAAAAGCATTGGACCGCCGAAGCTTGTCTTCCAGAATTTCAAGTGCCGGCACCTCAAAATCGAAAATGACCAGCCCTTCAATTTGATTATCTTCCGCCAAAATAGGATAAGAATATAGGCATTGAATAATATCTCTTTTGTCATGGGTTTTAGGAACATAGAGTGCGGAAGGTTCTCTCGTGCGCATAACTTCAGTGGCTGGACAATCCTCACAGGGAACGGGTCTGCCGAAAAAAAGCTCATGACACCTTTTGCCGGTGATATTTTCGTTGATACCTTCCAGAACATATTTGCTGGTTGTAAGGATTTTGTATTCCGGAGATATAATAACGAGTTTTTTTCGAAAAGCTTCAATGGCTTTACATTTAAGATTTTCTTGAGATTCCATGGGGATGGTCCTGAGAGAAATTCAAATAAGGATACTATAGCTTTTCAGAAAATGATTTTGGCAAGGATAGAGGGAGGAGATTATTTTTCGTATATATCCGACCAATAACGCAGCCAAAAACATTTTCTGGAAAGCTATATTAATAAAAAAAAAACAAAGTTACATAAAAGTAAAGGAGATGTCAACATCGTTTCCGAGTTTCTGTGGCATGCCGGGAGCTAAGGGCCGTCGGCATTATCCTAAAGGATTGTTTTTAAGGATGTTTGGAAAGTCGAGTCGGTGAACAATAAAGCCTATGGAGCTGAGGGCCGATGAATTCCAAATCATTTCCCCTCATTTTCCTGACCATCCTTATCTGTAATCAACCCTAATTTTCGGGCACGTTTCAGCCACTGCTGCCGGGCCATGGCACGCATATCGGTGATCAGGTCTGTTTCATCCACAATTTCTATCCCCAACAAGGTTTCAATAATATCTTCCATGGTCAGAAGGCCGGCAATACCCCCATGCTCATCTACAACCAGCATTATATATTGCCTTTGCTTGAGACACTGTTCAAATAACCTGATAAGCGGCACCGTTTCCGGAACTGCCGGTAAATCTCGACGAAGAAAAAAAAGCATCTTTTCGGGATTGTTACGGGAAGCTTCCATGTAAATGTCGCTTTTGAGTACGAAAGAATCGATTTCATCGGGATTATTGCGATAGATGGGAATCCGGGAAAACATAATGTCCGGAAATTTTGCCACCACCTCTCCCACAGTCATTTCCGCAGGCAGTTTAAATATGACAGTGTGAGGGGTCATAATATCGTATGCTTTTAACTGCCTGAGAAGTATCAGGTTTTTGATAATTTTTGACTCCTGCTCCCGAAACAGCCCTTCCTTATAGCCTATATCGGCAATCGCCACCAGTTCTTCATAGCTGATACTGTGACTTGCTTTACCCCTGGATAGAAGATAGGTCATTTTCATGGATAGAAAAACCAGGGGGTAAAGTATTATAATCATGGATTTGAGTATATAGGCTGTCAAGGGCGCTAAATTTCTCCAATAAAGGACGCCCAAAGTCTTAGGGATGATCTCTGAAAAAACAAGAATAAGAACGGTTAAAATAGCTGAAACAATAGCGATACTCCCACTGCCATAAATTATGAGTGCCTGAGCACCTACGCCTGCGGCCCCGATGGTGTGTGCCATGGTGTTGAGGGTCAGTATGGCCGACAGCGGGCGGTCTATATTCTCTTTTAAATCCCTGAGAATGGCACCGGTTCTGGGTGATCTGTTTTCAGTGGATTCAGCAAAACCGGGTGTGATCGACAAAATCACCGACTCCAGCAAAGAGCACAGAAAAGAAACTCCCAGGGCCAGAAACAGATAAAATAAAAGTAAGTGCATATTTTAATAAAACAACTGCCGGGATTTAAAGAATGCTCAACCAGATTTTAAATTGAAATATCACCCAATCATATAGCAGGTTTTTAATTAAAAGCATAATCTTAATTTATTGCTTTTGCGGGTGGTTATCATATGATAATAATGTTGCTTTATTCTTTGATACGCTCGGCTTTGGAGACTATTATGACAGAAAGTTTTATTGCGCCGCACGGCGGTTACAGAAAACTTCTTTCTTATCGCAAGTCTGAAATGGTTTATGATGCCACAGTGTGCTTCTGTAAACGGTTTCTTAAAAAATATGACCGAACATATGATCAGATGATTCAGGCTGCACGCTCCGGCAAGCAGAACATCATCGAGGGAAGTCAGGCCTCCGGCACATCGAAGAAAATCGAAATAAAATTAACGAGCGTTGCCAGGGNCAGCCTGGAAGAACTCCTGGCTGATTATCACGATTTTCTAAGAGTCCGGCGTTTGAGTCTGTGGGATAAAAACAGCAAGGCTGCAAAGGCAGTCCGGAAATTGGCTTATGGGGAAAATGAGTCCTATATATGAAATCAGCAAAAGACTATCTTATCTTTGCTTTGGATGTACCATCTATCAAGGATGCGCAATATTATGTCAAAGCACTTGCCGGCCATGTGGCTATGTTCAAGGTGGGACTGGAGCTTTTTATCCGGTCCGGTCCGGATATTGTCAGTTTAATCAAAGAGCGCTCAGAGGCCGGCGTGTTTCTGGATTTGAAACTCCATGATATTTCTGCCACGGTTAAAAGGAGCATGAACGTTATCGCCGATCTGGGGGTGGCGTTGACCACCGTTCACTGTGGCGAATCTTTCCAGATGCTGGAATCGGCCGTTTCCGGAAGTCAGGGGAAGGTAGGGGTGCTTGGGGTGACGCTTTTAACCAGTATATCCGTGCAGGATATTTCCCAAGCCGGTTTTGAAGGCCGATATGTGCAGAATTTGCAAAAACTGGTAATGAAGCGGGCTTCCATGGCTCAAAAAGCAGGTTGCAGCGGGGTGGTCTGTTCAGGGCTGGAAGTGGCGGAAATAAAAAAACGCTTCGGAAAGTCTTTTTTAGCGGTGACCCCCGGAATTCGTCCATCCTGGGACTGCGATGAAAAGGATGACCAGAAAAGAGTGGTGACACCTGCTACAGCGGTTGCTAATGGTGCGGATTTTATTGTTGTTGGAAGGCCTATCCGGGATGCCCGTCGCCCGGCAGATGCTGCCAAAAAAATTGTTGATGAAATTGCATCGTTTCCAGGAGATAACCAGTTGTGAAAAAAAGAAAAATCACCTTATCCTATATTTTTTTTTATATCCTTTTTCTTCCTGATACATACCGAATCATAATCGGGATTATTGCCGCCTGGCTGTTGGCTCCATACGTCGTTGAAGCCAGCCAGGTAATTGAAAGGGGCGCATTTATGATTTGGATTATGATTGCAGCCATTGGATATTCAGTTTCGGCACCTGTCGGAAGAATAATTTCCGAGTGGATGAAAAAACTGGTTTTGGCTGACCGATATAAAAAATGAGGATCGATCTCTGAATATGACCGGTATTTTCAGATAGTCTCAGTGCTGCTAATTCCAGATGGCTGTAATACAGGTTCCGTTACCTGGGGTGGAAGAAAAAGAAAGGGACCCACCTGAAATTTCCGTTCTTTTTTTCATGCTTGCCAGGCCTATTCCCAGGTTTTGGGCGTTGGTTATGGAAAATTTATCGGCTTGAAATCCAACGCCGTTGTCACAGATTGTCAATTGAATACGGTCTTTGTGTTTTTCGATGGAGATGTCAACTCTATCGGCGCAGCTGTGTTTGGCTATATTGTTGAAGGCTTCCTGTACAACCCGGTAAATGACGATTTTCAGCCCTTTTTTGATATCTTTTTCCTCAATATTGAATTGGGCTTCGACTCCAAGGGAAGGGTTGCATTTTTCAAAGTCTTCACACAGCCATTCGATTATTTTTAAAATTCCCACCGAATCAAGCATGGCAGGCCAGAGGCCTGAGCAGATATGGCGAACTTCGTGGATAGTTTCCTGAATTCTGGGAATTAACTCTTTGATCGTGTCGTGAGCCTCTTCTGGTCTGTTGTCAGAAAGATTGTTCAGACAGAATTCCAGACTCATTTTGATAAAGGTCAGGCTTTGTCCGACACTGTCGTGAAGCTCGCGGGAAATTCTTTCCCGTTCTTCTTCGAGTATAATCAAAAGCCTTTCGGAGAGCAGTTGAAGTTCAGCCTCGGATTGTTTAAGGGCATTGACCGCATGTTTTCTGGCCCGTACCTCAAAGTTGAGCAATTCAATGGCGGCCAGAAATTCGGATGTGCGTTCCTCCACGCGTTTTTCAAGTTCATTGTGGGCATTTTTTAGGGCTTTTTCCGCGATTTTTTGCTCGTTGATGTCCTCCAGAGATCCTTCATAATAAATGATCCCCTGTTCCGGGTCAAAAAACTGCTTTGCATTGATCCGCATCCAGACAACAGTGCCGTCAAAACGGCGCATCTGCATTTCAAAGCCGTGCACGATCCCATCGTTTTGAAGAATTCCCTGCCACCGTTTTCGATCTTTGGAATCAACATAAAGATCTTCGACATTGATTTTCAGCAGGGTATCCTTGTCCGGAAATTTGAAAACCCTGACCATGGTTTCGTTTGCATCTAAAATTTTTCCTGCGGGTGTGGTGCGGAAAATTCCCACAGGAACCCCTTCGAAAAGTCTTCTGTATTTTTGCTCATTGTGTTTGACTCTTTTTTCCATCTGATGGCGAAACAATGCCATCTCGATGTTGGTATGTAGCATTCTCGAGTCGAATGGTTTCAGGATATATCCGAAAGGTTCGGACTTTTTTGCCCGGCTGAGGGTTTTTTCGTCGGCGTAGGCGGTCAGATAGATGATAGGGATATCAAATTTTTTCCTGATTTTTTCAGCTGCTTCAACACCATCCATTTTACCCGAAAGGCGAATGTCCATAAGTACCACGTCAGGATGTTTTTCACCGGCCCTTTCAATGGCCTCTTTACCTGAAGAGACAATGCCCACAACGTCATATTCCAGATCTCTCAAACGCTCAGACAACTCCATGGCAATGATGGTATCGTCTTCCACAATGAGAATTTTGCCAAAGTTCATTTGAATTCTCCATGGATACATTAGTGGACATGGTTAAAAAGTGTTGCGCAATGTTATTATTTGTCTATCCCATACATCACATTAATTTGAAAAACAATACAAAGATCCATTGACAATTAAAAGCGTATTCTTTTAAACCAGATGAGGGGTTAAAAAATCAATATAATCATAAGAAAATAAGCGAGTGGGAAATATGACAACAAAACAGGTCTGGTTGGAAGAAAAAAAAAGAGAAAAAGTGCTGAAAAATCCAAAATCCGTTCAGAAAAAGGCTTTTTTTGGTTATAACACGGTTGCTGAAGATGAAAAAACCCAACATGTGCTGCATCACTTTAATTCAGTGGCCCGATGGTATGATTTTATGAATACCCTGCTCTCCTTTGGAATTCATTACCTGTGGAAAAAAACCGCTGTTAATATGATGCATTTGAAATCCGGTGATCTGGTAATTGATGTTTGTGGCGGCACCGCTGATCTGGCTGTTCTGGCAGCCAGGAAAATCGGCCCTGAAGGCCGGGTTGTGGTTTATGACATCAATAAGGCCATGATGGATTACGGGCGGAAAAAAAGGTCCGTATCGAATTTCGGAAAAAGAATAAGCTTTTTACTGGGCAACGCTGAAAACATCACTTTTTCCGATAACACCTTCGATGCAGCCATGATTGGTTTTGGAATCCGGAATGTTACGAGAATGGAGCGTGGGTTTGAAGAGATGCACCGGGTTTTAAAACCGGGAGGCACCCTCATGTGCCTTGAGTTTTCCAAACCCGTATCCCCCGTTTTTCGATGGCTGTACGATTTTTATTCATTCAGCATCATGCCGTATTTGGGCCAGCTCATCGCCGGTTCGAAAAAAGCCTACACCCATTTGCCGGAATCTATCCGAACCTTTCCACTTCCGGATAAATTATCGGAAAGTCTCAGAAAAATCGGTTTTTGTAATGTTACTTATCGAAGATTGACCAATGGCATAGCTGTAGTGCATTTAGGCGTTAAAAAGCAAATGTGAACAGCTCATAAGTCGGGGACTCTCGGGTTTAATACCTGAGAGTCCTCGACTTATGCGGATTGATTATAGTTATTATCCTAAAACAACCAACAGGGCATCGGCTGCCAGGGAAAAACACATGCCCATCATCAAAATGCCGGACAGGATTTCGGAATGTTTCCGATATTTTTGAAACAGGCGCGATGCTCCGGTTCCGATCAGAAAAAGACCGGGCAATGTACCCATGGCAAAAGCAAAGAGTAAAACTCCTCCCTGCAGAGGGCCCGGAGCAGCCAGCGCTCTGGCAAAGGCGGCAAAGGAAAGGCCGCAGGGCAGAAAACCCATCATGAGCCCGATGGGCAGCATTCCTGACATCCGTTTTTGGATAAATGCCAGCCTCAGGGCTTTTCGATATCCCGGGGCTTTGTCGGGTGATGCCAATGACATCCAGGAGGGTTCCTGCACAAGGCCCAACCTCGAAAGGCCGAACCAAAAAAGAAAACCGGCTGCCGCCAGTGAAAAAATCACCTGTATTTTGGTGATTACCAACAGCGGGTCAACGCCGCTTTTTGTGACAAGGCCCGCAATTCCAATGCCTATACCCCCCATAAGCGTTCCAATGGCCGTGTAGGTGAGCGTTCTTCCAAGATGATAAAGCAGATGGGCTGACACTTTTTGGGTTTGACCGGGGAAGGCTATAATTAATGGTCCGCACATTCCGATACAATGCCCTGTACCGGTCAAGCCGAGGAAAAACAGGGATAAGATGTCAACATTGTTCATAAATGATCCTTGCTATCGGTGTATTTAAAAGGTAATATTTTATATATTATAATAATAAACACAGGGGAAGGAGCATAAAATCTGATGATGGATCGAGAAAGGGATTACCTTCAGCTGTTTATCGATGTTACCAAAGCGATTACTTCCAACTTGAATATGGAAGAAGTTTTCAATCTCATTGCTGAAAAGATTCCACAAGTGGTTGGGGTTGATGCCGCAACCATAAGGCTTTTGGATATTACCGGTAAGAAACTGGTATTGCATGCGGCCTCAGGCCTCAGTGATATCTATTTGAGCCGGGGTGCCGTGGATACGGAAACCAGTGTCATGGAAGCCCTGAAAGGAAACGCAATTGCCATCGAGGATGCTCCTGAGGATCCTCGTCTCCAATATCCTGCCGAGGCCATGCAGGAAGGCATAAAAAGTATCCTGGTGGTGCCGATTCCTATCAGAGGTAAAATTAGCGGAATTCTCAGGCTGCTCACCAGAAATACCCGTAAATTTGACCAGCAGGAGATTGCTTTTGTGGCTGCACTGGCTGAACAATGCGGAATAGCCATTGAAAATGCACGGATATATGAAGAGCAAAGCCGGCAGCTGAATTATTTCAAGGCAGTTTATGATATAAGCAAAAAAATCAACTCCACACACAACCTGGATGAAATTTTAAACCTGATTGTGACGCGGCTTCC
>SL_3KL_010_SEDDRAFT_10001223_pt1 | contig 23046 bp, 16 predicted proteins | sample SodLakKL_010_SED_2_FD_10381 | JGI IMG/M metagenome (IMG submission 10381) | reverse complement strand
TGGCCGCCCGAGCCATGATGGGGCTGGCCCGGACCGGGTCCTTCGCCGGAAACGGCTCGGGAGACTACGTGATCGCCTTCTCCACCGCGGAAGGAGTCCGACGCAGCTCAGGGGAAGGCGTCCCCACGGTGGAGGATCTTCCCAATGCCGCCACCTCCGCTCTCTTCCAGGGCGTGGTGGAAGCCACGGAGGAGGCCGTGATCAATTCGGTCCTCCGGGCCACGACGGTCACCGGAGTCGGGGGCACGACTTCAGAGGCCCTCCCTCTGGACGAGCTGCGGGAGCTGTTGCGGGAGGCGGGACGAATTCCCTGAGACGGTTCGTCTGCCGGCCTGGCGCTCCCAACGGTGGTCAGTCCAGGTCCTCAGCAGCCTTCCATTTCTTCAACGGAAGGCGTCCTTCCAACGGTGGTAGTGGACCACGGTGAGGCCGGCCTTTACCAGGATCTCGAGGCCCTCCGCCCGCCGGTAGGGGGTCCGGTAGTAGAGGTGTGACACCTTCGCCTGCACCACCAGCTTGGCACACATGGGACACGGGGAGGCGGTCACGAACATGACCTTCCCGGGGAGATGGCCGGGCGCCTTCACCAGGGCATTCATCTCCGAGTGGATGCACCCGCAGGCCCCCGGAGTCGGACTGTCACAGTCGTTGGGAAACCCTTTCACGTTCCCGTTGTAGCCGATCCCCACCACGTTCTCGAGCAGGGCGTCAGTGATGACCGTGCCCACCGAGAGCCGCCGACAGGTGCTCCGCCTCGCCAGGTCCTCGGCCATCCGCATGTACACCTCGAAGAGGGGCGGGCGGTCGACCTGGTGGCGCGAGACCTCCTCCTCCGAAGCCCCCTCCACTGTGTTCAGAGGATGCGTATTCCCTGGAACCTGATCCTTGAAGAGGGTCGGCATCGGGGGAACGGAACGCTCGTCCCAGTCAGAGGGTGGGTGGGGAGTCGGGGCCCGCATGCGCTGGGATCCCGGCCTCCAGGAGCGCCAGGAGCTCCTCGACGATGCTGCGTCCCCGATCGCGGGCGTACCGGCGCCGAACCTCCGCGTATCGCTCCTCTGTGGGAAGTTTCAACCCCTCCTGCTTCACCCACTGCTGGAGCTCGGAGGGCCGGGGGCCCCACCAGCCCACCTCCTCAAAGTCCTCGTCGTAGATGATGACGACGGGGATGGATCGGCTGCGACCATCGGTGAGGTGGGCGTCCATGAGGTCCGGGTTGGCGTCACGCCCCAGAACCCGAAGTTGGGCCGAGGGCACCGCCACCGCCATGCGGTCCACCCATGGCAGGACGTTCACGGCATCCCCGCACCAGTCCTCGGAGAGGGCCAGGAGGTGCCACCGACCCTCCAGCTTCTCAGCCCGGGAGGCCAGGTCCGGGGGAAGGGAGGCCCGGTTCCAGAGGCCGTGCCAGAGGTCGCGATTCTTCTCGACCGCGGTCAGGTATTCGGAAAAGGTGGGAGCGGCGAAGTAGCGATCAGTGTCCATCATCTATGGTTCTCCAGGGGGAGAGGAAAGGGTCGGGACAAAATCCCGGGCATCCCCGGTGACTCCGCGCCCGACCCTGTTCTGGTTCAGTGGGAGAATACGACCCACGGGCGAGAAGTTCCTCACCCCGCCGTTCCCTGCTCTGCTCACTCCCTGGCGGCCATGGCCTTCTGGGCCTTCTTCCGGCGGTTCGCATCCAGCTCCTTCTTCCGAAGGCGGATGGCGTCGGGCGTGACCTCGATGAGCTCGTCGTCGTCGATGAACTCCAGGGCCAGCTCCAGCGTCAGTGCCCGAGGCGGCTCCAACTTGATGTTCTCGTCGGATCCGGCGGCCCGCATGTTCGTGAGCTTCTTTCCCTTCGCCACGTTCACGTCGAGATCACCGGGACGAACGTGCTCCCCTACGATCATGCCCTTGTAGACCCGGGCACCGGGGCCGATGAAGAGGTTGGCCCGCTCCTGGAGGTTGAAGAGGGCGTAGGCCAGAGCGTCGCCCTCGCGGTCGGCCACCAGAACGCCTCGCTTCCGCCCCTGGATGGGACCGGCGTAGGGCGCGTATTCCAGGAAGTGGTGGTTGAGGAGGCCCTCTCCCCGGGTGTCGGTCATGAACTCGGAACGGTACCCGAAGAGTCCCCGGGCTGGAATCCTGAAGGTGAGACGCGTCATCCCGCTTCCCGAGGGCTTCATGTCGGTCATCTCACCCCGGCGGGGTCCGAGCCGCTCCATGACGGTGCCCACCATCTCCTCGGGGACGTCGATCAGGACTTCCTCGAAGGGCTCGAGCCTCGTTCCGTCCTCGGCCCTCTTCTCGATCACACGGGGACGAGACACCTGGAACTCGTATCCCTCGCGCCGCATGGTTTCCATGAGGATGGAGAGGTGAAGCTCGCCCCGTCCCGACACACTGAAGGTATCGGGCTGCTCCGTCTCCTCCACCTGGAGGGCCACGTTCCGCTCGAGTTCCTTGAAGAGACGGTCCCGGAGCTGCCTCGTGGTGACGAACTTCCCCACGAGTCCGGCGAAGGGCGAGTTGTTCACGGTGAAGTCCACCGAGAGGGTGGGCTCCTCCACCTTGATGCCCCGCATCCGCTCCCGGTGCTGCGGGTCGGTCAATGTCTGGCCGATCTCCACCCCGTCGACTCCGGCCATCGCCACGATGTCGCCTGCCATGGCCTCTTCGACTTCCACCCGGTCCAGTCCCTGGAAGGAGAACAGCTTGGTGACCCTCCCTCGCTTCGCCCCATCCTCGGGCACCGGGCCAGGCTCGCCGAAGGGGAGAACCGCCACGGTCTGCCCGACGCGGACCTGCCCCTGCTCGATACGGCCGATGGCGATTCGACCCACGTAGGAAGAATGGTCCAGCGTCGACACCAGCATCTGGAAGGGTCGGTCCACCTCGGCGCTGGGGGCCGGGACATGCGCCAGGATGGCTTCGAAGAGAGGGGCCAGGGAGTCCGTTCGTTCGTAGGGATCGTTGGAGGCCCAACCGTCGAGCCCGGAGGCGTAGAGGAACGGAGCATCCAACTGTCGGTCGGAGGCTTCCAGCTCCATGAAGAGCTCCAGGACCTCTTCATGAACCTCTTCGGGGCGGCTGGCGTCGCGGTCCACCTTGTTCACGACCACCACCGGCATATGACCCAGCTCCAGGGCCTTGCGGGTGACGAAGCGAGTCTGGGGCATGGGGCCCTCCACAGCGTCGACCAGGAGAAGCACCCCGTCCACCATTCTGAGGATACGCTCCACCTCACCCCCGAAGTCGGCGTGGCCGGGGGTATCGACGATGTTGATCTTGACGTCGCCCCATTTCACGGCGGTGTTCTTGGAGAGGATGGTGATCCCACGCTCCCGTTCAAGAGGGTTCGAGTCCATGACCCGCTCCTGAATCTCCTGATTGTCCCGGAAGACACCGGCCTGTCGGAGCATCTTGTCCACCAGGGTGGTCTTGCCGTGGTCCACGTGGGCGATGATGGCGATATTACGGAGGTCCATGGTACTGGCGTCCCGCCTCAGGCGGGCTCCCGAAGATTCGATTGTGAAAGGGGGCGGTGGGAGCGGAGCCCCTGCCTCTTTTCGAAGGTGGAGGCCTCTTCCCCTGACCCGCCCGTCGGCGGCTACCGGAACGTTTTCCGGAGCCAGTCGCACGTACAGCCGTTTAATATAACCCACGGCCGCCGGAAGGTGCAGACGCAGGGGGCTTCGGCCCCAGGCTCGCCCTGACGCCCGTCGGGGCCCCTCTTGGACCTGGCGGCCTGCTCTACCCATACTCTACAAGGGGACGCTTCACCCCATCCGCCCGATCCAGCATCTGAGCCCGGGCGGCCTTCGCCCCCTTCTCCGGACGGAACGACCTCATGGCCACGTCACAGAATCCCATGCCACCTGAGCTCCTCGAGATGGTGGCGGAACGCTTCAAGGCCCTGGCCGAGCCGACCCGCCTCTCGCTCCTGGACACCCTACGCAGGGGGGAACACACGGTGGGTGAACTGGCGGAGATCACCGACCTCCATCCGGCCAACGTCTCGAAACACCTGCAGTACCTTCACCAGACCGGATTCGTGAGTCGAAGAAAAGAGGGGCTCTACGTCCACTACAGCCTCTCCGACGAGCGGGTGAACACCCTCTGCGACATGATGTGCGGTAAGATCCAGGAGGAGGCCGAGGCCCGCAGGAAGGTCTTCGAGACGTAGGGTTCTCCTGCCGGCGACTGGACTGGAAGGTTGTTCAAGAAGCACCAAAACTGCGCGGCGGGGCCTTGCTGGCCACGATCAGCGCGGACCGGAAGGGGATCCTTGGAAATCCAACCCGGGCCTCCCCGGGCGAGCCGCTTCCTCCCCGAACCCGATCCCTCGCCTCGACGATCCCGACCGGTCACCCTCCGGATTTGCCGGACCTGCCTCCCCCCCGTAGTATGAACTTAAAGCTTACAAGTATGCGACCACCCATTTCCTGGAGGCCGACGTGCCGGTCCCCGGTCGTCCATCCATCTCCCCCTCACGGGGATCCACCACGCCTGGCTCACCCTCCATGAGTGAAGGGCAGCCACGGCTTCAGGACCAGGCGGTGCGTCGCAAGCACGTCGTCGAGGAAGGAAGTCACGCCACCCGGAAGGCGGATCCAGGCACCCACTCCATCATGGAACGGATCCACCGAGGGGATCGGAACGCCATGGACGAGCTCCTCCAGACGTACTGGGCTCCCCTGGTTTCCTATGCCCAGCAGATCGTTCGGAGCCGAGATGCCGCAGAGGACGTAGTGCAGGAGGTGGCGCTGCGGATCTGGGAGCGACGCAACGAATGGACTCCCACGGATCGTTTGCAGGCGTTCCTCTACCGGACGACCCGGAACGAGGCCCTGAATCAACGCAGAGGCCGCCGGACCCGGGACCGCATCCTCGGAAGCCTCCCCATACTGCGCCGGAGCGGTCCGTCTCCCGAAGAGATCTCCCGTGACTCGGACCTCTCGCGAAGTGTTCGGCGAGCCATCGACTCGCTTCCCCCGCGTCGCAAGGAGATCTTCATCCTGGCTCGATTTCACGGTCAGAGCCACCGGGAGATCGCCGAGATTCTCGACATCTCACCCCAGACCGTATCCAACCAGATGAGCTCCGCCCTCACTCAGCTCCGCCGTGAGCTGCGCGAGGTACACCGGGAGCTGGGCAGGAGCAGCTGATCGGCTCCTCCAGCCCTCCGCCCGTCAGAACCTTCGAAGGTGGAGTAGTAGTGATTTCTGCCCCCGGGTGTTGAGTGGGTGAACGCCGGGCCCGGCACCCAGGATCGCCTGCCCCGGATCCACGGACCTTCAGAAGCGGCCCGGCGGAAGATTCGAGTTCGATGGCCCAGCTGCGGCGTCACTCTTCCTTCCTCGAGCGCCCGTCGAGGAACAGACGTCTTGGACCAACTCATCCTCCACTCGCTTCAGGGGCGGACCACTCCGGACCAGGAGGAAGAACTCCGCCGCTGGAGAGAGGCCTCCCTCGATCACGAGCGCCGGTACCGGGAAATGGCCGAAGTGTGGCAGGCCTCGGCCTCTGCCGATCCCGTGGACTTTCGAATTCCAGCGCCCACTCTGGCGGAGTTGGAGGGTCGCCACCGAGCCGCCCAGACGGGCGACCGCGGGAGTTCCTCCCCCTGGAGCCGCCCGCTGGCATGGGCCGCGGTGATCGTCCTCTCTCTTGGGATCGGCTCCTGGGCCGGCCAGAGCCTGGTTGATTCCGGCGCTCCGGAGCCCGCTCAAGTTTCGCAGGTGGTCACCGGACCGGGAGAGATGGCCACGGCCACCCTCCCCGATGGTTCAGTCATCCGAATGGCACCGGGCACCCGCATTCAGAGCTCCGTTGGCGCTTCAGAGCGCTGGGTCGCGGTGGACGGCCAGGCCTTCCTCGCCGTAACCCCCGACTCCAGCCGCCCCTTCCACGTTCGGACTGGCGGGGGAGAAGCCACCGTCCTCGGCACCCGCTTCGAGGTCAACGCTCGGCACGACGAGATGAACCTCCTGGTTGTCGAAGGGAGCGTGTCGGTCCGGGGCGGAGGCGAGGAGGTGGAGGTTCGGGCCGGGGAACGGAGCCAGAGTCGAAGCGACCAGAGTCCCCGCGTCGAAAGTGTGGCCGACCCGGAGGAGCTCCTGGGCTGGATGGGAGCATTCGTGGCCTTCGAGTCCACCCCCCTGCCCCGAGTCGCCCGAGAGCTGGAGCGTCGAGCAGGGATCTCGATCCGCATCATGGACCCGGAACTCCACGACCGGACCGTCACCGGTTGGTTCAGCGAATCGGAGATGGAACAGGTGGTTGAGCTCGTCTGCCGAGCCGCCGCGGTGACCTGCACCATGTCCGCGGACACGATCCGAATGCTCCCATGATCGACGAGCCACCACCCCAGTACTCGATCCCTGCCCATGCGCCCTGTTCACCTTCACGACCGTACCCCAGCCCATGGAGACCAATGAGGCATCCCTTCTCCCGAACGTTCGACAGCCCACCCCCTCAGGAGGTTCAATCATGAAGCTCTCTCGTCTACTCACCGCAGCACTTTTGCTGGTGATGGGGAGCCTTCCCGTTTCGGCCCAGGACCACACGCTCCTGGCCAGCGTCGGGGCCGAGGTCGCCGAGGCTCAGGCCGCGGCACTTCTGGATCGCCCCGCACGCGTGGAGGCCGAGGCCCTGTCCCTGGCCGACATGCTCCTCACCCTCCGGGATCGCTCCGGCGTGCCCATCACCTTTTCGCCGAGCCTCCTTCCGGAGGAGCCTGCGGTGTCCTGCCGATGCACCGAGCGCTCGGTCCGAGAGGCCCTGGACCTCATTCTGGACGGCACTCCCTTCGCCTGGGAGTCCGTGGGACGTCAGGTGGTGGTCGAGCCTCGCAGCGAGTTCCGGAACGGGGGCGACCACAACCGCCTCGCGTCCAGCACGGCCCTACCCGGGTCGAGAGTCCTCGCCCAGGCTTCGCTCAGGTCCCCGCGGTCCGGCGTTCGGGCCCGCGCCCTGACTGGTACGATTGAAGGTCAGGTGATCCATGGACGAACGAACCGGCCCCTGCCGGCGGCCCAGGTCTTCGTTGAGGATACGAACCTGGGGACGATCACGGACAGCGGGGGGAACTACAGCATCTCCGGTGTTCCCGCCGGAGAGGTGACGGTGACGGTCCAGCTCATCGGATTCGCCAGCACCTCGGCCCAGGCCACCGTGACCTCGGGCGGAACTGCGACGGTGGACTTCCAGCTGAGCGAGCGTGCCCTGGACCTCGACGGGATCGTCGTCACAGGTACCGCCGGGGGAACCCAGCGCCGCGCCATCGGCAACGTGGTGGCCACCGTGGACGCCGAGGATGTCATGGCCCGCTCGCCCATCGGCAACGTAGATCAGCTGGTGGGACAACGGACTCCCGGCGCGATGATGCTGCCGGGCACCGGACAGGTGGGAACCGGATCGGCCGTCCGGATCCGAGGCAACAGCAGCCTTTCCCTGGCCAACGAGCCCATCATCTACATCGATGGGGTCCGCATGGACAGCGACCCCCGGCGAGGGCCTGGTCAGCGAGGGGGAGCCAATGTGAGCCGCCTCAACGACATCCACCCCGGTGACATCCAGAGCATCGAGATCATCAAGGGACCTGCGGCCGCCACCCTCTACGGCACCGAGGCCTCCAACGGGGTGATCCAGATCATCACGAAGAGAGGAGCCACCGGCGCACCGCAGTTCGACGTCACCACCCGGACCGGCACGAACTGGCTCTGGAATCCGGAGGGCCGGACCGGCATGCGATACATGCCCGATCCCGATAACCCTGGTGAGCTCTTCGGCTTCAACGTCTACGAGAACGAACGAGTGAACGGCCTGGGCGCCCCCTTCGGCTATGGGCTGCTGCAGAGCTACAACCTGAGCATGCGAGGCGGCACGGATGCGGTCCGGTACTTCGCCTCCGTATCCCGGGACGACGACACCGGCATCGTATCGCACAACTGGAGCAAGCGGACCGCCATCCGCGCAAACATGGAGATCCTCCTCACCGACGACCTTCGGGTGACGGTGGGAAGCTCGTACATCACCGGAGACACCCGACTGGCCCAGGGCGGAATCAACCCCGACCCCTTCAGCAATCTGATCTGGTCCAACCCGCGCAACCTGGACGACCGCCGCAGGGGCTGGAGGCAGGCACCACCAGAGACCTGGAGTGAGGTCCAGAGCCGAGCCGACAACGATCGGACCACCACCAATGTGGAGTTGCGTTACCAGCCCGTGAGCTGGTCCTCCCATCGCCTGGTGGCTGGACTGGATTCCAGCTCCGAGGTGAACTGGACTCTCTATCCCCAGCACCCGGACGGCGCCGACCACGTGTATGGTCAGCTCTCCCTGGGGTCGAAATCGGTGGAGCGCGGCACCCGCAGCTTCGTGACCGTAGACTACTCGGGCAGCGCGAACTTCAGCCTGGGCAACTACGACCTGGAGAGCGCGGTCGGATTCCAATACTACAAGAGCGAATCCGCGTTCATCAACTCGTCCGGTGCTCAGTTCCCCGCCGTACCCATCACCACCGTTTCCGGGGGTGCAGTTCGGGACGGGGGTGAGGACTTTCTCGAGAACTCCACCGTGGGCGTCTATGTCCAGCAGCAGGTGGGCTGGGAGAATCGTCGATTCCTTACCGCCGCGGTCCGCGCCGACGACAACAGCGCCTTCGGCGTAGAATTCGACGCCGCCATCTACCCCAAGCTGAGCGCGACGTGGGTCCTCCATGAAGAGCCGTTCTGGCGGTGGGATTCGGTGGAGCAGCTCCGGCTTCGCGGTGCCTGGGGTGCCGCCGGTCAGCAGCCTGGCACCTTCGACGCATCCCGACTCTACGATCCGGTCATCGGATACCGGGACCGTCCCGCACTCCTTCCCAGTGCCTTCGGGAACCCTCAGCTCCAGCCTGAGCGGGGAGAAGAGCTGGAGTTGGGATTCGATGCCAGCTTCCTGGACGGGCGCCTGGACGTTGAGTTCACCCGGTATCAGCGGGCGGTGAAAGACGCCATCGTGAACCGTCCCCTGGCCCCTTCCTCGGGATTCACCGGGTCCCAGATCGTCAACATCGGTCTGCTCCACGCCTGGGGGAACGAGGTGGCCGTTTCGGCTCGCCTCATGGAGTCTCCCCGGTTCGCCTGGGAGGTCGACACCCAGTTCTCGACCATGAACAACGAGATCAAGGATTTGGGCGGCCTCGACTTCATCGGCGCTCCGGGCCAGGCCCAGCACCGGGAAGGGTACTCCATCGGTGACTTCTTCATGAGAGAGTTCGTGGAGGTGGAGATCGACGAAAACGGCCAGGTGCTCTCGGCCCTGTGTGATGGAGGGACCGGACCGCAGGGTGTGGAAGTGGGTGGATCGCTCGTCCCCTGCGGTGAAGCACCGCAGCTCTGGATGGGGCACTCCCAGCCCACCTGGCAGATCGGTTTCGGAAACACCTTCACCCTCTTCGAGAACCTGACCCTCTACGCCCGGGTCGAGGGCAACGGTGGGCACCACCACACCAACACCGAGATCCGCGCGACGCACAACCAGGCCACGACCGAGGCCGTGCTGAGGGGAGACAATCCCTTCCTCCAGGCCGTGCGAATCTTCGAGAACGACCGGACGTCCCTCTACAAGGCAGGATTCGTGCGCTTGAGGGAAGTGTCGGCGACCTACCTCCTGCCGGACGCCTTCGCTTCGAGGGTGGGCGCCCAGAGAGGTTCGGTCAGCTTGGGCATGCGCAACGTGGCCATGCTCTGGACGGCCGAGCACGGCTGGAGCACTCCCCGCGATGGATCCGTCCGGGAGCGGCTTGCGAACATGATCACGTGGGATCCGGAGGTGCGTTCCACCGGCCAGTCGGCCACGGGCTACCAGACCGTCCTCCCCCCCACCGCGAGCGCCACTCTCACCGTGCGCCTGAGCTTCTGAGGAGCGATTCATGCTTAAGAGAATCACCACACCATCTACATCGAGAACGGGCACACGGCCCTCCGGCCGCACGCTGAGGCGCGCAGTATTCACTGCTCTGGGCGTGGTCCTCATCGGACTCACCGCCGCCTGCGACAGCCTCCTCGAGGTCGAGTTGCCGGGCACGGTGGAAGCCGAGAGCCTGAACAATCCAGCCCTCGCCCAGACACTTCTGAACAGCGCACTCGGCCAATTCGAGTGCGCCTACACCAGTTACGTCACGACCACCGGAATCCTGTCCGGCGAGTACCGGAACGCGTCGAGCTGGCTGAACGTGAACACCTGGGGGTGGAGAGGGCTGGAGTTGAACTCCATCACCGGAAGCTGCCCCACCGGGCGTGACGCTACGGGACTCGGGGCCTACACACCCCTCCAGCAGGCCCGATACGTCGCCGAGGAGGGAGGTCGCCTCATCGAGGGATTCTCGGAGGCCGACGTGCCAGACCGGAGTGACCTCCTGGGTCAGCTCTCCGCATATGCAGGCTTCTCCTACATCCTCCTGGGTGAAGGGTTCTGTGAGATGGCCGTCGATCAGGGGCCGCTCATGTCCCGAACCCAGGTGATGGAGACGGCCGAACAGCGCCTCACCACGGCGATCTCCCACGCTGAGGCGGCCGGGAACAACGAAATTCGACTGCTCGCCACGGCGGGCCGGGCCCGAGCTCGCCTGAACCTGGGGAATCTGGCGGGAGCCGCATCCGACGCGGAGATGATCCCTCAGGGCTTCGTCTGGAATGCCGAATACTCCACCGTGAATGGACGGAGGGAGAACCGCCTCTACAACCTGAATCACAGGAACCGGGTCCTATCGGTGGAGCCCGAGGAGTTCGGGAACGTGATGATCGGCGACCAACCCGATCCACGGGTGCCGGTGACGGACGCCGGACAGTTCGGTCATGATGGGGTCACCCCCCACTTCTTCCAGGAGAAGTTTCCCGAGGCCGACTCGGACATCCCCATGGCTTCATGGGAGGAGGCTCAACTCATCATCGCGGAGGCGCGTCCCAGCGAAGCCGAAGACGTCATCAACCAGCTCCGGGCCTCCCAGGATCTGCCCGCCCTCGAGCTTTCGGGAGACGAAAACATGCTGGACGTCGTGATCGAGGAGCGCCGGCGGCAGCTCTTCAGCGAGGGGCACCGGTTGAACGACAAGCTTCGCCACGACATCCCCTTCCCTACCGGCACGAATCACAAGGGTCAGGCCTGGGGTCCGATCACCTGCATGCCTCTGCCGGAACAGGAGAGGCAGAGCAACCCGAATCTGGGAGGATGATGCTCCCGGAACGCCGAGACCACGGCAGCTAGAAAGTACGGGGCTCCCTGCACCGGTGGAGAGGATCGCCGGTGCAGGGAGCCTCGCACCTTCTTCTCCCCACGCTGACCCCACCACCTGACCCACGACCGCACAACGCCATGCGCCCATCACACTCAAGGCCTCGCCGGTCCGGCACCACCTCCCGCGCCGTCCTGATATCCGCGCTCGCGCTTCTCAGCATCGCCGCGTGCAGCGGGGATCCGCCTTCACAGGAAGGAAGCGCTGGATCCGAGGGGGTCTGGCTCACCCTCGAATCAGGATGGCTCCTCGACGTGGAGGCCGGGGAACGGATTCCGAATCCGGGCATCGTGGTGTCGCCCGACGGCCGGATCGAGGCCCTGGGAGCGCCGGCGAACCATGTCCCCGACGGGGCCGCGGTCACCGCGATTCTCCTGGATGACGACCAGACGGTCATGCCGGGACTCATCGACCTCCACGCCCACCACAACATGAACCTCACGGGCGAGGGAAGGGTCGAGGAGACCCGCTACAACCCCCTCGTCTTCCTGGCCAACGGGGTGACCACCACCTTCCCGGCCGGTGAGTACGAGCCCGAACTCCTGCTGACCCTCAGGGACCGCCTCGAGGCCGGAGCGTGGGATGGCCCAAGACTCATCCCATCCGGTCCGTACTACGGTCGTACCCGGCCCGATTGGGACCCGGAGATGACGGCCGAGGAGGTCCGGGAAGACGTGGACTACTGGGTCTCCAGGGGCGTGACCCACTTCAAGGCGAAGGGAGCGGCCCCAGAGCACATCGAGCCCCTGATCCAAAGGGTGCACGAGCACGGCGGAACGGTGACCGGCCACCTGGACTCCGGGGGCCGGGGCAGCACCAACTCAGCCGACGCCATCGCCATGGGCATCGACCGTGTGGAGCACATCCTGGGCGGGCCGGTCCTGGATCCCGAAGAGGGAGCGTATCCGGTCTGGAATCAGGTGGACACCACGGACGCGGCCTTTCGGGAGGTCGTAGAGCTGTTCCTGGACAACGACGTCTACTTCAACGCCACCATCACGGCTCCCATCTACCTCACCGAGTTGGAGGAGGGGTTCGACTACTGGGAGGATGAGCCTGGCTTCTTCACTCCCTACGTCCAGGAGTTGGTGGCCCAACGGGAGGCGCGGACCCGCAGGGACCTGATGTCCGAACTCTACCAGGCCATGAAGCGCACCACGCTGGCCTTCTACAACGCAGGGGGCGGACACCTCATCACGATGGGCACCGACAATCCGAGCCAGGGCGAGTTCCTGGGAGGCTTTTCCGCCCACCGTGAACTGCACGCCTTCACCCTGGCGGGGATTCCAACCGCCTCGGCCCTCCGGTTCGGCACCATCAACGGGGCCCGTGCCCTGGGAATGGACGACGAGATCGGTTCCATCGCGGCCGGAAAGTGGGCCGACATGGTCGTCATTCGCGGCGACCCCCTGCAGGACATCCGAAACACCCGGAACGTCGAGACGGTGATCCTGGAGGGGACGCTGTACGACCCCGACGAACTCCTGGAACGGGCACGGGGACAGATCGGTCCCACAGGCCCCGAAGAGCACGACGACTGGTATATCTGGTAGACCCGAGGGGCCGAGGACCGATTGCCCCTCCCCGGAAACTCCCGCACGAGGACCCAATGACTGACCACATCCCGACTTCATCGACCCGGAGATCGAGGCCCGACCTCTGGCGTCTTCTCCTTCTCCCGCTGGCTCTCCTCCTGGCAAACGGAAGTCTCGACGCCCAGGGGATGGTCGACATCGACCCCCGCATCCAGGAAATCGTCGCCGAGATCTCCGAGGAGAACCTGGAACACCTGGTCACCGGCATGGCCAGCTTCGAGACCCGCAACACCATGTCGTCGGTCGATGATCCCGACCGCGGGATCGGCGCGGCACGGGAGTGGATGGTCGAGGAGCTGGCCGGCTACAGCCCCCGCCTCCAGGTAGGACTGGATTGTTACGATGTGGTCGCTTCGGGACGAATCACGAGAGATGTGGAGATCTGCAACGTGAAGGCCGTGCTCCCGGGCCGGACCGAGCGCCGAATCTACGTAAGCGGCCACTACGACTCGGTGGCCCAGGTGCCCCCGGGCGCTGAGGACGACTATCCCGAGCACGACAACTTCGCTCCGGGTGCCAACGACGACGCCAGCGGGACCGCGGTGGCCATGGAGCTGGCCCGGGTGCTCTCCCAGAGCGGCCTCGAGTTCGACGCCACCCTGGTCTTCATCGGCTTCGCCGGCGAGGAGCAGGGGCTCTTTGGCGCACGGCTGCACGCCAAGAGGGCTCTGGACGAGGGGATCCAGATCGATGCGGTCTTCAATAACGACATCGTGGGGAACATCCGGGCCGGTGATGGTCAGATCAACGGCACCGCCGTCCAGGTGTTCGCCCCTGGACCCGACGACTCTCCGGCCCGCACCCTGGCCCGGTACGCCTACCGATTCGGGAAGGCCTACATGCCCCATCACGACATTCGGCTCGTGGGTCGGGAAGATCGCTTCGGTCGGGGCGGAGACCACACCCCGTTCAACTACTGGGGCTTCGCGGCCGTCCGCTTCACTGAGATCATGGAGAACTACGCCCGCCAGCACACGGTGGAAGACACTGTGGACGGGGTCTACTTCCCGTACCTGGCCCGCAACGCGCGGGTGAACGCGGGTGGTGTGGCCAGCCTGGCGCTGGCGCCGGCGGCTCCCGAGGTCGACAACCCCAACGGCCAGCCTCGACTCACCCGAGGAGAATCTCGGTATGCGGCCCACCTGGAGTGGGACCCCTCTCCCGGAGCCGCCTCCTACCGGATCTTCATCCGAGACGGATGGTCCATGGACTGGCAGCAGGTCTATGACGTGGGGAACGTGACCGAGTTCACCTTCGAGGGACTCTCCATCGACGAGCACTACTTCGGCGTGGCCGCCGTCGGGCCCGACGGGCATGAGAGCCTGGCATCCCCGTACGACCGGCCCCACCGGGTGATCGAAGAGGTGGAGACCCGTTGATTGCCTGATTGGAGGCTCCCTACAGGCGGAGCTGTTCGGGGCCGCGATCCAGAGGAAGGGTCGCGGTCCCGACCCGGCCTGATCCCCTTTCCCTTCTCCTCCAGCCCCTCACCTCTCCGGGAGGCGCTCTCCTTGCCCTCCCCCGACCCCGCTTCTAACGTCGGTGGTCAGCAGGATGCGGTTCCCGACGTCACCCGTCGGACCCGCATCGGTACCCCGTAGCACTCCCGAACCCAGGATCCCACCCATGCAATCCAGATCTCTGCGAATCCCCCTGCTTCTCCTCGCGACGGGGCTCATGGCCGTGCTCTCCGCTGTGGACGCACAGGCCCAGACCTTTCGCACCGACGACCCGGTGATCGAGCGGATGTGGGAAGAAGGGATGGAGCGTTCCCAGACCTATCCACTGGCCCAGGCCCTCATGGATTCCATTGGACCTCGGCTCTCGGGAGCTCCCGGCTTCGACCAGTCCGCGGACTGGCTCATCCAGCTCTACGAGGGGTGGGGCATCGATGTGGAACGCGATGAATACGGCACGTGGCGGGGGTGGTCGCACGGAGCGCTCCATGTGGACATGACCTCTCCGCGAGTCCAGACCCTGGAGGCGAATATCCTGGCCTGGAGCCCGGGCACCGACGGACCGGTGGAGGCCGATGTGGTCATGGTCCCCGAGTTCTCCAGCGCCGCCGAGGTCGAGGCCTGGCTCCCCTCCGTGGAGGGGAAGATGGTCCTGGCCTCCCACGCCGAACCCACCTGCCGCGAGCCCCAGACCCTGGAACGCCTGGCTCGCCCCGAGACGGTGGAGCGGATCCAGCAGGAGCGCGAAGCGATCCAGGCATCCTGGTTCAACCGACTTCGCATGCTGGGGGACAACCCCCACCGGCGCCTCGAGCAGGCCGGTGCCGTGGGGATCATCACCTCCCGCTGGTCCGAGGGGTGGGGTGTGAACAAGGTCTTCGCAGCCAGCACGGAGGAGGCCGTGGCCATCGACGTGTCCTGCGAGGACTACGGGCTCCTCTACCGGATCACCGAGAACGACCAGGGGCCCCGCCTGAGGATCAACGCGGAGATCGAGGAGCTGGGCACCGTGCCGATGTACAACGTCATGGCGACGATTCCCGGTACTGAGCTGCCGGACGAATACATCCTGCTTTCCGCCCACCTGGACTCCTGGCATGCCGCCACCGGCGCCACCGACAACGGCACGGGCACCATCACCATGCTCGAGGCCATGCGGATCCTGAAGGAGACCTATCCCAACCCCCGCCGCACCATCATCGTCGGGCACTGGGGAGGGGAGGAGCAGGGGCTGATCGGGTCCCGAGCGTACGCGGAGGACAACCCCGACGTGGTCGATGGGCTCCAGGCCGTCTTCAATCAGGACAACGGGACCTGGCGCGTGGACTACATCCAGACCCAGGGACTCATGGGAGCTTCGGCCAACCTGGCTCACTGGGTGGCCCAGCTCCCCGACGAGATCTCCGACCTCATCGAGTTGGACCTGCCCGGCCCGCAGGAGATGGGGGGCAGCGACCACGTGGCCTTCCTCTGCTACGGGGCTCCCGGGTGGCGGCTCCAGTCCCACTATCCCGAGTACCGCCAGTACACCTGGCACACCAACCGGGACACCTTCGACAAGATCGTCTTCGACGACCTCATGAACAACGCGACGCTGGCGGCCATGCTGGCGTATCTGGCCTCCGAGGATCCGGAGCGAGTCCCCCGGGATCGGGCGGTTCTGGGCCCCGACCCCCGCACCGGAGAGCCACGGAACTGGATCGAGTGCCGCGACCCCATCCGAAGCTGGAACCGGTGAGGTAGGCCAGAAGGCTGATAGCAGTCTGATCGGAAAGGGCCTCGCCGCAGCGAAGGAGCCCGAGTGGGCCCCCCGACGGTGGGCGGTCCCACTCGGGCTCCTTTGCAACCGGGGAGGTCCGGTCACAGCAGGAGGTCAGCCCTCCTCCATCTTCCAGAACGCGATCCCGCTGGCCTGCTGCCTCACCGGCACCGACTCCACCCGCTCAAAGGTGGAGAGGTCGAAGATGTCCACCTTGCCCGGCTCCGCACCGATTCCCTCCACGCTGATGAAGGCGTAGCGGGAATCCGGCGAGAGAGCGACCCCGTGCACCACCCGGGTGGAGGTCTCCAGACGGGCCCGGCGTTCTCCGCTCTCCAGGTCGATGAACTCCACCCCGTCGCCCTGCTTCAGGGTGATCACCAGAAGCCTGTCATCGGCGGTCACGTCCACGTTGTAGGGCCCTCGACCCGTGTCGAAACGGCGCGTGAGCTCCCAGGACTCATGGTCCAGCTCCAGGACCTGATCCGAGGCATTGCAGGCCACGTAGATGCGCTCGCCGTCATGGCTGGGCTGGACCCAGGTAGGCGAACAGGTAGCCTCGTAGTGGGGGGACTCGGGAACGGGATGGGCGGGATCGTCGGCCGCGGGGGTGTGGTGGTGATGGTCGGCCCCGTGGCCGGCGTGATCGGGATCGGGATCGACCTGGGCCGGGTCGCCGTGCTGAGCGTGCCGTTCACCCTCTTCGGCGTGAAAACCCATATCGGAGAGGTCCGTTGGGCTCTCCTCTCCCGCCCCGAGGAAAAAGCGGCGACTGACCTCCAGCTCGGTCCCGTCGATCTCCACGAGCTGATCGTCCATCATGCAGGTGGAGTAGTGGAACCGTCCACTGGGATGCACCCGGCTCCCGTGGGGCATGGTGCAGGTCTCGACACGAGCCAATTCCATCATCTCGGGGGCATATACCACCGAGATCGAGGAGGGGACCATGCGACCGTGAAGATTGAAGTTGGCCACATAGACCCAGTTTCCGTCCGGTGACACCCCCACCGAAGCTGGAAAGCGACCCAGATCCACGGGATCGGCCAGGAGCCGGCCCGTCCCGCCCTCCAGCTTCCAGAGCTTGCCGTCGGGAAGACCGTGACCCGTGGTCATGAACACGGTCCCACTCCGCGGGTCGGACGCGACCCCATGGGGGGCTTCGTGCTCGGTGAAGAGTTCAGGCACCTCGGACTGCCGGTAGAGCGACGCCATGGAGATGTCGGCCTCCACCTCCACGCCATCGGGTCCGAAGCGGATCCGGTGGAGATAATCGGCGGACTCGGCGCCCACATAGACCCAGTACGTGGCGGCAGGATCGAGGGCCTGTCTCGTCTCGTGGTCGCCTTCCGTCGGTACAGACAGGGTCCGGTCCGGACCCTGGGCCGGGCCGGAGAGCGGTGCCCCTGGGAGTGCCGGTCCCTCCTCCCCCATGCCTCCCGCGCCGGCCAGCCCTACAAGCCCGGCCAGAAGAAACCGCCACGTCATGGGATGGGCCGGTCCTCCGGCTCGAGCTGCACGGCCCAGAGCCCCGAGTTGGCGTCGGAGAGGAAGATGTTCCCCTTGAAGGGCATGGCGCTCCACGTCGTCGGGGCATTGGCCACGTACCCGATGGGATCGTTGGGCTTGAACACCGCGATCTCCCGGCCCTGGGTGTAGAGGTTCCCCATCAATTCACCTGAAACGTCCACCACCCTGAGTCCCCCCTCGTAGTAAGCCTGGTAGAGGATGTCGTCCTCGATCCAGATGTTGTGGGTTCCGTACTCGGGCACGTGGTAGCGGGCCACCTTCTGCGGGTTCTCCGGATCGGTGTAGTCCACGATGTGGATGTAGCCGGCGGTGTTGCGGGGGGTACCCGAGCCGGGGACATCGGGATCGTAGGGGGCCCGGTTGTTCCCGCCCTCCAGCGCGAAACCCGACCGCCCGATGATCTCGTCACCGGCGAAGATGTAGAAGCGTCCCGTGTCCTCCTGATAGTAGGGGTACACCGCGTGGGTGTTGCCCCCGGGCAGGGGATAGGTGTTCACCACCACCGGGTTCTCCGGGGATCCGCCCCAGCGGCCATTCCCCACGTCGGTCATGACGATCCCCGTATCCCATTCCGCAGAGTAGGCGATCCCGTCGTGGACCCAGACGTCGTGGATGCGGGAGCCGGGGATGTCCACCTCACCCACGATCTCGGGGTTGTAGATGTCGCTCATGTCCACGATGAGATACCGCTCCCCGCCTGAGAGCACATAGAGGTAGTCGTCCAGGGGATAGGCGTTGTGGACCCCACCGGTCAGCCCCTCGTTGTACTCCACGGCGATGTTGGGATGGGCCGGATTGGCCATGTCCAGGATGACGACCCCGTTGCGGCGATCCGAGGCGCCCTCCCGGGTAAGCGTAGCGTAGCGGCCATCGGGCGACACCTTCACATCGTTCACCGTCCGGGCATCGATCTGGATGGAGTCGGTCAAAATCATGTTCGCCGGGTCCGTCACGTCCCAGAAGTAGGTGAAGCCGTCGGACCCCCACGTTCCGGTGACCGCATAGTCCCGGCCGTCCACCCCTTCGAAGACCCAGAAGTCCGAGGTCCTGCGGTGGGAGACCCGACCCTGGCCCAGCACATCGATACGCCGCACCACATCCCGGGTATCCACGCGGATCGTCTTCCAGCCGGCCACCGGACCCGCCGTGGCTCGGACCGTATACTCACCCGGAAACTGGGCCACGAACCGGCCGTCCCGGAGGTCGGCCGGAGCGCCCGGCTCCACGATCGAGTCGTCGGGCATGTAGGTGTAGGTCCACTGGAGCGGGGCATCCTCGACCTCCCTGCCATCGCCATCCAGAACCTGAGCCGAGAAGCGCACCACATCCCCGGAACGGACTCGCTCCTCCGAAGCCTCCACCTGGATTCGCTCCACCGGGAGGGGTCGGATCTCCTCGACGCGCTCCCCCCGGACCCCTTCCACCTCGGCGGTCAGGCTGACCGTCCCCTCGGAATGGGCCGCCACATGACCGTAGGAGTCCACAGATGCGATTCCCACGTTGGAGGTGGACCACTCGGCTCGGGGGGAAGGCCGTTCACTCCCATCGGCATGAAGCGCTCGGACCCGGTAGCGTTGATCCGTCCCGGCGTAGAGGGCGCCGGCCAAGGGTTCGATCTCCACCCGTTCGATGGCCGGCCAGGTCACCGTCACCGGAATCGTGATCGACGGCGAGTCTCCCTCCGCCTCGGGAGGGAGGGCTACGGTCACCAGGATCTGATGGTCCCCCACACCGATCCCGAGGGCGCCCACGTCGTCCACGGCCACACCCCCCCGGCTTCCCCTCATGAGCAGACGCGGATTCAGCTCGTCCCCCGACGCATCCAGGGCCCGAACCTGGAAAGGCACCGACTCCCCGACCCGAACCTCCAGTTGCGAGGGTTCGGCCACCAGCTCAGCCACCCGGGCCCCATCGGCCAGGTTCGTCTCCTGGGCCTCTCCCGGGGTGGGGGCCCCCCAGAGGAGCAGGAAGAGCGCANCCGGCAGGGCCAACCGGCCCGCCGTCAGGGTCTGTTCACGTTCGCCGAACCGTCTCATTGGTGGCCTCCAAGCCGCTGCCCGGAACCTGTACCGGGGCCCTGCTGGACATTGGTGATGAACCCTGAAAATGACGGGGGCGGAGGTGGATCTGCAAGACCCACCTCCGCCCCCGTGAACTGCTGACCGACTCCAGTTGCCAGCCTACCGTGCTGCGGTCGACTCCTCGTGTCCCCATGGTGCCGGCGCTTCATCGACCGGGGTCGTCAGGTCGAAGTCGATACGGTAGCGCCACTCGCCATCGCGAACCGTACCATACGTGTAGCGCTCATCGGGAACGATCTCGATGGCCCAACCGGTCCGAGGTTCACCCTCCTCGAGCCCCGCCCGGATGAACTCCTGCCGGTTGGCCGACCCGGCATCGGGGGTATGTGCACCGTACCAGGTGCTCGGCTCCGGCGAGCCGTCTTCGTGCCGGTGATCGTGCCGCAGGTCGAGCCCCGCCGTCGTCCGGGTCAGAAGCCAGGTGCGCGAGCGGTTGTCGTCCACATGGAAGGGGATCGCCAGCCGGTTCTCTCCGCAGCCCCGGAAGTGAACGGTCATGACCTCGTCGCCTTCGAAGTTCGGATCCGGGTCGGGGCGCTCGATGAGCTCTCCCTCGAAGGTCTGACCGCAATGGTGGGCCAGGTTCGCCCAGAACTCCTCCTGTTCGGGAGCCAGTTGGGCCACCTCGCCGACCGGAGGATGCCCCCAGGGCTCCAGGGGGTTCTCGACCGGCTCACTCAGGTCGAAGTCGAAGCGGTGCCGCCACTCTCCGTCTCGCTGGGTCCCGTAGGTGTACCGCTCGCCGGGGATGATTTCCACCCTCCAGCCCGTGATCACCCCGTCGTCCCGCTCGCGCTTGAACTCATGGGCGTTGGGCGAGGGTCCTTCCACCCCCATGGGTGGCTCCGAGACGAAGGCGCCGTAGAAGGTGTTCGGCTCGGGTGTGCCGTCCTCATAGCGGTGGTCGTGGCGCAGGTCGATCCCTCCGCCCGTCCGGGTGAAGATCCAGGTGCGGGAGGCGTTGTCCCCGGCCATGACCGGGATCCGGACCTCCTCGTCGGAGCACTCCCGCACCGTGAGCACCAACTCCAGGCCAGGCTGGAAGTACGGGTCTCCTTCGGGAGCCTCGTTCACCACGCCCGCAAAGGACTGCCCACACTGGGCCGCCAGATTCGCCAGGAACTGGTCGTGGACATCTCCTTCAGCTTCGACTGCGGTCTCCTCCGGCGCCGGGGCGTCCTCGGGCTCGCACGCTACAAGGGCGACCAGAGCCAGGGAGAGAGCGCCGGGAAGGAGAAGGGAAGTTCGCACACGTCCGATCATCTGCCACCTCATGATGGGGAAAGGGTCCTCGGCCCGGATCGGTTCGGGGCCGGGGTCCGGAAATCGCAAGGGCGGCTGCACCGGGACCGGCTCTCAAGATGAGCCGACGCCTCGCACCCGTTCGCTTCGCCAGTTCCGGAAGAGAGCGAAGGTAGGTCGGCACCCCTTCTCCCACAAGACTCCGCGCGCCCTCCACGGTTCGGCCCCATCCATCCGCTCCTGAGCCTGTCGGCATCCTACCACCGGGAAGGGGCCTCGGCGTTCCACCCTTCGGGCTCACCGAAGGGATAGAAATCCTCGGCACGAGTGTTCTCGTAGTCCAGCGCCTCCAGTCGAACCGTTCCGAACCAGTCCCCCGGGGCGTCCACGATGATGATTGTGGGAGCATAGCCCGTCTCATCGAATCCCCGACGGAAGTGGACACGGCTCTTCACCACGAACACGTCGAACTCATCGGGATCGATGGGACCGAAGCGCATCTGCTCCGGAGACGTGTTCTGCTGGTAGGCCGGAGCCAGGATCAGCACGCTTCCGTCGCCATGCTCGATGGCGGCCACACGATCGTAGCCCCATCGGTCCCCTCGCCAGATCAGGGTTCCCTCGATCCGCACCGGCTCGCCGGCCTGCTCCCCGGTGTACCCGCCCACTTCCCGATCGAAGGCATCTCCAGGCTGGACGTCCTCCTCCCAGATCCAGTCCAGCGTCGGCTCATCGGTGAGCGCCGAATAGAGGACGCGCCCGACTCCCTGGTCCAGGAGCTCCCTGAGGGTCCAGGTGGCGTCACCGGGCCGGTCCCAGTAGTCCCCCAGGACCACCGGGGTCTCCCCGACGGCGATGGCCTGCCGGGTGAGCTCCACGGCCTCCTCCGGAGCGGGGAATTCACCCGAGGCCCAGTCAGCTCTCACCCGCCAGATGAATTCCGCCATGTCGTCGGCGATCTCATCGGCAAGCCCCTGGTCGTCGTTCGTCATGACATGCACGCTGGTCCCAAGGGTCGGCACGTCCGACCAGGGGAAGCCCAGAAAGACGTTGACGTATGCCCCGGGCTCCCGGTCCTCCCAGCGTCGAGCCCGCTCCATGATGTCCATGACCGGGGACTGGCCGGTCCACTGGAGTACCGTGGCGGTCAGGATCGGCGGGCGACGAACCGCCTTGGTGGGGCTGTAGCTTCCACGAATCACCGAACGGAGGTAACGGGCCGCCCGCTCTCCCTGCCGACGCGCATCGTAGTGGGGAAATCGCTTGGTCACGAAGGAGCCGTCGGCCCACTCGAGAAACTCGCCGTCCTCGTTTCCGTGGAGATCGAAGGTCCCCACGATGGGCACATCCGGCCCCACCACCTCGCGGAACCGGCGGGCCATCTCCGCCTCGGGCCTAGGGATGTTCCTCACCGCCATGGCCCCGTGGAGCGACAAGAACACTCCATCCACCGGCATCGCCGCCTCCAGCTCCTCGAGCATCTGTCCCACGAAGTGGTCGAAGACCTCCTCCTGGTTCCAGCTCCGGGACGTGCCCCCGAAGACCCCACGGGGAGAGGTGAGCCCAATGAGCTCCACGTCGCCGAACTCCCGGGACTGGTGGACGAACCCCGCGACGTACGAGGAACTCTCCAGAACCTCGTCACCCTCCAGGGGGGGTCCCAGTCGGGTCCAGTCATCGATGCCGGGGTCGCCGCCAGGGCAGAAGGTGCAGGTTTCGTGAGAGAACCGGGCCACGGCCACCCGGTATCCGTCGTCTGCCCGGGCAGCCGCAACGCCGTCCTCGAAGCCCTCGCGAACGTCCTCACAGCCCCACACTCCGATGAGGAGTGGAATCAGGAGGAGGGAATACCACCGCAAAGGGGTCGAGCGCATGGGTTCTCCAGCGTCAGAGGGATCCACCGGGAAGCGAGAGGCCGCCTGCGGGCAGTCGGCACGATCCCTCAATGGACGCATCCTTTGTGCTCGGGGCAAGCCTCGTCGGGCCCCGAGAACCGCGTGTGGCCGGGCTCCGGATCCGGCCTTGGCTTGCCTGGACGTAGCTCGTCCGCTATGCCTGCGGCGAGCCGCCTTGGATCCAGCGGCCTGGCGCTCCCAACGGCGGTCGCTCCTGTTCTTCA
>SL_3KL_010_SEDDRAFT_10001222_pt1 | contig 23057 bp, 21 predicted proteins | sample SodLakKL_010_SED_2_FD_10381 | JGI IMG/M metagenome (IMG submission 10381) | reverse complement strand
GGTGGTTTCATCAGTTATGGCCGCGCACTGGGATTTGGGACATTCACCGCATTCATCGCTGCGCTTGTCACAGGGGCGTTCACCTATGTTTTTTATCAGTTTCTGGCCCCTGATGCATTGGAAACATTGAGGGAGCTTGCCGAAATCCGGGTATTGGAAATGAATCCCAATGCCACGGATCAGCAGCTTGACATGGTCAGGCGGCTCACCAGCCCTTTGTTGATGTTCTTTTCCGGTCTGTTTTCCTATACTTTCATGGGCTTCATTTTTTCACTTGTCGTTGCTGCATTTTTAAAGAAAAAGGATCCGGTGGATGATCTCTGACGTACCACATCGTTAACAGGCGATCCAGAAACAACCTAAAAAAGGCCTTAAAACAGGTATGAAGCCAGTCGACGTACATGTGGCCATTCCTTCCATGGGTGAGGCAGAATGGCTGCCCCGCACGATCGGCAACCTGTTGTCTGAGCCTTCTTCTGAGGGGGTGATAGCATGGGTATGTGTTAACCAGCCAGATGCATGGTGGGCAGACCGGGAGAAACAGGATGTTTGCAGCAACAACCGGCAGACCCTTGCATACCTTCATGGCCTGGGTCTTCATAATTTGCGTGTCATAGACCGAAGCAGTCCCGGAAAGGGATGGACAGGCAAACATGCCGGTGTGGGTCAGGCCCGGAAAGTTTTGATGGATGAGATCAGCCGTGCTGCTGCTCCCGGCGATATCATCCTGAGCCTGGATGCCGACACGCTGTTCGATAAAGGGTACCTGTCATCCGTCGTTAAATGCTTTGAACGTTATCCCCACGCCGTTGCCCTGTCCAATCCCTATTGCCATAAACTCACAGGAGAAGAGGCCCTGGACCGTGCCATGCTCCGCTATGAGATCTATATGCGCTACTATGCCATCAACATGTGGCGTATCGGATCACCTTACAGCTTTACCGCTTTGGGATCAGCCATCGCCCTTCCGGTTGAGACATACAGGATGGTTGGCGGCATTGCCCCCAAAAAAAGCGGGGAAGACTTTTATTTTCTGCAAAAGCTACGAAAAGCAGGATGGATATGTAATTACAATGATCATAAGGTATACCCGGGAACACGTTACTCCGACAGGGTGTTCTTTGGAACAGGCCCGGCACTGATCAAAGGCAGCAAGGGTGACTGGCAAAGCTATCCCCTATATGACCATAAGCTGTTCGATCAGGTAAAGGAAACCATTGATATGTTTCCTTTGTTGTATGAAAAAACAGTGGAAACACCGATGTCCGGCTTTTTGCTGCAACAATTCAGGGAAGAGGACTCTTTTGAATCCCTGCGACAAAACGTGGCTTCAGGTTCTCAATTTATCAAAGCCTGCCATCAGAAAGTGGATGGGTTGAGGGTGCTTCAGTTTCTTAAATGGAAGACGAAAGAAACCGGTATCGCTGATGAGGCAAACCTGATCCGTTTTTTGAACTCCGTTNTCCCTGACGCCGTCATAGGATATGACGATCAAAATGGTTATCTTCATCACGGTTTTTCCAGAACAGAAAAGGGGCAACCGGTTTCTATCGATTTTTCGGCAGCTCCCATTTGGCTGCTCGATAAGGTTCGCCGGCTTTTGATGGACATTGAATCAGAATACCAAAGAGATGACCTGCCATGAGCCATTCTTCCACGCCGCCCATGATTGTAATTACCGGTCCTACTGCCACGGGGAAAACAGCACTGGCAGCGAGACTGGCATCTCATCTGGACGGTGAAGTGATCAGTGCTGACTCCAGGCAGGTTTACCGGGACATGAACCTTGGAACGGGGAAAGACCTGGATGATTTCGTCGTCGATGGGAAAAATATACCCTATCACCTGATTGATATTGCCGACCCGGGATATGAATACAATGTGTATGAATTCCAGCAAGATTTTTTGAAATCCCGGGACGATATCCTTAGCCGGAAAAAGCAGGTTATTCTGTGCGGGGGGACGGGATTATACATTGAAGCGGCCATCAGCGGTTACACCCTCATAAAGGTCCCGCAAAACCAGGCTTTGCGCAAAAGACTCGAAGCACTGCCGATGGAAACCCTGACAGAAATGCTTGGAAGGATGAAACCTTTGCACAATATCACCGATACCACTGACCGGGCACGGTTGACCAGGGCAATTGAAATTGCGACCCATGAGAAAAGCAAGGATCTCAACAAGGAAAAATACCCGCCGCTGGATGCAAGGATCTTTGCCATCTGGTTTGAGCGCAGCGTACTGCGCAAGCGTATTACAGAACGTTTGAAAGATCGGCTGGCCAGGGGCATGGTGAATGAAGTGGAGGGCTTGCTCAAAGGTGGCATCACACCGGGGCAATTGATGTTTTATGGCCTCGAATACCGCTACCTTACGCAATATGTTACCGGTGAAATCTCCCATGAAGAGATGTTTCAGAAACTCAACACCGCCATCCACCAGTTTGCCAAACGACAGATGACCTGGTTCAGAAGGATGGAAAAAAAAGGATTTCATATTCATTGGCTGGACGGCACTCTGTCTGCCGGGGAAAAACTTTACACGGTGATCCGGTCATTATAAAGCATATCAACGTGAACCTGCTGGTGATCTTTTTGGGGCCAATGGTGTTCCGGCCGGCATGGCATCTGTGCTTCCGGCAAACTTCTGGTTTTTGTCTGCCTCGATACTGGCAACGTTTCATTCAGCGGCCAATCTCTCAGAACAACATGGCAACCGTTAAAATAATGACATTTTTCGTTATTTTGCATAAAACTTAATCTTATGGAGAAAAAAGTATTTTTGATAAGTGGCGGCAGTTCAGGTATTGGCCTGACGATTGTAAACGATCTTGTTGAACAGGGACATCGGGTGGTGTCACTCAGTCGAAGCAAGGGTAAAATTGACAGGGCGTTGGAAGAAATGCCCCATCTGGCTGAAAAAGCAGACTTCCTGACCGGCGACATTTCCAATCAGGAAGATGCAGGAGCGATCTATGCGTATATGGATAAAACTTACGGGATTTTGCACGGACTGGTCAACAATGCCGGGGTACTTACCAAGGGCACGCTGGAGACCATCAGTGTTGATGACTGGCGGTTTACCCTTGACGTGAACCTTACAGGGCCATATATATTGACCAAAAGGCTCCTGCCTTTGTTGCGCAATGCAGGTGGCGCGTCCATTGTTAACATCTCCTCTGTGGCAGGGCTGAAGCCCGGGACCAGCGTGGCTTATTCGGTTTCAAAGGCTGGATTGGATATGCTGACCCGTTTTCTTGCGGGGGACCTGGGCCCGTACAATATCCGTGTCAATTCGGTAAACCCTGGTCTGGTCAGGACAAACATCCACCTCGACAACAAAGTGGTTGCCGACCGGGATGCTTATGAGGAAATGCTTGAAAAAGCCTGTCCGCGCTATCCCCTGGGCCGCATCGGCCAACCGGCAGATATCTCGGGCATGGTCCGGTTCCTTTTGTCGGAAGCATCCTCATGGATCACGGGCAGTATCATCACCGTCGATGGTGGCGTGATGGCGGAAAACGACCTTATCCCACCGAAGAAGTGACCGGCCGGCGTTTTTGAAATCAAACAGGAACGCATGAAAAGGGGCTGTTTGCAGTCTAACGTTTCCCCGATAGATGCAGGCCGCACTCCTTGGTTTCCGGTTGCTCCCACCACCAGCGCCCGGCACGGATCTCTTCGCCGGGCTGGATGGCCCGGGTGCAGGGCTGACAGCCCAGGCTGGGATATCCCTGGTCATGTAAAGGATTGTAGGGGATGTCGTGGGTGTTGACATATTCCCACACCTGCGCCGCTGTCCACTCGAGCAATGGGTTCACTTTGATAATTTGGTTCGCTGCATCCCACTGGGCAAAATGCAGGTCCTGGCGGGTGGGAGACTGTTCTCGCCGCAGTCCGGTGATCCAGATCTGGTTACCTTTTAAAGCCCTCTGTAATGGCACTATCTTTCTTATCCGGCAACAGTGCTTCCTGTTCTCGACGCTGTGATAAAACAGGTTGACACCCCTTTGATTCACCATTTCCTCAACCTGAGCCTTGTCGGGGAACATCACTTTTATCTTTATTTTGTAACGCTGGTTCGTTTTTTCGATCAGGTCATAAGTATCGTAGAACAGACGGCCGGTGTCCAAAGTAAATATGGGAGGGTCTTTTGTCAATCCGGCCAGCATATGGGTGATCACCTGGTCTTCGGCACCCATGCTGGAAGAGAACACCACCCTGTCAGGATATGTGTCAAGTAAAAAAGCCAACATGGCCTCCGGTTTCATGGCCCTGAACTTTTCATCATGTTTGTACACGGTTTCATCCATTGCAAATAAAAATTAAATGACTATATCTCACCGTCTGTGAACTGCTGAAGGGTAAAAAGATCTTTTGCCCTGACACCTTTGGGTGTGTGTGCGACCGTGCAACATTCATTGTCGTAATCATGCTCAAAGAACAATACATAATCTTCCTGGACTGCCCTGTTGAGGAACGCCTTTTTCTCTTCCATCGAAAGCACCGGATCAATATCAAAGCTTGGGATGTATGCCAGGGGGATATTGCCCACAGCAGAAATGAAATCAGCCATAAAAACCACCTTGCGGCCATTGTAATCAAAAAGTGGTATGATCTGGCCTTCGGTATGCCCGTTTTTGATCTCTAAAAACACCCCGTCACAAAATGGCCCTTCTTCATGGATAAACTCAAGGTGACCACTGTCGTAAAGCGGTATAAGGTTTTCTTCAAAATAGGAAGCTTTCTCCCTCGGGTTGGGTTGCATGGCTGTATCCCATTGCTTCCGGGAACAGTAGTATGTGGCATTGGGAAACACAAGCCGGGGGGTCTCCCCGTCTTCTGCCCATTTTACGGCACCACCCACATGATCAAAATGCAGGTGTGAAAGGATTACATCCGTTATCTGCTCCATACCATAACCGTGCTTTGCCAATGATTTTTCCAGGCTGTCGTTGCCAAACAAGTGATAATAACTAAAAAATTTGGCACTCTGCTTGTCACCCATGCCCGTATCAACAAGTATCTTCCTGTCGCCGGTATCCGCCAGAAGACAGCGCGAAGCCAGCGGGATCATGTTGTTTTCGTCCGCCTGAACAGTTTTCTCCCATATGGTTTTGGGAACAACCCCGAAACAGGCTCCCCCATCCATTTTGAAATTTTCTGCCACAACAGGAAATAACTTCATAACTTAAGGTTTATCACGGTTGTCGTAAATAAAAATATTTCGATATTTACAAATATACACGACAATTTTTAATTGGCGCACAGATGAATGAAAATCCATGTATCCGAAAATATCTATCTTTATCCATCGATCGCCGGCTAGTGCCGTGTCCATTGACATGACACTAGTGGACTCACGGCTTTGGAATAAGGAAAACGTCGATTTCGGGCCCTGGGCATGATGAATGGGCGTCTAAGCGTTGAACAGTGCAATAAGTACACGCAGTTACACAAAGGTTGATGAGGACACATTTTATTGCTATCGGTGGCAGTGCAATGCATAACCTGGCAATAGCCCTGCACAGGAAAGGGGTGCTGGTTACCGGCTCTGACGATGAACTTTTTGATCCGTCGCGTAAACGTTTGTTGCAACATGGCCTGTTGCCTGAAGCAGTGGGCTGGTTTCCGCAAAAGGTTCACGGGGCACTGGATGCCATCATTGTTGGCATGCATGCAAAAGCCGATAATCCCGAACTGTTAAAGGCACAGGCGCTGGGGATCCCCGTATTTTCATACCCCGAATTCCTTTATGAACACTCGAAAAACAAGCTCCGCATTGTCATTGGCGGCAGCCACGGAAAAACAACCATCACCGCCATGGTGCTGCATGTGCTGGAAACCCTTGATGTTGATACAGACTATATGGTCGGTGCCCAGCTGGGGGGATTTGAAGTGATGGTAAAGCTGTCGGATGAAGCACGGTTCATGGTCATGGAGGGCGATGAGTACCCGAGTGCCCCTACCGACCCCCGCCCGAAATTCCACATCTACAGACCCCATATTGCCGTCATAAGCGGCATTGCCTGGGACCACATCAACGTCTTTAAAACCTATGATGATTATCTGGATCAGTTCAGAAAGTTCATCCATTGTATAACAGAAAATGGAAAGCTGATCTATTCATCGGCCGACAAGGGAGTGAGGGATTTGTGCCTCCGGGAAACCCCGGGGTCTGTGGGTCTTTATCCGTATGGTCTTCCTGATTATTCAATTGAAAACGGCACCACCCATGTTTTGTCCGGACGAAGGCGTTTTGCATTGCAAGTGTTTGGCAAGCATAACCTGTTGAACCTGAATGCTGCCAGGTTGGTAACACAACAATTGGGCGTTGCCGGTCAACAATTCTTTGAGGCCATACAATCCTTCAAAGGTGCCAGCAAACGGATGGAGGTCATGTATAACAGCAATGGGACCATTGTCATCCAGGACTTTGCACATGCCCCTTCTAAGATAAAAGCCACCGTTGACGCCGTTAAAGAGCAATTTGCCGGGAAAAGGATATTTGCCTGCATTGAATTGCATACTTACAGCAGCCTCAACAAGCAGTTTTTGCCTCATTACAGGGGCTCGATAGACCTTGTCGATGAAGCCTTCATCTATTACAACCCGCATGCGCTGAAGCTAAAAAAACTGCCTCCGCTTCGTCGCGGTGCCATTGTTGACGGTTTTGGCAAGGAAAACACAAAGGTGTTTACCAGCAAAGATGCCCTGGAACAAGCGCTTCAACAAATCCCGAAAAGTGATTCCTGTTTTTTGTTCATGAGCTCAGGGGCGTTCGGGGGATTGGACCTGAAAGGTTTTATCAGAAGTATCAAAAGCACTGCGTAGCATTTTTTTATACAATACGGCAGCATGACATGTCAGAATGAACTTGGTATATGGATGAAACTCCGGTTAAACCTGTAATAGAAGAAAGCTGGCGAAAAGTATTGGCGCCCGAGTTCAATGCGCCCTACTTTTTGGCATTAAAGAAGTTCCTGATTGAGGAGAAAAAAAAATACTTGGTCTATCCGCCGGGCCCGCAAATTTTTTCAGCCTTCAACCTGACCCCGTTTCACAAGGTAAAAGTCGTGTTATTGGGCCAGGACCCCTATCATGGTCCCGGACAGGCGCATGGGTTGTGTTTTTCCGTCAACAAAGGCGTTCCGAAGCCACCCTCTCTTGTAAATATTTTTAAGGAGTTGCAGGCAGATCTCGGAGTGCCTGTTCCTGTAAATGGCAATCTTGAGGCCTGGGGAACAAGGGGGGTGTTGCTGCTCAACGCCACATTGACGGTACGTGCACGAAGTGCCGGATCGCATCAGAACAGGGGATGGGAGGTTTTCACTGATGCAGCCATTAGGACATTGTCTGAAAAGCGCACCGGCTTGGTGTTTTTGTTGTGGGGAAGTTATGCACAAGCAAAAGAAGAAATGATAGGCCGGGAGAAACACCACATCCTGAAAGCCCCTCACCCCTCTCCTTTTTCGGCTGCCAGGGGGTTCTTTGGCTGCCGGCACTTTTCTGCCACCAACAAACTGTTAATGCGGGAAGGACAGGAAGGGATTGACTGGTCTGTGGAATGAGTTTTTTTACGACCTTTGTGGCTGTGGAAGATTATCTATTTGGCATACGTCCGTTAACGGAAGCTTTGAACAGTGGCAAGAAGCCAGATAAAGTCCTTATTCAGAAGGGATTGCAGGGAAGCAATTTTCAGCATCTGTTCTGGATGATACGGGACAAAAAGATCCCCTTTCAGATGGTTCCTGCTGAGCGTCTGAACAGGGTCACGAAAAAGAACCACCAGGGCATTATTGCGTTCATGCCGGCGATTGACTACCATTCACTGGAAGATTTACTTCCTGGTATTTATGAAGCTGGGGAGATACCATTGCTGGTGATCGTTGATGGCATCACCGACGTAAGAAACTTTGGAGCGATGGCACGTTCTGCGGAATGTGCGGGGGCCCATGCCCTGGTACTGCCGGAAAAAGGCAGCGTCAATGTGACAGCTGACGCTATCAAGGCCTCCGCCGGTGCATTGTCCAGGATCCCGGTGTGCAGGGAAGCAAATATTTTACATAGCATTGCCTTTTTGAAGGAATGTGGCATCATGGTGATCGCGTTTGATGAAAAAGGGAACAAGAACATTTATGCAGAGGATCTGACCCAGCCGGTGGCTGTCATTATGGGGGCTGAGGACAAGGGTGTTTCAGCGGCAGCCAGAAAACTGGCCGATCGTGTGGCCGCTATTCCCATGAGAGGCACGATTGCATCACTCAATGTTTCCGTAGCCACCGGCGTGGTACTTTTTGAAGCCCTTCGCCAGCGCACCATGTAGATCGAAAGTTCAATCATAACCGCTTCAACATGAATACGGGCCTGTTTATACCCTGTTTTATTGATCAGCTGTATCCTGATACCGCCTATCACATGATCACGGTATTGAAAAAAGCAGATGAGCTGGCCAGGGCCCACATGCAATTCCATTATAACCCGGAACAGACATGTTGCGGTCAAATTGCTTTTAATGGTGGCTTTTGGGATGAGGCAAAACACCTGGGAAAAAAGTTCATCAAGGATTTTGTGCACTATGACTATGTGGTAGGCCCTTCAGCATCGTGTATCGGCATGGTGAAAAATTATTATCCGCAAATGTTTTATAACTCTGCCCTGCACAATGAGAACAACTATTTGTCAAAAAAGATCTTTGAATTCACTGATTTTTTGATCACTGTGATGAAGACAGATGATTTTGGGGCACAGTTTGAGGCAAAGATCACATTTCACGATGCCTGTGCAGCAGTCCGCGAATATGGGCTGACAGATCAGCCCCGTCGTTTGCTTGCCAGGGTAAAAGGCCTGGAACTTGTTGAGATGAACGACAGCGACGTATGTTGTGGTTTTGGCGGTACTTTTTCGGTAAAACACCAGGCCATATCCACCGCCATGGCCGAGCAAAAAGTTGAACATGCACTCGATGCAAAAGCCGAATATATTGTTTCCACGGAGGCATCATGCCTGATGCATCTTCAGGGTTATATTGACAAACATGAATTGCCGCTAAAAACAATACATATTGCAGATCTGCTGGCAATAGGACTTCAGAAAGTACCATAAACCATTTCATCATGATGATTATTGGAATAGACATTGGTGGCAGCACCACCAAGATCATAGGCACGCACAGCAACAGGATCATCAGACCCCTGACCGTCGAGGCCAATGATCCTGTGGCCTCTGCCTCGGGAGCGATGGGCAAGTTCATTAATGTTAACAAGCTGTCATTTAGCGATATAAAAAAAGTTGTGGTAACCGGAGTGGGTGCGTCCTTTCTGGATGATACCCTGCTTGGTTTGCCCATTATGAAGATTAATGAATTCAAGGCACTTGGTCATGGGGGCTTGTTTCTTTCCGGTCTAAAACAAGCCATCATTGTTAGCATGGGTACAGGCACTGCTTATGTGAAAGCCCATGGCAAGTGTATTAAGCACCTGGGTGGTACAGGCGTCGGTGGCGGCACCATAACCGGTCTTGCGAAGAACATGGCCGGACTGTCAAACGTAGACAATGTCATTGAAGCCGCCACAAAAGGTAAACTCGAAAATATAGATCTCAGTGTCGGGGATATCTCACATACCGATATCGGAAACCTGCCCGATAACATCACTGCATCCAATTTCGGAAAAATGAATGATCAGGCCAACAAGAACGATATATGCAAAGGAATACTCAATATGGTGTTCCAGGTGGTAGGCATGATGGCAATCTTTGCCGCACGTACCGAAAAAGACAATGACATCGTTCTTACTGGCAAGCTGGTGGATGTTTCGCAGGCAAGGAAAACCTTCAGAGAGTTGGAAAAGCTTTACAGCGTGAAATTCCACGTACCCGATTATGCCGCCTATTGTACTGCCATCGGAGCGGGTATATCAGCTGGTGATGCTTAACCCGGATAATGGACAGCCCCGCAACATCATGCGCCCCGTATCGCTTTTCACATATTTGGCTTCGCAAAAACGCCCCGCCAACACGTAAGATGATCCGGGTCCTGACCCCGACCGATACACAGCCGGATGATCATCGCATGGCGGTCTCCGTGCGACAGGATAAAACAGAATCAGAAAAAAAAGCATTTTTTCTTTGATACTCCGGATTTTGTATTATCTTTGTTCCGCATTAAATTTAAGTAACCCGAATTGATCTCCGTCCCATTTGAATTTTAAAAACCTTCCCAGCGAATCGTTTTATTTCAATCAAAGCGAATTTCAATTCAATTATTCAATCAAATCATTATTTTTTATGAAAACTGGAACAGTAAAGTTCTTTAATGAACTTAAAGGATTTGGATTTATCAAGGATCACGAAACAGAAGAAGAATTCTTCGTACACGCCACCGGTCTGATTGACCAGGTTCGCGAGGGCGATGAGGTAACCTTTGAGCTGAAAGAAGGCAAAAAAGGCATGAACGCGGCCAATGTGAAACTGTCATAGATCATCCTTTTGACATCTAAAACGAGGTCTTAAGGACCACGAAAACAGCCCCTCCACGAATTGTGAGAGGGGCTTTTGCTTTAACGCCGGCCGGTTTGCTGTTTTTTTTTTGCCGATTTCATTTGCCGGTGCCGGGAAAATACTGCTTCCTGCCCTGAGTCAAAGTTTAATGGGGCCCCCGGGCTTCTTGCTGTTCCGGATATAGGCTTCCAGGATACCGGAGAAGTCCGCTTCCCCATCATAGAATAAAGAAATAACCGGCACGCCGTACTGATTCGAAACATCTTTCAGAATGGAAGTGCTGATGCTTCCGGGCATGCAGCCAAAAGGAGAAACATTGACAACGGCGTTTGCCCCCTGGAGCATAAACGCTATGGCCCGGCCAACGGTAAGGACGGATTCCCCCTCAATGCTATCGGGCAAAAAGGTTTTGCCATACTGCCTGACAGCATCTATTGAAGGCTCTCTGCGGTCTTTCAGCATGTGGCCGAAGACAGACATGTACCGGTTTTCAAGATACGAGACAACACCATGGGTGAGTTTGTTTTGGAGATAAGTCCACACATTGCCGTTTTCCTCGAATCCCGAAGTGTAATGCAACCACTCCATGATCGGAGCAACCCAGGCCTCCCCTCCCAGGTCTTCTATGGTATCCACAAGGTGTGCGTTGGAAAACGGCGAATTCCTTACATATATCTCTCCCACGACACCTATCAGTGGCTTTTGAATAGCTTCCCTTTCAATATTTGTCAGCTCATCATGCAGCTTTTTCAGGACACCGGTGATGTTTCCCCTGTTTTCAAACGTTTCAACAAGCCGGTCCGTGTAAACCCCTGTCAGCAAACCCATCTTGCCTTTTTCCTTTTCATAGGGCCTGATCCTGTGGTTCAGCTTATCAAGAATGTCAGAAACCATCAGTGCCTTAAACAGGTGCTTTCTTAGAGCCCCGGAGATGTCACCATAGTTGTCGTCCGAATTGGGAGATATGATCACAGCATCCAGATCCTGGGATTGCAGGATCTGCTCATGCAGGCGCACATATTGGCCGAAGCGGCAGGGGCCATCGGTGCAGGGCATGAATAAGGCTGCCCTGCCTTTCAATGTCCCCTCTTTCTCCTCTTTCCTGATTTGATGGATGAAGGACCCTATGGTGCTGGCCGCCGGCATGCATTCTGAACCCCTCACGCATGCGCTGCCAATGCCATAAGTTTCAGCATCCTCTCTTTCAAGGGCTACCGAGTCAATGCCATGTCCCCTCAGCGCAGCGCTCATGAGCCTTGAAGCGGTGGGATGCATGGGGGGTATATATACCTTGTAATTTGTCAATGAACGTACTATCCGGCTTTCAGAAAGGGTTTCCCCCAGCCTTGGCATCTCCCCTTTCTGAAAATGGTTCTCCACCCGGTCAAAAAATGCTTCCAGGCGGGTAACATACCCTCCATCCCCACCGTGTTCATCAAGCTCCAGAATGAGGGATGGCTTGTCTTTCATTTCCCTCTCAAAGACGCTTAACAAAAAAGAATCAGGTCCGCAGTTGAAGTTGGTCAGAAAAATCGGATATACGCCGGGCCTGGCCAGGATATACCGGCAGGCAACGACAATTTTCTGGCCGTATGACCAATACATATCCTGGTAACCGGAAGGAAGGTCTTTACGGTCGATGGGCAGCATATCCATTGGAACCACATCGTAGCCATAGCGGGCGATGGTTTTTGGCAGATCCAGGTTCAGCAGTTCATCCAGCAGGTTATATGAACGGCCGATCAACACAAAGACTGGTTTTTGGGGTGTTTCGTTTGATACGGGATTGACGCGGCGGGAACGCATCAGCTTTTTGATGCATTCGTCCTGACCGTTTTTTGCCTGGTGCCAGGCGTGCCCTATTTCTTTCCTGGATATACGGTAACGTGCTCCGAGCACCTTTGTCAGCTCCCTTATATTCCATCTGTCATCCTTTGAATAATCTACCACGGGCGACAGGACCAGGGATGGATCTATGCCATGGATATTCAGTGTGCTTTTCAGAAGAGAGGGAAATGCCTGTGACAGGGGGCAGAAAAAGGAATTTGTCGCTTTGGGGTTTGTTTGATCCTGGATGTGATAGGGCAAAAACACAGGTGAGCGGTGATGTTCCAGTGCATGGATCACCCTTCCTGCAGCCAGTTTAACGGGAAAGCAGCAATCGGAGAGGGCATATTTCCGGGCGTAGTTTGTCATGACATGGTTGTCGCCCGCTACGGGGGTGAGTGTTATTCCAAGGGCATTAAAGAAGTGTTGCCAGAAAGGATTGTATGCATAAAAATGCAATGCCTGGGGCATGTAGATCTGGGCTTTNGGATGATGCGGGACAATGCTCTGGTGAATCATCTTGTCCATCTCANNGAACGCTCCCAGCTGTTTATGTTGTTTCACCTTTCCCCCTTCCGCTTCCCTCCCACACTGGTAGCCCCAGGATGCAAGGCTTTCTCCCTGTGCGGAAAGCAAATGGCTGATGCGGCATTCATTGTGGCATTGTGAACAGGTGCTCTCTGTCACCCGCAGTTGTAGATCTTTGATCCAAAGCCCTTTAAACGCGGTAACCTGAAGCTTTTTTTCCTTCAGCATCTCAGCCATGCCAATGGCGCCCATCAGATGGCTGTGTGGTGAGGTGTGCACCTTCTTATTCAGTACATTTTGGAATGCTTCAACAAGGCCTTGGTTTTTTGCGGTGGCGCCAAGGAAAAGGATGGGTTCGTCAACGGGCCGGTGGTGGACAACACGGTGCAGATAGTTTTTGCATACAGCATATAGTATGGAAGCCATCACCTGGCTCTTATTCATACCTTTTGCAAGGTGCTGACTGGCGTCTTGTTCCATGAATACGGTACAACGATGGTTGGCATTGGGGGGCAAGGCGCCCCTGCAGTGCGTGCTTATCTCCTCCAGAAGGATGCCGAGGTTCCTGGCCTGTTCTTCCAGAAAAGATCCGGTTCCGGCTGCACAAACATAGTTCATGTTGGCATCCTTCATCCAGCCATTCTCCACGCTGATGTATTTTGAATCCTGGCCACCGATCTCAAAAATGGTTCTGACATCCGGAAACTCTTTGACGGCACCTTTGAGGTGGGCGGAGATCTCATTTTTGATGATGTCGGCACCGGCAAAGGTCCCTACAAGTTTTCTGCCGCTACCTGTGGTGCCAAGGCCACAAACATGAAGCTGCACGGATCTTTCGTCGCACAGGTTGTGGGTGCCGTGCAGCAATCGCTGAAAGGCACCCACAGGGTTGCCCTGTGTCCGGGTGTACATTCCCAGACAAAGGCGGCCGGAGGGATCGACAAGCGCCAGCTTCGTGCTGGTAGATCCAATATCCACACCGGCAAACACCTCCAATGTTTTGCCTTTGGGCAAGTGGTAAAGGTCAACCTCATTGCCAAGATCATCGAGGTAATGCGTATGCTCTTGCTGACCCGAAAAAGCCAGTGGTTTTTCAAAAAGCCGGGATTGTTTTTGATTGCCCGGACGGCCGCCATTGTTTTTGCAGTTGTGGTGATGGACCTGGCTGAGCAGCGCCTCTGCCAGGAAAAAGTCGGGGTTGGATGGCACGAGCAACCTGTGACTGCCCAAAAGGGATTCAAAAAAATGCAGAAACACCTTGTTGTTTGCCAATCCGCCAATGATCAGCACATCGCTGTCAATGTTCGTGCCCCTGAACAACGAGGTAAAGGCCGACTGTGCGAGCCCTTTCACCAGACCGTTCCAAAGCTGTGGGATGCTGTAGCCCGCCTGCTGTCGATGTATCAGGTCGCTTTTCGCAAAGACTGCACAGCGCGAGGCGATGGACGGGGGGTTATCAACAATGGGTATGTCGCTGATCTTTTCGTAGGTAAGGCCCAGACGGACCATTTGCTGATCCAGGAATGCACCCGTACCCGCGGCACACAATGAGTTTGTCTCGTAACGGTGAAGGCTGCCGCCACGGATCTCTGCCATGGCCAGACCAGCGTACCCAATGTCGACCACATAATTGATTCCGGCAAAATGTTCCTGGTTTAATGTGTTAACCAGGACAGAATCCGCAGAAACTGGACGAGCTGGTTTTTCACCGAATAACAGGCCTGCATATTTCCCAGTGGAAAAACTTTTTGAGAGTTGTCCTTCCAGCCTTTTCTGCCTGAGCATCCGGTGAAACACCTGCAACGGCTCGCCATGATGTTCCTTCAGAACACGATGTACCTTTTCACCATCGCAATAAGCCATCTTTACAGACAAAGAACCGGCATCAACACCCAGGATATGATTGTTTTTTTCTGACATTGCAAAATCTTTGCATGGATCTGTTGAGGGGCTGTTTTTGGTCCATTTGTGGAAAACAAAATATTTGCCGGCAAAACCCGGCCATGCGACAGCACATGACAACGTTCACTTCATCCTGTCGCGGGGCTTGAGCTGACAGGCACAGGCGCCTGTCAGGCGTTCATTGATGTCTTCGCGGATGGGAAGGCCATCTCTCTCCCACTCCACAAAACCACCCGCCATGTGGGATACTTTATCATACCCCCTGTCCTGAAGAAAGGAAGCGACATCCCTGCTTTTTAACCCGGAAGAATCAGCAAGGATCAGATATCGTTCCGCCGGAAGCTTGTGATATGCTTCTTTATAAAGTGCCAGGGGCAGAAGAAAAATATCAGGGATATCCGGGATCTTGTAAGCTGAAAGCTCCGCAGCCCTCAGGTCAATATATAGTGCTCCATCCTTGATGGCTTCATATGCTTCGCGGGGTGTCAGGGTTTGTATGCCGTTTTTGATGCTTCCGTATCTCTCAAATAAATTTTCCATTGTCAATGCATTGATTGTATAATACAAATTTACGATTAATAGAGGGGTTCGCAAAATAACACGACACGGGGGCATTAATGGTTTATTCTTTTCTTGTTTTATGTGTTCATAATTTTTATATTTCGATGACGTTCATCCTCTTGTGTGTAAAAAAATTGTCATGGGCGTTTCATGTTTTTTAGTTATTATTGCATGAGGTAATCCATTGCATCTTATCCTGAACTTCTTTTTATGAAAAAGACATTTTCCATGCTTCCTGTCGCAGCCGTCCTGTTGTTGCTTTGTTTGTTTTCCTGCCAGAGAGACCAGGCAGACATTGTTTACACCAACGCACAAATTTACACGCTTGATGATGCGCATCCTATTGCCGGCAGCCTTGCCATCAAAGGAGACCGCTTTATTTTTGTGGGCCATCCGGACGAAGCCATGGAACTGGCCGGCAATCACACTGAAATTATCGACCTGGGTGGCCTGACGGTCATTCCTGGATTAACCGAAAGCCATATGCACTTTGAAGGTCTGGGCAGAAATCTTCTGATGGCTCCCCTGGATATTTACTGGCTGCCCCTGGATGAACTGTTGATAAAAATAGCTGAAGCGGTCGATCATGCTGAAGAGGGGGAGTGGATCATTGCCCGGGGCTACAATGATGCCATCTGGGATGAGACGCCGCACAGGCATCTCCTCGATGCTGTCAGTCCTGATAATCCTGTGGTCCTGCGTCGTTATTGCGGTCATGCACATTTTGTAAACAGCATGGCCCTTGAGGTTGCCGGTGTAACCGGAGAAACAGCCGATCCGGATGCCGGCACCATTGTAAGGGATGATGAAGGCCGGCCCACCGGTGTTTTGGTATCTGCGGCCGGCGTATTGGTTACCCGGCATGTCCCGGCTGCACCTGGGCTTACCGAAGAGGAAGAGCTGGAAGCCCTCCGGCTGGGCAGCGATGCCCTTTTGGCAGCCGGCATCACCACCGTCCATGACCTCACTGCCTCTGGCATGGGCGACATCTCCTTGCGCAGCAAGGCCTATGAATCCGGTTTTTTAAGAGTGCGGCTGATGGATGCTGTGGATGAGGGAACGGCCAGGGACATGGGGCGGCCACTGATCGGCCTCTATGATGACCGCTATACTGTCAGGTGGGTTAAGGAATATGTGGATGGCTCACTGGGTGGCCGCGGTGCCGCTTTGCTCGAGCCATATGATGACACTCCGGGTGAAACAGGTGCCCTTCGCGCATTGGGGCAGAAAGAAGACCGCTATGCGCAGCTGGTTGCCGACCTGCTGGAGATCGGTTTCACGATGCGGACACACTCCATTGGGGATCGTGGTAACAGGGTTACACTCAACGCTTTTGAAAAGGCGATGGATATGACAGGCAAAAGTCCCGAAGAGGCCCGCCTGGTGGTTGAACATGCCCAAATCATTCATCCTGATGACCTGGAGCGATTTGCCGGAAGGAACGTGATTGCTTCCATGCAGCCTGTACATGCGACGGAAGACATGCTCTTTGTGGAAGACAGAATAGGAAGGGAAAGGGCTGTAGCGGGGGCATATGCGTGGCGCAGCATCCTGGATCAGGGAGGCATCATCGCCGCCGGTTCCGACTACTGGGTTTCACCATACAATCCTTTTTACGGCCTGCATGCGGCCGTGACCCGGCAAGACAGGGACAACAACCCGCCCGGGGGCTGGATCCCTGAGCAACGAATGACACGCCACGAAGCACTCAAAGCTTACACCCTTTGGCCGGCATACCTTGAATTCTCTGAGGATCTCAAAGGAAATATTGTGCCGGGCAAGCTGGCTGATTTTGTTGTGATCGACAGGGATTATTTCCGGATCCCCGAGGTGGAGATCCACCAGGTCGAAGTGGTCAGGACAGTCCTTGGCGGAAAGACTGTCTATGAACGACAGGAGTGATAGAGATCATTTGCCTGACCTTTGGCAGGACCGGTTAACGCAAACAAAAAAACAATCAACATTATGATAAGAAACACAGTCATCTCAACACTGGTCATCCTGATACTGCATACAATGACTATCTCCTCTGCCATGGCTTGCTTTGCTGTTGTGGTGGGCAGGGATGCCTCGGCTGATGGGTCCCTGCTGTTCGGCCATCTTGAGCAGAACAGCGGATTGAGAAACCTCAGCTATCGCTATGTGCCCCGTATGCAGCATGAAACAGGCTCTATGGTTGAACTCCGGCGTGGTGGCAAATGGCCACAGGTGGAGGAGACATATGCCTTTTTATGGACCAGCAACCCGGGTGTTGAATTTGGCGATGGTTATTTCAACGAGTTCGGCGTTGCCGTGGCATCGAATGCCTGCCGCACACGTGAGGATTCTTATGATGAGCTGGTGGCCCGGGGAGATATCGTTGACGGTGGCATAGGCTTACAGCTGCGTCGGATGATAGCCCAAAGAGCCAGGACAGCAAGAGAGGGCGTTGAGGTTGCCACACAGCTGCTTGATCATTTTGGATATGCAGCATCAGGCCGCACCTATACCATTGCGGACGCTGATGAGGCATGGGTGCTGGCCATCGTCAGGGGTAAACACTGGATTGCCAGGCGTGTACCGGACAATGCGATCATGCTGTTGCCCAATGTGCACATCATTGGACCGGAAACGGACCCTGACGACACAGACAATGTGATGGTATCTGAAGGACTTGTTGATTATGCTGTGTCGCGAAACTGGGTTGACCCTGATCGCGGCGAACCGTTCAGCTTCAGGAAAGCCTTCAACCGGCCTGCCCCTGAGGGCAGCTTCAGGGAAGAGCAAGGGGTGGACCCGCGCCAGTGGTTCAGTCAATCGCTGGTGATCAATGAGCTGATCGAACTGCCCGCCGATGAACAGTTGCCTTTCGCCCTTTATGTCGACCACAAATTCACCGTGACAGATGTGGCCGATATCATTCGCAGTCACGGACATATTGAGGGGCAGGACCCTGACCGGTCTTTGTCATATGCCCTGGGAATGCCTGAAGAGGCTTCACCGCACCATCAACCCGGCATCGGTGCCATCTGCAGCAGTACTGCCCAGGAACTGGTGATATACCAGTTGCGAAACTGGCTTCCTGCAGCAGTCGGTTCTGTCGCATGGCGCACCACAGCAGCCCCCTGTGGCTCCGTTCTTGTTCCCTGGTACGCCGGCATCAACGAAACCCCGAAGCCCTATTACAAAGAATGGCCGCTGGAAAAAGCCCTGGAAACAAGTTTTCAGTTCAACCCTCCGCCCGGTACATTCGAATACGATCCAGACAATGCATTCGACGTGTTCAATGCACTTGAGAACATGATTGACCTGGGTTATCCGGAAACCATCAAGATGGTGAGAAAACAATGGGATCCGTTTGAAGCAGAACAATTTGCCATGCAAGAAGCCATCGAAGAAGCAGCAATGAAGCTGCTGGAAAAAGACCCGGAGCTTGCCATCACTTTTTTGACAGATTATTCCAATGGCAGGGCGAGGAAAGCGCTGGAAATGGCAAAAGATATGCTGAACCACCTTAAGACGATCAACTGGGCACACTGACAGCGCTTTATGTTATATGCCGTGCCCCGGAAGCAGCACTACATCGATAGCCAAAACGGGTGTAATGATGTTTGTTATGCTTTTTCCGGCTTTTAAAAGCAAGCACAGGGAATCAGAATGGCGTGGTCGCTGTTGTTCAGGCCATTGATAACAATAAAAAGGAGTGTATGAAAACCAGCTTCGGACCAAAAAAGATTATGTTCCCCTGCCCCACCTCACTGGTGGTTACAGGGACGATGGAGAGTGCGAATATTGTAACCATAGCATGGGTTAGCCTGCTTACCAGCCAACCACCCACCCTCGGTATCTCCGTTGGGACGAGAGGGTTTTCCGGAGAGGCCATCAAAACCAATAAGGACTTTACCGTCAACATTGCCACGGTGGATATCATGACGGAAGCCGACTTTTGTGGCATCCGCTCCGGGAAAGATGTTGACAAATTCCGGGAAACTGGATTGACAAAGATGCCCTCAAGCATTGTAAGATCCCCGATTATTAAGGAGTGTCCGTTAAACCTGGAGTGTCAGTTGACGGATTGGCGCATCATTGGACGCACCAATCACTTTGTGGGGAGAATCGTGGAGACCCATGTGGATACGAACTTTTTGAAAGATCCGGAAGATATTGGCTCCATCAACATCAATGCTTTTAATCCCTTGATATATATTGGCGGTGTTCGTGAATACCGCCGTTTAGGTGAAAAAACAGGCGACCCTTATCAGATTGGAAACAACCTGAAGAGGTAATGCCTGGTCAACATCCGGGAAAATTCAACCTTCACTGAGTGATGCCTGAAACGATTCGCGATAAAACCGTTTTTTCTCTGACAGAGGTAGCGAGAAGCATACGGAAGACCATCGCTGAGCGTTACAGGAGTGCCTATTGGGTGAAGGCTGAATTGAATAAGCTGAACCTTTACAGCCATTCAGGACATTGCTATCCGGAGCTGATGGAAAAGGAAAAGGGCAAGGTCACCTCCCAGATGCGCTCCACATTATGGAAAGAGGATTACCAGGCCATCAACAAACGCTTTCTGGAGGTTTTGAAAGAGCCACTGAGAGATGGCATCAAGATCTTGTTCCTTGCACGCCTTTCGTTCGACCCGGTGCATGGGCTTTCATTACGGATCATTGACATCGACCCTTCTTACACCCTGGGTGACCTTGAGAGGGAGAAACAGGACTGTATTGACAGGCTCATCAGAGAGAACATCTTTGATCTCAACAAGCAACTGAGCCTCCCCTTGCTGCCGCGGCGAATCGCTGTCATCTCCGTTGAGACAAGCAAGGGGTATGCCGATTTTATCCGGTTGGTCGATCAGAACCTCAAAGGCTATCGTCTTTTTCACCACCTGTTTCCTGCCTTCCTCCAGGGGGAAAAAGCGGTTGGGTCCATCATCCGGCAACTGACCGCCATTCGTAAGGTAAAACAACATTTTGATATGGTGGCCATCATCCGTGGAGGTGGAGACGATATAGGTCTGTCATGCTACAACAGCTATGAGCTGGCAAAGGAGGTCGCACTGTTTCCACTGCCCGTGCTCACCGGTATTGGACATGCCACCAATGAGACTGTGGTGGAACTGGTGGCATTTGCCAATGAGATCACCCCCACCAGGCTGGCAGAATCACTGTTAGAGCGTTTCAATGATTTTGCCTTTACGGTCCGGGGCAGTCAGGAGAAGATCACAATGCATGCGGGCCAGAGGCTGCGACACGAGCAACAACTACTTGATCGTAACGTACTGCGTTTCCAGTCAAACACTTTCAGGATTGTCTCCAACCACCGCAGACGTCTTAAAGAATTCACAAGGATGCTGATTCATCAGACCCGGTCCATCACCAGGAATATCAAAAAATATATCCTGCAGCAACAATCGCAGATGCTGAGCCGGCAAACCACAGCAACCATTCGACAGCATCATTTGCACATTGGAAATCTGGGAGAAACACTTGCCATAAAAAGCATTTCTTTGTTGGGACAGGCTGCGCAGGAAATGGAAGACGCAGAGGCCACGATCGGCCATCTGCACCCCGACAATGTATTGAAAAGAGGATACAGCATTACCCATCATCGGGGTGTTGTATTGAAAAGCTCAAGCAGGTTAAAGGAAGGTGATGTGCTTGAGACCACTTTATTTGAAGGAAAAGTACAGAGCAAAACCATCTTTACCGTTAAAACAAAACACCATGAATAAGAAACCCAGTTATACAGAAGCCTTCGAAGAGCTTCAGGCCATTGTGACAGAAATGGAGGAAGGTGAGATCGGTGTGGACGAGCTTTCAGAAAAAGTCAAGCGCGCCGCGGAACTGATCGTCATTTGCAAAGAGAAGTTGTACCATACGGAGGCAGATGTGCAAAAGATACTGGATGAGCTGGAAGAGGGTAACAACCGGGGTGATGGATAAAAAAAGGGGGCTGCCGTTGAGCAACCCCCTGTGGTGCCTGTATAGAGCGCGTCAATTTACAGCCGCAGTGTGAGCCGCAAGGCTGTTTTTCGATCAATTCCCTTTAACACCCTCCAGCCCTGGCTGACTGAACGGTTTTTTCTTTCTTCTCCCCTGACGCCGGCCCGCAATTTGTCGGCTTTTGCTGACAATCACTGCCTTTGGCCTCAATCCTGTCAAATGCATAACCGGTATCAGCGATCCTTTGATATACATTTTCCAGGCTTACAGTCTCAGGATCATAAGTCAGAGAGAGCATTTTGGTCTCTACCGACCATTCAGCTTTGGTAACGCCATCTGTCATGGCAGCTTTTTCAATGGTCGCTTTGCACCCTCCGCAGTTGCCGTGCACCTTGAATTCAACTTTTTCAGGATTGCCCTGAACAAATGCCATCATGGGAAAAAGAATGGCTGCAACGAAAATTAATTGTCTCATCATCATAGTACTGTTTTGGTAAAAAAACTCATTCAATTGGACTTCTAAAACAGATAAACAAGCATAAAGATACCTGTTTATTCTTTACCAAACAAGAAAAACACCCAAAATGTTTGTTAAAAATTTAGATAATCTAAAAATAAAGTCAATAAGGAAAGTCAAAAAAAAGAATGATCCTTTTTGGATGGGTTTAGTCTAACCTTTTGATAATCTCAGCAGTACGGTTTCCATAGGGTAGCGACCCCCCTTCGTCTTCCTTTAGCTTTTTCCATGCTTTGGAAATGATGATCTCATCCACATCATCTTTATTACAGGGTACTTCCACTACGTACTCTTCAACCCCGTAGGTGGCAATTGTGCATTTTACAATGGCTTTTCCCATGAGATATGGTTTTTAATTGTCACAAATGACCGTATTTGACTGTAATTAATGGTTCCCGTACTATATAAAGCAACAGTGCACTCTGATCTTTATATCACAATATTACAAAAAATTTTGTTCGACAGGAAAAGGAAACATGAATAATCAATTTCCGGTCATGTCAGCTACTATTGCCGTTTCAATTTGCCCGTAAATGAATAAAGAAGGGCTGCCCCTGGCATCGGACAGCCCTTCTTTATTTGTTATCAGCCAAATCATTAACGTACAACCTGTACACTATGGTTTGCCATGCCTTCAGAAGTCACGACATGAATAAAGTAGGTCCCGGTGTTAAAGCCGGAAACGTCGATCTCGTGGTTGTCAGCTCCCACATTGGACGTGTAGATAACTTTTCCATTCAAATCAAGTATGCGAAGCTCCTCCATCAGGAGGTTTGATTCGACAAAGAGCCTTTCACGTGCCGGATTGGGATATATGCCGAGTTTTATATCTATAGGATCGATCACAAATGTATCATCTTCTTCCAAAGTAACATCAACAGTCATATCTTCTTCAACATCAACCTCATCCTCAACAGTGAAATAACCTGCTTTTTCAATTTTGTAATGATAGTTTCCGGATATAAGATTATCAAACACATAATCGCCGGGGGCATTTTCCACTCCGTCAAAAGTAATAATGGCTTCTGTGATCAAATCACCATCTTCATCCATTACATTGAATGTCACCGTATATGTGGTGAGGGCGAAATTGGCCACCAGTTCGCGGTTTTCCTCTGCGGGGAATGCATAAACCAGCTCAACGGAAACCACATTCCCGTCCTCCGTCCATTCAACAAAATCATAGCCTGGTTCCGGAATGGCTGTCAGTTCGACCTCAACACCGTGTTCATACTCTCCTGAGCCGGCGACTGAACCCATGGCAGGATCATTGGGCTCTGCTGTAATGGTGTATAC
>SL_3KL_010_SEDDRAFT_10001221_pt1 | contig 23062 bp, 18 predicted proteins | sample SodLakKL_010_SED_2_FD_10381 | JGI IMG/M metagenome (IMG submission 10381) | reverse complement strand
GGTCCAGTTCGTCATCGGCTCGACCGAGCCGCTCGAGAACATGGTCGATTTTGCCGACCAGCTGATGGAACGGGCCATGCAGTCGGGCCGCTTCATTTTCGTCAACTCCGATCTGGACATCGACCAGCCGCAGCGGGAAATCCGAATCGACCGCGACCAGGCGGCGGTGATGGGCGTGGACATGGCGCAGGTGTCCGGCGATCTGGCGACCATGCTGTCCGGCGGCTTCGTCGGCCGCTTCGCCATGGACAACCGTTCCTACCGGGTAATCCCGCAGGTGCAGCGCGCCGACCGGCTCAATCCGGAGCAGGTGGGTGATTTCTATACCCGCAACCGCGACGGCGAACTGGTGCGCATGGCCGGGCTGATCGACTTCGAGCCCTCGGTGCAGCCGCAGCAGCTCAGGCGCTTCCAGCAGCTCAACGCGGTCACCATTTCCGGCGTCCCGCGGCCGGGGGTGAGCCTGGGCGAAGCCCTCGGGATCCTCGAAGAGGCCGCCGCCGATATCCTGCCGCGCACCTACAGCATCGACTACGCTGGCCAGTCGCGCCAGTTCGTCACCGAGGGCCAGCAGCTGGTCATCACCTTCTTCTTTGCCCTGGTGGTGATCTTCCTGGTGCTCTCGGCCCAGTTCGAATCCTTCCGCGACGCCATCATCATGCTGGTCACCGTGCCGATGAGCATCTGCGGCGCGCTGATCTTCGTCTCCCTCGGGTTCACCAGCCTGAACATCTACACCCAGGTGGGTTTGCTCACCCTGATCGGTCTGATCGCCAAGCACGGCATCCTGATCGTCGAGTTCGCCAATCAGCTCCAGGACGAAGGCAAATCCAAGCGCGAGGNCATCGAAGAAGCGGCCTCCATCCGCCTGCGGCCGATTCTCATGACCACCGCCGCGACCGTGCTGGCGATGATTCCGCTGTTGGTTGCCACCGGTCCCGGCGCCGGCGCCCGCTTCGCCATCGGCCTGGTGATCGCTTCAGGGATGACCATTGGTACCGCGTTTACCCTGTTCGTGGTGCCGGCCATGTACACCTACCTGGCCCGGGATCGGTCGGCCGGCAGGGAAAGCGCGCGGACCGCCGGGTCGGATGCGGCGGGTGCGAGCGCGGGTTGATGCAGGGTCGGCCGGCTGAGCGTTACCTAATTAGCCGCATGGCCCACTAGGCCGGCCTTCAGGCTTCCGGCATCGCGATGGCCGTGGCAAACGCCTCGGCCGCCGGCGGGTGAAAGCGCAGCCACAGCTCGGGCTCGATCAACTCCAGCTCCATGATCGCGTGCCGGCCGGCGTTGTCGCGGATCATGTCCACGCGTCCATAGGCCGGCACGGGATCGCAGGCGGCGATCGCGCGTTCGGCCAGCTCGATCTGGGCGTGCGTGGGCTGGTACGGCCCCACCGTTCCGCCGTGATCGTCCTGCACCCGGAAATCCCCGGGCTTGGCCAGCTTGCGCACCGCATGCGAATAGCGCCCGCCGAACACCATCAGCGAATCCTCGCCGGTCTGCATGATCGAGGCCTGGAAGGGCTGGAAAATAAAGGACTCGCTGGCCAGCAAGGGCCGGATGATCAAGTTGATCCGCTCCGCGTTGGCGCGATTGACCCGATAGGTATGCCGCGCCGCGCCCGAGACGCAGGGCTTGATCACCGCCTCCGGCCAGCCGGTCTGGTCAAGCAAATCGTGCAGATGCAGTTCCGAACCCCGCTCGACAAAGCGCGACGGCACCACCCGGATCCCGCGCGCCGCCAGGTCGACCAGGTAATGCTTGTCCATGTTCCAGCGGATGATCGAGGCCGGGTTGCACAGCCGGGTCTGTCGCTCCACGCGATCCAGCCAGGCGGTGAATTCAGCGAACCGATCGAAATAGTCCCAGGTCGTGCGAAAGACCGCACAGCGGTACTGCGACCAATCCTCGTCGGCATGGCTCCAGTTCACGCGCATGGAGGACAAACCCAGCCCGTCGAAGGCGGCGCGCAGCAGGCCATCCTCGGCGAGAATGTTGCCGAAGTACCAGTCGCCGGGGCTGGCCGTATCGGCGGTGAAGCGGTGGTCGGTGAGCAGGGCGATATCGGCTTTCATGCGATTCTGGTTGTCATCCGGATGTGCAATGCTAGTCGTATCGCAAGAGCTCTGGTGGGTGGTTTGCGCCGCCTCTTGACCATCGCGCCTGACCGGCATGCATCCAGCCCGCAAATAGAGGAAGTCAAGTGTCCAACGCTTCGCTCGAAGCCATACTCATCCTGGTCCTGATCCTGGTCAACGGTTTTTTCGCCCTGTCCGAGATGGCGCTGGTGGCCGCGCGCAAGGGGCGGCTCGAGAGCCTGGGGAACGCGGGCTGTCGCCGCGCCCGCGTGGCCCTGGTGCTGAAGAAAAAGATGGACAAGTTCCTGTCCACGGCCCAGATCGGCATCACCATGGTGGCCATCCTGACCGGTGCCGTGAGTGGGGCCACGCTGGCCGGCAGGCTGCAGAACTTCCTCGCCCAGTACCCTGGCCTGGAACCCTACAGTGCGCCGCTGGGCCTGCTGCTGGTGGTGGTGCCGATCACCTATCTCACCCTGATCCTCGGCGAACTGGTGCCCAAGAAGCTGGCCGTGAGCTATCCGGAAAAGATGTCCGGCGTCACGGCCCCGGTGATGTACCTGGTGATGCGTCTGGGCATGCCCGCGGTTACCCTGTTGACTGCGTCTACCAGGGCCGTTTTCAGGATTCTGCGGATCACGCCGCCGACCGAGCCACAGGTGACCGAGGATGACATCCGCAGCCTGATCCGGGAAGCCGTGGTCTACGGGGAGGTGGAGCATACCGAGCGCGAGCTGCTGGAGCGGGTGTTCCACCTGGACGACCTTCAGGTTTCAGCGCTGATGACGCGCCGCTCGGAGATCGTCTGGCTCGATCCGGATGATCCGCAAGAGATCCACCTGGAAAAGGTGCTCGCCCATCCGCATGCCCGTTTTCCCGTTGCCCGCAGCGAGCCGTTCGAGCTGCTCGGCGTGATCGAGGCGAAGGCCTATCTGGGCGCTCGTCTCGAAGGCCGGGAGACCGATCTGCAGGCGTTCCTGCAAGAAGTGAAATCCGTCCCCGCGACCATGCGCGTGCTGCGCCTGCTGGAACTGTTCCGCAAGCAGGGGCAGATGCATTTCGTCCTGGTGGTGGACGAATACAACGCACCCTGCGGCATCGTGACCTTCAACGACATTCTCGAGGCCATGGTCGGCTTCATTCCCACGGTCCAGGCCGAGCCGGAGCCCGCCGCGGTGCGCCGGGAGGATGGCTCCTGGCTGCTGGACGGGTTTATGTCACTGCAAGAGGTGCAAAGCCTGCTGGGCATCAAGCGCTCGATGCGCAAGGAGGGGCAGACCTTCGACAACCTGGCGGGCTTCGTTCTCGATCACAGCGACCGGCAGCCCATGATGGGCAAGCATTTCGACTGGGAGGGCCACCGCTTTGAAATCGTGGACATGGACGGCAGGCGCATCGACCGGCTGCTGGTGGTTCCGCTGGGCCAGGAGAATGGCCGCTGAGTTGCAGGACAGGGCCTGATCGCCTGATCCTGCTTCTGCCGGATCGCGCGGGCCAGCGGAGATAAAGTCCAGGGCCGCGGGCGCTGGGCGGCTGGTCGGCCACCCGGCCGGCCAGGCCGAGCCTCACTCAGGGCCGGACCCGGTTGACGGACCGGAGGTGGCCATTGTGAAACTCCAGTTCGCGAACGGCGCGTCCGCCGCCGAAGTCATACACCCAGCGCTGCCGCTGGCCGAGACCCGGCCAGGGCGCGCTTCTGTACGGGTTGAGCGGCGGCAGGTCGTACTGGAAATCCGGGGGGCCACAGCGGGCAAATACCTCGGCCGCCGTCTGGCCGGCCATTTCAAGCTCGCGCCAGCTGCAGCGCCGCGAGCCGGGCTCCCAGCGCATTCCATAACCGAGCGTATCGATGCGGCGCAGGTAGCCGTCCACGAAGATCAGTCGATGCATGAAGCGGCGGGCACCGAAATTGATGGTCCAGGCTTCCACGCGTTGCCAGAGCAGGGTATGCCCCAGGCCGTCTACCGCAACCGCCTCGTGGAATTCCTCCCGCCAGAACGGTGCCGGACACGTACGACCCACCTGCCAGACAGGATCGCCGATCTGCACCAGCCGTCCGTCGCACCGGATCATGGAAGCCGGCGCCGCGGACAGGTCGTGACTGGCCAGCGCGAGCAGGCAGACGGCGCAGATAATGAGAAGCCGGCCGATCATGAGTTCATGTTACTCGCCCGGGACTGAACGGCAACTGACCCGGCCGCGCGCCGGCAGCGGGTTGATCGGCGCGCCGCTCCGCATCCGCCTGCCCTGCCGCCGGCCCCGGAACCGAAGACGCTGGCAGGGTGGCAGAATCAGGGCATGAGCGTCTGCGACCAAAGCCATTCCCGACCGTGCTTCAATCACGACGAGCTCGGAACCTGTCCGGAATGACCGCTTCCCTCGCCGATGCGCTGGTCGCCAGTGACCGGCTGTACTTCGGGCTGAACGGGCAAACCCGGCGAATCGGGCCGTTCCAGCTCTCCTGGATCACCGGATACGAAGCGCTGCCGGCAGGCGCGGTAGGCCACCAGATCGACCCGGTCGGCGCGGGTGCCGGCGGCGATGAGCTGTCGGACCAGCTGGACCGCGTCGAGCAGTCGTTTGCGCGCTGGTGCAATCCGGTGGTGCGCCTGTACTTGCGGGATTGTCCTGAGATGCGACAAGCCTTGCTGCGGCGTGGCTATGGGTCTCGGGAAGAAGTAGGCTTCGTGCGCACCGAGCCGGCCCAGCCGGCCGATCCGGGTATCGAACTGCTAGCGGTCGACAGCGATAGCCACTGGCAGGAGAAACTGGCCTTGCAGTCGGGTAGCGACCAGGCCGTGGACGGCCATGCCTGCCGGCCTGAGGACTGGGTCGGGCTGGAGCGGACGAGGTCGAAGAGCGGGCAACTGCGCTTCCACCTGATCCTGCGCGATGGTCAAGTTCACGGGACTTTTGGGCTGATGCAGCTCGGGCCCTTGCTGCGGGTCAAGAATCTTTATCTGCGCCCCGCCTCCCGCGGGTGCGGTATTGGAACGGCCGCGCTGCATGCGCTATACCAGCGCATCGACGGCAACACCATCCAGGCAGTCGGCCTGGTGGCCCTGCGCGGCAAGGACGGTGAGCACTTTTATCGTGCCTGCAGGATGCGGGAGGTATGCACCTTGACGGAATGGACGCTCCGACTGAAATGATGATCCAGGCCGAAATCCGGTTCATGTATCTGGGTCCCAATCGCCGCAGCGACTGGCCGGTGGCCGAAATTCGGCTGGAGCTGTGCGATGCCGCGCTGGCTCACCTGGCCACCCGCCCGCCCGACGAGTGGGCGCGGCTGTTCGAAATGCTGATCGGCCGGCGGCTTGAGGCGGTCGACCGGGATGAGCAAGGCGCGGGTTGGGATGCCGGGCAGCATGCCGGGTGGCTGCTGGCAGGGCTGCTGTTGACGCTGCAGCGGTTGGCCGGACAGCAGGTCGAAGCCTGGGGACTGATCGACCAGGACCAGGCCGACAGTTGCAAGGTCTTCGTCGCTTTCGATCATGAAAAGGCCTTCGAGCGGGCGTTCGAATTGGCCACGCGCATCCTGACCGGCGTGCTCGAGGAGGGAGAACCCGCGCGGGACGCCGACGGTATCCGGGCCTCGATCCGGGCACTGGTCGAGGGCTGTGCGGATACCGGCACACCAGCCGATGTCTGGAACATGATCCGGGTCGGCATCGGGTGCGGCATACCCGTGCTGAGGATGGATCGACCGCCGTATGATCCGGTTGAAGGACCGTTTCGCATTCGGCCCAACGGGCTGGTGCGTTTCGGCCATGGCCATCGACAGTTGACCGTCGATGGCACGTTTTGCGTCAACCGCTCGGCCAGCGTGCATCCCCTGGTGTTCGATCGTGCCGCCCTGCTCGAGCGCCTTTCGGCCATGGGATGGAGGGTGCCCGAATCGCTGCGCTGCGGCAGCTTGCGGCGGGTCGAGCGCGCCCTGCGCAGTCTGGACTTTCCCGTGGCGGTCCGCAGCGCCCGGCGCGGGGTGCGGACCGCCGCAGTGCAGGCCCTGGCCGATGCCGAAGCCGTGCTGGCGAATGCAGACGGCATCCTTGCTGTTTCTGCCGACGTGCTCGTGCAGCCTTGGATCGAGGGTGGGCGGCTGCGCGTGATGGTGGTCGGCGCGGACTGCCTGCTGGTGCAGGCGGGCGACGGCCAGCCCTGGCGAGCAGCCGATCAGGATCAGCGCGCATGGGCAGAGCGGGCGCGGCAGACGGCCCGTTCGCTGAATGTCGGCGCGCTGGTCGTGGAGTTGGGCGGGGTCCTGGACGGCGTCGGCCCGCCCTGGCTGCTGGAGGCGGACCTGGCTCCGCGGCTGGATGAACTGCTGCGCGATCAGCCGGACCTGCTGGAAAGCTGCGCGGCGAGCTTCGTCGGCTGGCTGTTTCCCGATCCGGGCCAGGCGCGCATTCCGATTGCGGCCATCACCGGGACCAACGGCAAGACCACGACCTGTCACATGACCCGCTCGATCCTGAGCGCGGCCGGATTCGGGGTCGGCATGACCTGCTCGGACGGCTGCATGGTCGGCGGCGAATGGATCAGCGAACGCGAGGAAGGGCATTTCGTCGGCCATACCATCGTGCTGGATCATCCGAACACGGAAGCAGCGGTGCTGGAGTCGACCCGGGGTGGCGCCGGCAGCATCGGCATGGGCTTCGCCCGCTGCCAGGTCGCGGCGTGTCTGAACGTGACCGAGGATCATCTCGATGACGCGATCGGGCTGCGCACGGTCGCGGAGGTGGCGGATCTCAAGCGCACGATACTGGAGCGCAGCGATGACGCCATCGTGCTCAATGCCGACGACCCGCATTGCATGGCGATGCGCGAACACCTGCGCGGACGTCGCCTCGGACTCGTTTCGGCGACCCGGGACTGCGTCGCCTTGCGGGAACTGGATGCCGCCGCCGAGCTGATCGGTGTTCTGGAACCCGTCAACGGGGAGCCGTGGCTGGTGCTCCATGAGCGAGGTCGGCGGCACGCCGTCATGGCCTGTTCCGAGATGCCGCTGGGCTTCGACAACCTGGCCGGGCACAACCTGGTCAATGCCCTGCATGCGGCAGTGATCAGTTTCTTCATGGGAGCGCGGCCGGAGCATGTTGCCGCCGGCCTGCGCGAGCTCAAGCCCGACTTCGAGACCTTCCGCGGCCGCCTGAGCCGAGTCCACGGGTTTCCTTTCGAGGTGATCATGGACTACGCCCACAATCCCGATGGCCTGGCGAAGTTGTGCCGCTTTGTCGACCGTCATCCCACCCGTGGGCGCAAGCTCATCAACCTGTCGGTCGGGGCCCAGAATTCCGACGATTTCCTGCGCCGCAGCGCCGCGGTCACGGCCGGTCACTTCGACCACTACGTGTGCAAGAACTTCGGCCTGTTGATGGGACGTGAGCCGGAGGAGCGTCCGCGCCTGCTGCGCGACGGTCTGGTCTCGGCCGGCGTGGCGGCATCGGCGATCACCTGTGTGGCCGACGAGTTCGAGTCGATCGACGCCACCCTGAGCCTCGCCCGACCGGGCGACCTCGTGGTCATCATCGGCGGCAAGCGCAAGCGCGAGATCTGGAACTGGATCCGATCCTGGCCCGAGCGCCGGGTCGCGAGTTGAGCGACCGGCCCGACGACCGGGGCGCTCCTGGCACCCGGTCATTGCGCCCGGCACCGGCTGCGGGCACTGCTGGAAAAGGGGATACCGGCCACCTATACTTGCTTTACGCGCCGCGTGGGCCGGGTCTGATGAGTGATCGGACTCCCCTGCAGCGCGGCACTGCCTCCAAGGCAATCGATGTGGCCGCAGATGTGATTCGCCCGGAAACCGACAAAGGGGAGGCCGCATGATCGCGGCCATCATGCAGCCGTATTTCTTCCCGTATATCGGCTACTTCCAGCTGATGCGGCAGGTTGACTGCTTCGTTTTCTATGACGACGTCAACTACATCAAGCGCGGCTGGGTGAACCGAAACCGGATCCTGCTGAACGGCCAAGCGGCCTGGTTGACCCTGCCCGTCGCCAGGGCGAGCCAGAATCGCCTGATCAGCGAAAGCCACTACCTGCTCGACCAGGCCAGCGTCGCCTCGGTTCTCGGCAAGATCCGCTCCGCCTATCTGAAGGCACCGTACTACCAGGAGGTCGAAAGCTTGATTTCCCCGTTGTTCGCCTCGGCGCCGACCAGGGTATCGGAGTTCAATGCCCTCCATCTGCAAGCGCTTGCGCGTGCGCTGGGGCTGCCATGCGAATTCAGGTTCTCCTCCCGGATCGAACACGACCGCTCCGCCGGCGGCCAGCAGCGCATTCTGGAAATCTGTCAGCGGCTGGGGGCCGGCCGTTACGTCAATCCGGTGGGCGGACAGCACCTCTACGATGCCGGCCTGTTCGCCGCGGCCGGCATCGAGCTCAGTTTCTTCGAACCGCAGATCCGCGCCTACCCTCAGTTCGATGCGCCTCATGTGGGGCAGCTTTCAGTGATCGATGCGCTGATGTTCCTGGGCCTGGAAGGCACTGCGGAGCTGCTCGAGGGGGGCTTGCTGGTGCAGCGGCCAGCCAACCGTCATGCCTGTGGCCCGTGAACATCTGGAGGAACTGCGTCGGCTCCTGCAACAGGCTGACAGCAGCGCCGACTATCCCCTGCTGGCAGGGCTGGATCTCGATGCCTATCTCGACAAGCTCCTGAATCGGGCTGAAATCGTCACGATCAGGGATGGGGAGCGACTGCAGGGTTTTGCCGCCTATTACTGCAACGACCTGGTCAGCCGGGTCGCATTTCTTTCGATGATGGCGGTTGCGCCGGAAGCGCGCGGACGGGGCATCGGCAAGAGGCTGCTGGAAACATTCCTGGCCGATGCGCGCCGGCGCGGGTTCCGCAGCTGCCGGCTAGAGGTGCACCCGGACAACCGGGTCGCCCGGCAGCTTTATGAACGCAATGGCTTTGTGGCGCGGGCCCGCCCGGGTGTGCTTTGCCTCATGGAGCGGGTCTTGTAACCGGTCAGGGTGGGGCGTTCAGGAGCGCCGGGCGGTTTACCTTGCCTGTCGCCTTGCGCTAACCTTTGCCAAGATCAATCGACTTGACCCGCCGGGCGAGCGTCGAGGACGCCACGCCCGACCCGCAATGCCAATACCCGCCGTTGGCGGGCCTACGAGGAGGACGCCGGATGGCTCATGATGTTTCCGTGTCGCAGCAATCCGGGCATGGTCCAGCGCCGGCGCAGACCAGCAATGTCGACGCGTTCAGGGCACAGATGGCCAGCAAGGGCTGGATGGTGTTCAGGGACGTGCTGGACGAGGCCTTTTGTCGCCAGCTGATCGACGAGCAGGAGCAGGCCACGCGTCGCTGCCGCGAGATCCAGGAGCGCAACGGTGTGGTCAACCGCATGGAAGGGACCTCCCATCACCTCGTGGTGTTCGAAGGCGCTTTCATACGGTTTCTCGAGGAATTGCCGCTGCACGACTACCTCACCGCCTATTTCGACGACGGGCCCTACATTCTCAATTCCTTCGGCGGGGTCATCAACTTCAAGTCCAAGACCTCGGCCTACGTCGGCGCCGTGCATCGGGATATCCGGTCCTGGAGCGGCGACCTGCATCTGATGATGAACATGCTCGTGATGCTCGATGATTTCACCGAGGACAACGGCGCCACCTGGTTTCTGAGCGGGTCGCACAAGTACGCCGAGAAACCGAGCGACGAAGAATTCTTTGCGCGCGCCGAGCGCGCACTCGGGCCCCGGGGCAGTATCGTGCTGTTCAACTCCAACGTCTGGCACGCCGCCGGCATCAACCACACCGACCGACCGCGTCGCGGCCTGACCCCGATGTTCACCAAACCCTTCTTCAAGCCGCAGTTCGATTTTGCCCGCTATTTCGGGGACGAGCGGGGCGCCGGCTTCCTGCCGCACGTCGCGCAGCTGCTGGGCTACAACGCGCGCATTCCGGCGACGCTGGAAGAGTGGTATCAGGTGCCGGAAAAGCGCATGTACAAGCCAGGCCAGGGCTGACGGCAGCAGACCGAGGGCCTCGGGGCGGTCCAGCTGGCCGCTGCACGTACGGATGGAATTCCCCGAACAGGGCGTATATAGTTTTATGCATCAATGGCAGGGTGTTCAAATGTGATGCATATCACAACTAAATGACACTCTGTCCGCAGCAATCCGCAAGAAGATCAGTGCCATACGGGGGCGATGCCAATGAGAGTCATTTCCCGGCCTGCCGGCTCAGCGAGTTTGGACGCTGCGCCCAGGCCACAGGCCCGCAACTGCGGCTGCGTGGCCGAGGTCCCGGTCGATCCGGGTCTCCGGCAGGCAGTGCATGAGTTCATCGACCGGGAGAGCAGGATGCTCCCGGAAGCCTTGATCGCGGAGACGGCGATCGAGGCCTATCTCGACAAGGCGCTGGCCCGGGGCGAGTGCCTCCTCCACCTGCACAACGGCATGATCGTCGGTCTGTTGCTGGGGTATTGCAACGCGCCGGACCGGAGCCTGGCCTACGTCAGCTTGCTGCTGGTTTCCGGGGAGACCCGGGGGCAGGGACTTGGCCGCATCCTGATGAGAAATTTTGCCGAACTGGCGCAACGGCGAGGCTTCGGCTGCATTCAGCTGGAGGTGAGCCAGAACAATCCGGAGGCCGGCGGATTCTACCGTCAACTGGGGTTCCATCCGCTCGCGCAGCGAGGCAGAATGACCTTGATGCAGCTCGATCTGCCCGGCGCGACCGAAGGCAACCGGGAACCCTCGTCTCTGGAGGAGCCAAACCGTGGCTGACCCCGTCAGTGTTGAAGACTTTGATGCCGTGATGGCGGACCGCGGCTGGTTCGTGTTCGAGAAGGCCCTGGATGACGCCTTCGTGTCCCGGCTGCGCGCCGACTGCCTGAAGTGGATCGACATCTGCCGCGAGTATCAAATCCGCAACGGCATCAATGAGAACGGCGACGGCACCGCGCATCATTGCCTCGGCTCGGGTGACAGCATCGATGAATACATCGATAGGCACCTGTTCCACGACTACATCTCGAGTTTTTTCGGCAACGAACCCTACATCTGCAACTCGCTCACGCCGCTTGGCGGCTTCCCGGGCGCCGAAATCTACGTGCACAGGATGCATCGCGACGCCCGGACCATGATTCCGGGCTACCCGCTGAAGTTGAACATGCTGGTCATGTGCGACGACTTCACCCCGGACAACGGGACCATGATGCTGAGCGGCTCGCAGTACAGGCCCGACCGCCCTTCGGATGAGGAATTCGAGCGTGATCACGAGGTGTTGACCGGTCCGGCCGGATCGGTGGTCGTTTTCCACTCAACGCTTTGGCACAAGGGCGTACCCATCAGGGGGCCCAACAACCGCGTGGCCCTGACGGTCGGGTATGGACGGGCATACGTGAAGCCGATGATGGACTATGCGCGCATGCTGGGCGAAGAATACGGCAAGCAGCTCTCTCCGCTCACTCGCCAGGTCCTGGGTTACAACTCCAGGGTGCCGGTGAATCTGGACGAATGGTATCGCCCGGTCGAGCAGAGGCTGTACCAGGCCAACCAGGGCTGAGATGGATGCCGGCCAGCCATGAATTTCTCGACCGAGTCGCCCGCAAGCACGGCGACTCGTTCTATGTCTTCAACGCGGAGCGGTTCAAGAGCAACTATCTGGCGTTCCGGGAGGGCCTGCGTCGTCACTACCGTAATTCCGACGTCGCCTACGCCTTCAAGGCCAACTACATGCCCGCCATCGGTCGTCTGCTCGCCGATCTGCAGGGCATGGGCGAGGTGGTTTCCCGCTTCGAGTACGATGTCGCCCGCCGTTTCCTTCCCGCCGACCGGCTGGTCTTCAATGGCCCGGTCAAGCGCGACGAGGATCTGCTTTTCGCCCTGCAGTCGGGCAGCCAGCTCAACCTGGATTCACTGCACGAACTCGAGCGGCTGGTGCGGCTCACGGATCATGGCGCCCCCTGCCGGATCGGCCTGAGGATCAGCGCCTGCAAGGCGGACGGAGCGGAAAGCCGGTTCGGACTGAGCGCGGAAACTGGGGAACTTGACGCTGCACTGAAACTGCTCGACCAACATGAACACATCACTGTCAATTCGCTCCACTGCCACCTGAACTCGCCCACCAAAACCCCGGAAGAGTTCGTCGCCAGACTGGAGACGCTCTGGTCGATCGCGAATACCCTGAACCCGCGTCATCGGCTGGGCTCGATCAACGTCGGCGGCGGTTTTTTCGGTCGACTGCCCGAGGCGCTGCGCCGGCAGTTCGACTGCCCGATTGCCACCGCGGATGAATACACGGCCGCGATCGGCAAGGCCTTTGCCTCGATGTGCCCGGATGGGCAGGTTCAATTGCTGATCGAGCCCGGGGTTTCCGTGGTTGCCGACACCATGATTCTCGTCGCCCGGGTCATGGGCATCCGACAGCGCAATGGTCGGCGGCAGGCGCTGCTGGACACCAGCATCGTCGGCGTCAACCCGACCCATTCCGCGCTCCAGGCGCCGCTGTCGGTGGTGGCGCCGGAGCGGGCACGAGGCAGCCTACTGCAGCCCTGTGCCCTAGTGGGCAACACCTGCATGGAGCACGACACCATCGTGCCCGAACTGGTCGCCGACCTCGAGGTCGGTGATTTCATCGTTTTCGGGAACCGCGGTGCTTACTCCATCAACTACACTCCGGACTTCATCCATCCGGCGCCGGCCATCGTCGACAGCCACGGGAATTTGCTGAAGTCCGCCGACAATGCCACCACCGCCCTGGCGTCCTACGTCACGGATGACCCTGGCGGCCAGGTCCAATGAACGTCCTGCTGACGAGCGTCGGCCGGCGATCCTACCTCGTTGAGTATTTCAAGGCGGGACTGGCAGGGCGCGGGCGGGTCGTCGCGGTCAACAGTTCGTCCGCTTCTCCGGGAATGGCGCTTGCGGACCGTTGCTACCAGGTTCCGTTGATCAGTTCGGCGGACTATGTCCCCAGCCTGCTGGACATCTGTCGCAAGGAAAGCATCGGCCTGCTGGTACCCCTGTTCGACATTGACCTGCCGACGATCGCTCGCCACCGCGAGGCCTTCGAGTCTCTTGGCGTGGCCCTTGCAGTCAGCGACCCGTGGGCAGTGGAAGCCGCCAACGACAAGTGGCAGACCCAAAGCCTGCTGACAAAGCACGGCCTTGGCACACCGAGGACGTTTCTCGGCATCGATTCGGCCAGAGTGGCGCTCGAGCAAGGAAAGCTCTCTTTCCCGCTGATCGTGAAGCCGCGATGCGGAATGGGCTCGATCGGTGTCTTCACTGCCGAAACGGCAGAGGAACTGGAGTTCTTTTACCGATACAGCCAGAAGCACATCGAGGCCAGTTACCTGCGCATGCTGGCCCGCAGCGCCCCCGACGAAAACGTCCTGATCCAGGAAAAGCTTGCCGGCACCGAGTACGGTGTCGACGTGCTGAATGATTTCTCCGGCGATCACATGGCCACGGTCGTCAAGCGGAAGCTGGCGATGCGCTCCGGGGAGACCGACGTTGCGATCACCGAAGACCAGGCCCTGGTGCGGGAGTGCGCGGAACGCCTCGGCCGAATTCTCCGGCACCGCGGCAACCTGGATATCGATGTCATGCTCGATGCCGTCACCGGCGAGCCCAGCATCATCGAGTTCAACGCCAGGTTCGGCGGCGGCTACCCGTTTTCCCATCTCGCGGGCGTCGACTTCCCCGCCGCGATGATCGCCGCAGCCGAAGGGAAGCCTGTCAAGCCCGAATGGCTGGACCATGAACGCGGGGTTCAGTCCTGCAAGGCGCTCCTGCCGATCGTTCTTTCCAGCTAGGGCATTTACTACTCATTTTTCTGCGTTGCTTGCGAATGGAGAGCGAGTCCGCAGTCCTGACTGCGCTACGCGCCTGACGGTAGATGGCACCAAGAATTTCAGCGCTGACAGGAGGAGTCTCCTCTGACAGTTAGTTGGCAATCCCTCCGGCGCCCGCCATGCTTCGACATGGCCCGGGTACCTGCGAGGCCAGTGTGGCAGTATTCAGGTTCATGAAGCGAACACTGGACAAGACAGCCAGCAAGCACGGCCCGAGCCGGGGCATATCAACGTCCTCCGAGCAGGCGCTGAGCACGTTCCATCGGGGCCGCAAGCAGCAGCATCTGGCCGTGTTGGCCGGAGCGCTACTCACACTCCTGCTGATGCTGACGGCGCCGTGGGAGACAGCGCTGGCCGAAGCGCCCGCGCCAGTCCCCGCGCTGCCGCCCTGCGCCGGCCCGACGGCGGCGCCCACGGAACCGGCCCGCTCTCGCTGGCCCGCGGCACCGGTGAGCGAGGCCGACATCGCCGCGGCGGTGGCCGACATGACGCTGGTGGAGAAGGTTGGCCAGATGGTCCAGGCCGACGTCTCGACCGCAACACCCGAAGAGGTCGGCCAGCATGGCCTCGGCTCCATCGTCAAGACCGTGCCCGAAGGCGACCTGGGCACCACCGAGGCCTGGCGCAATCTTTTCGACGCCTACCAGCATGAGGCGCTGCAAACCCGCACCGGCATTCCGGTTGCGTTCAGCATCGATGCCGTGCACGGCCATGCCTACTTCGACGGCAACTCGGTCATCCTGCCGCACAACATCGGCGTCGGCGCCACCCGCAACCCGGAACTCGCCCGCCGCCTGGCCGAGGTCACCGCCCGCGAACTCTCCGCCACCGGCATCCGCTGGACCCTCGCGCCGTCGATCGCCGTGGCCAGGAACATCCGCTGGGGCCGGACCTACGAGTCCTTTGGCGAGACGGTCGAGCTGCAGCGCCTGTTCGCTGCGCCGCTGATCGAAGGCTTCCAGGGCACGGACCTTACGCACCCGGCCTCGGTCGGCGCGACCGCCAAGCATTTCATCGCCGACGGCGCGACCGAGGACGGGATCGACCGGGGCGACGCCATCATTTCCGACGCGGAGCTGCGCGAGATGCACATGCCCGGCTTCATAGATGCGATCGACCGTGGCACGGTGTCCATCATGGCCTCGTTCAGCTCGGTCAACGGCGAGCCGGTGCACGGTTCGCGTACCCTGCTGACCGATCTGCTGAAAGATGAGCTCGGCTTTGATGGCGTGGTCATCACCGACTGGGAAGGCGTGGCGATGAGTGGTCTCACGCTGGAGCAGGCGCTCGACGCCGGCATCGACATGTTCATGCTGGTCCAGTCCTGGCGCGAGGGACTGCCGGAAATCGTGCAGCTGGTCGAAGACGGCAGGGTGCCGATGGCGCGCATCGACGACGCCGTGACCCGGATTCTCAGGATGAAGCTCCGGCTTGGCCTGTTCGATCAGCCGCTGAGCTCTGCCGTGTGCGCCGACACCATGGGCTCACAGGCGCATCGCGACATCGCCCGCCAGGCCGTGCGCGAGTCGCTGGTGTTATTGAAGAACGATGACGGCATCCTGCCGCTGGACAAGGACAGCACCGTCATCGTGGCCGGGTCGCATGCCGACAACGTCGCCTACCAGAGCGGCGGCTGGACCAAGAAGTGGCAGGGCGCCCATGCCGATCAGTACGGCTTTCCCGCGCGCCCGGTCGAGGGCGCGACCAGCATCATCGACGGCATCCGCCAGCTGATCGGCCGCGAGCGGGTCATCGACGCCGGAGTGGACGGTGTCCGCGATGACGCCGACGTGGCCATCATCGTCGTCGGTGAGACGCCTTACGCCGAGGGGGCGGGCGACCGCCGTGCCGAAGAACTGGTGCTGAGTCCTGAGCAACGCGAGCTGATTCGCGCCTATCACGAGCAGGGCACCCGGGTGGTCACGGTGCTGATCTCCGGTCGGCCACTGCTGGTGACCGAAGAGCTTGCGTGGTCGGACGCCTTGGTTGCGGCCTGGCTCCCCGGATCCGAGGGTCTGGGAATTGCCGAGGTGCTGTTCGGCGAATACAACTTCAGCGGCCGGCTCGGATTCACCTGGCCGCGCGACGCCGGCCAGGTCCCGCTCCGGATCGGCGATCCGGAATATGATCCGCTTTTTCCATACGGTTTCGGCCTACGCTACTGACGGGCGGGCCCAACGGCTTCGGGGGGCGAGTTGCGGCCGAATTCGACCAGTGCCTGTTTCGGATTGCCAGGGGATCAATGACACAGCGGATCGCGGTTATCGGTAGCGGGATGGCGGGTCTGGCGGCGGCTTACGGCTGTCGGCAGCTTGGCCACGAGGTCTGCCTGTTCGAGTCCCAAAATGCGCTGGGCATGGCTGCGCACAGCCTGCAGGTGGACGGCGGCCGGGTGGATGTCCCGCTGCGGGTCATGGGCGAGGGCCGGTGGGACCGGACCCTGGCACTGGCCAGGACCGTGGGTATCGATACCTTTGCGGCCAATGTCGATGTGTCCTGCAGCTGGCTGGACGGCCAAAGCTGGTTTCGCAGTCGCCATATGCCGGTGACGGGCTGGCCGATGATTGGCGCCTGGCGTCACTTGAGTCTGCGCAACCTCAGATTTGCAGCTGGAATGTTCGGTTTGATCAGGACCACGCGCCGCATTCAGGCTGCAGAGCGGGATCTGCCCCTGGCCGAGTTCGTCGCCCGGCACGATCCGGATCGGCTGTTCTGGCGTGGCTTGATCCTGCCCATCCTGGCCACGATCTGTACCTGCGATGAGGAACAGCTCAATGCCTGGCCGGCCGGTCAGCTGCTGGACTTGCTGGAAGCGATATTGACTGCGGGCCGACTGCGCCGCCTGACCGGCGGCACGGCGCGACTCGCGGCCGAGCTGGGTCGGGAAATCCCGCTCCATGCCGGACACCCGATCGAATCGATCCGGCAACTGGATGCAGGCGTATTGGTCGCCAACGGCAAGCTCGGACAAGCGGTGTTCGATCGCGTCATCGTCGCCACCCAGGCCAATCATCTGGACTTTCTCGACGACGGGCAGTTCGGGCAGGAGCGCGATTTTCTCGCCCGAGTCCCTTACGTCGACGGCGAACTGGTGGTCCATCGCGATCTGCGCGCCATGCCGCGCCGGCAAAGCGACTGGACGGCGCTCAATTTCTTGATGGATCGCGAACTGGGCCAATCCATGTTCACGGTATGGGTCAACGCGGTGGAACCGACCCTGAGCGATCGCCCGCCGGTGCTGCAGAGCTGGAATCCGATCATCGAGCTGGACCCCGACCAGGTCATCCGCCGCATCCCCCTGCAGCGCGCGGTAGTCAACGGGCAAAGCCAGGCGGTGCCGGAGACGGTGCGGCAATGGCATCGGCAACCGGACCGGCGGGTGTTCTACTGCGGGTCATGGGCCTGGGAGGGCGTGCCGCTGCTGGAAACGGCCGTGCGTTCGGCCCAGGAGGTGGTGGAACGAATCAGGCTCGACTCGGCCTGATCCCTGCTGCAGGCGCGAGGCGGAAACCGAACGGCGTGCAGCCAGTGCCACAGGCGCATTTGCGGCTCGCCGGCATTCTGCTTCGACCCCGCCCCGATCTGGCGTTTGCTCGGTGGACCTGGTGCCGGAAGAAGGAATGCGGGGGTGAGAGCCAGCCCCAATCACTCTGGGCTGCCCATGGACAACACGGTTGCACCCCGGATCGATCCGAAGCGCATTTCCAGCAAGGCCTCGTTGGCCTCGGCCAGCGGCCGCAGTTGGGTGCGCGGACGCAGCGACGCGTGCTCGGCCGCCAGGGCGAGGAAGTCGGCGATGTCGGCGCGGGTGACGTTGGCCACGCTCTGGATGGTCTTTTCGCGCCACAGGTGAGCCGGGTAGTCCAGGCCGGTCAGCGCATCGATGTCGCTGGTCTCCTTGGCGATGGCGTTGACCACCAGCTTGCCGCCGGGTGCGAGCGCTGCCAGTGCCGCCACGACGGGCTTCCACACCGGGGTGGTGTCGATGATGGCCGCCGGCTGCAGCGGCGGTTCGTCTTCGGTATCGCCGGCCCAGGCCGCGCCGTCGGCCAGCGCGCGCTCGCGCTGGTCCGGGTCGCGTGCCCAGACCAGCACCGGGCTTTCGGGATGGAGAATCCTCGCCAGCCGCAGCACCTGGTGATTGGAACCGCCGAAGCCGGTCAGGCCCAGGGCCTGGCCGTTGTCCAGTCCGGCCAGGCGCAGGCTGCGCAGGCCGATGGCGCCGCCGCAAAGCATGGGTGCGGCCTGCTCGTCGCCGAGGGCATCTGGGATGGGATGGACGAAGGCGGCCGGTGCGGTCATGAACTCGGCATAGCCGCCGTGTGCGTGACAACCGGTGCCGTGAAAATCAGGACACAGATTCTCCCGGCCCGATCGGCACCACTCGCATTCCCCGCAGGCCGAATGAATCCAGCCGACGCCGACGCGGGTGCCGATCGCGGGTACCTCGACGCCGGGACCCAGCTTGCAAATGCTGCCGACCACCTGGTGCCCCGGGATCACCGGCAGCTGCGCCGCAACGCGCCCCTCGATCTCGTCCAGCTCGGTGTGGCAGACCGCGCAGACATGGACCGCGATCAGCACCTCGCCTGGCCCGGGTTGGGGTTGCGGCCAGTCCACGCGCTCCAGCGGCCGTGACCCTGGAGTCAGTGCCTGCGTGGCCCGCAGCAGCAAGGCGCGCATGGTATCGGTCGGATTCATCGACTTTCCTCCCGCTGGAGCCTGGAACCCTGCTCCGGTGTGAACCGGAGTCCTGCTTTCGATTGTAGTCAAGCGGGCGGTGGGGTTGGGCTTCCGGGTGCGCCCATGGAGCCGCCATGCTCCAGGCTTCGGCGCACAAGGCATCTGCGCTATGCTGGCTGTCCTGTTTGACATGAGGCCAGGCCGATGCGCTGGACATCAATCGCCCTTGTGACCCTCGGCCTGAGCGTGCTGACGCCGTCACATGCATTGGCCGAAGCGGAGGCGCAGGCCTCGCCGAACCGCTCCTTCACCGTGCTTGCCGCCGGCACCCCGATCGGCCAGCTCGAGGTGCGCCAGGACCGGCAGGTGCTGGAGATCGACTTCGAGTTTCGCAACAACGGGCGCGGGCCGACCTTTGCCGAGCGAATCGAGCTGGATGAGGCGGGCTTCCCGGTCAGCTGGCGTATTCAGGGCACGACCACATTCGGCAACCCGGTCGATGAGTGGCTGAGCGTCAGCAACGGCACGGCACGCTGGCAGGACACCACGGGGCAGACCGACGTCGCGCTGAACGAGATGGCGCTGTACGTGCCGCAGAATGCCAGTCCCTACATCCTCGCGATCGCCGCGCGCGTGCTGCTGGCCAGCGAGTTGCGCCGCGTGACGGCCTGGCCCGGTGGTGAGCTGCGACTGACCGAAATGGAAACCCTGAGTATCGACAGCAATGGCCAGGTCCGGGAGATCACGGCCTACGCGCTGTCCGGCACCAGCCTGAACCCGACCTACTTCCTGATGGACGACAGCCAGTTCTTCGGCCTGATCAGCCCGGGTTTTTCGATGCTGGCCACTGGCTACGAGTCGGAAGATGAGCGTTTGCGCGCGCGTGCCGCCGCCTACGACGCCGAGCGCTTTGCCGCCCTGCAGGCGCGCCATGCCCGCAGCTTCGACGGGGGCTTGCGCATCCGCAACGTGCGCGTGTTCGACCCGCGCACCGAACGCCTGGGCGAGCCGGTGTCGGTGGTGGTCCGGGGCAATCGCATCCAGGCCATCGAGACGCCGGATCAGCCGACCGCGCCGGGCGAGGCCGAGATCGACGGCGCCGGTGGCACGCTGCTGCCTGGTTTCTTCGAGATGCACGGTCACCTGGGCGAGACCGAGGCCATGCTCAACGTCCTCGCGGGCGTGACCAGCGTGCGCGACATGGGCAACGACAACGAGGTGCTGGACGCGCTGATCGCCGGCATCGAGTCCGGACAGCGGGCCGGTCCGCGGGTTTACCGCAGCGCCCTGATCGAGGGGCACAGTCCGTTCAATCTCACCGCCGGCAAGCTGGTCTCCAGCCAGGAAGAAGCCGTCGCCGCCGTGGCCGGGTACGCCGAGCGCGGCGGTTTTCACCAGATCAAGATCTACAACTCCATGCACCCGGAGTGGATCCCGGCGGTGATCGCCGAAGCCCGCGCGCAGGGTCTGCGTGTGACCGGGCATATCCCGGCCTTCACCAACGCCGACGCCATGATCGAGGCGGGCTACGAAGAGATCGTGCACATCAACCAGCTCATGCTGGGCTGGGTGCTGGGGCCGGAAGAGGACACCCGCACCCTGCTGCGCCTCACCGCGCTGCAGCGCCTGCCCGAGCTGGATCTGTCGTCAGAGCCGGTGCAGCGCACCCTGGACGCCATGGTCGAGCGCGGCGTGAGCATCGACCCGACCCTGGCCATCCATGAGCAGCTGCTGCTGTCGCGCAACGGCGAGGTCGCCCCCGGCGCAGCCGACATCATCGACCACATGCCCGTCGATGTGCAGCGCAGCGCCCGCAGCGCCATGGCCAGCATCGCAACGCCGGAAGAGGACGCCGCCTACCGCGGCGCCTTCGACCAGATCATCGCCACCTTGAGCAAGATGCGCGAGCGCGGCATCGTGATGGTGCCCGGCACCGACCTGGGCGGCGGCCTGAGCTTCCACCGCGAGCTCGAGCTGTACCAGCTGATCGGCATGCAGCCGCCCGAGATCCTGGCCTGGGCCAGCCACGGCATGGCCGAGTATCTCGGCGTGGGCGATGAGCTTGGGCTCATCGAGCCGGGCTACCTCGCCGATTTCTTCCTGGTGCCGGGCGATCCCACGGCCGACCTGAAGGCGCTCAGGCAGGTGAGCATGGCGGTAGCCAACGGCCAGGTCTATTTCCCGGCCGAGGTGTATCCGGAATTCGGTATTCGTCTTTTCGTCGATCCGCCGGCACTGCGCCTGGCCGAGTAGCCAGCGGGTGCCGGATCAGTTCGCCCGGGCGTGGTCGAAGACTTCCCCGGCAAACACCAGACCGCGCTCGCTCCGGCGGCTGATCGCGCTGACCACCAGGTAGCCCGACTCGGCACCCGAGGGCCAGGGCAGGGTGCAGGTGAAGCCGCTTTGTTCCAGGCGCGGATCGCCGAAGACTTCGGCCACGTCGGGCCGCGCCTCATCCGGCCTCAAGCGCAGGCGCTGACCGGCCCACTCGATCTCGACGCACTCCAGCTCGGCATCGTCGATGGAGGCCGCCCAGCCGCGCAGGTGCAAGCCCTCGGCCTGCCGCTGGCGCTGGTCCAGCCAGCCGCGCGGTCCGCGCCGGAATTCTTCCAGGCCGTCCAGGTCGGGGCCGGTATCGCCGAAGGCGGCGATGTAGACGTCCTGCTCGGCTGCCAGCAGCTTGTGAAAGTGCCGCCAGCGCAGGTCCTGGCCAAACACGCCCTTCAGGGCCCGCGCGACGTAGGCCTTGGAAACATGCGTCGTGCCGTAAATGTCGGCGCTCAAACCGTCGTTTTCGCTCACCGTCTGGTACTGGAATCCGGACGGCGGCAGCTCGACGCCGGCAGGCAGCAGGCCCTCGCCGTGGGTGCTGAAGCACAGGATGCCGCCGGGCGCCAGCAGCTCGGACAGGCGCTTCAGCCAGCGTTGAAACAAGGGTTCCGGCAGATGCGAGAACAGCGAGGCGACCCAGATCATGTCAAAGCGCCGGTCGAGTTCGAAATCCTCCGGCGCGGCGGTCGAGGGCACGGCATGGACGCCGAAGCGGTCGCGCACGTAGTCCACCGCGTCGACCTGGATGTCGGAAGCCCAGATCTGTTCCTTGGGCAGGCTGTGGACCAGGAATCTCAGCAGGCGCCCGTAGCCACAGGCGAAATCCAGCACGCGCAGGTCCCGGCGCTCGCCAAACACGCGTCGGCTGATCTGGCGCATGGTGTGGTACTGCTGCAGCGCGACGGCGAAGTACTGGCTGACCGAGAGCGCGGCGTCCTGGTGGTGGCGCAGGGAGAAATCCAGCATCTGGCAGTCCGGATGAATCTCCGTGGACAGCGCCTGGGCCGGCACCTCGGGGGGCAGATACGGACAGTGTTTACGCAGCACCGCGGGCAGGCGCGGGTGGATGAGCTGGCGGTCGGCGGCCGCGCGTAGCGATGAATCGGGCACGATGATCGATGCTGGCAAGGGTCGGTGGAAATCTTAGCACCCGGGGGGCGGATGACCGGGGTTGCGCGGGTTCGGTTGTCAGAAGCGGAAATGCACGAAGATGCGGCCGAAGTTCTTCGAGTCCTTCTCCACCCGGTGATAGCGCGCCTTGATGTCGGGCTGGTCGAGAAAGCGCAGCACGCGCTTCTTGAGCTGCCCGGAACCCTTGCCGGGAATGATCTCGACGGTTTTGATGCGTTTGCTTTCGGCTTCGTCAATGATGTCTTCCAGCGCCTGGTCGATCTTCGCGCCCTGTTTGAAGATCGGATGCAGGTCGAGCACCAGCTTGGCCATTACGACGAATGCCCCAGACCGTCGTTCAGGTCGCCGCGCTTGAGCCAAAGTGCCGCCAGTACCAGCGCGGCGACGGTGTAGACGAGGCCGCCCGGCACCCACATCAGCAAGCCCGACAGCTGCTGGTCTGAGAGCTGGTCGAAGCCGCCGAAGCCGGCCGGGTGCTCGGGGTAGAGCAACTGCGGCGCAAAGGTCAACAGCGCGCCCAGCATGCCCATGTGCATCATGGTCAGCACCGATAGAACCGCGGCACTGCCGAATCCGCCCTGGCCCAGCCTGCCGGGTGCGATGAGGCTCCACCAGAACCATAAGCCCGTTCCGAAAAAAAGGATGTGCACGGCGTCGTGCAGCAGCTGATGGTGAAGCACGATCTGGAAGGGCAGCGGCAGGTGCCACAGCCAGATCACCAGGCCGTGAGCGAGGAAGGCAGTGACCGGGGTCGCCGCGGTGCCGGCGTACACCCGTCCGAGGTAAGGGCCAACGCGGCGCCGAACGGCGGTGGGCAGGGCCAGCATGTACTGCGGCATGGGCCGGGCCAGCAGGATCAGGGGAGGCGCCACCGCGAGCAGGACCATATGCTGCAGCATGTGTCCGGAAAGCGTCTCCTGCGCCCAGTCCGCGACCGGACCGAGCAGGCTGACCGCGAGCGCGGCCCAACCGGAAAGGAACAGCGCGATTCGCCCCGCACCGGGACTGCGCGCCG
>SL_3KL_010_SEDDRAFT_10001220_pt1 | contig 23096 bp, 19 predicted proteins | sample SodLakKL_010_SED_2_FD_10381 | JGI IMG/M metagenome (IMG submission 10381) | reverse complement strand
ACATATAAGACCCCCATGCCCCCACAGTGCGGGGGCACCATCAGAAGGATGAAAACCCTTTGATGGTGAATATATAGCTTGCGGCTGGCGAAGAAGGTCGAATTAACTTGGTGCTTAGAGCCCGCATATAAGACGGACCTCGGTAGCCTGGTGCACCACAGATTGTTGCTGTCGTATAAGACAAGCACGCGGGATAGATTATCCATTAATAGGTTGCTGCACCAGTCGCCAAAAATATAGCCGCAAGAAGGAGCGCTAAAGGTGAAGGTTCTTTTTGAAAGTTGCTGCGGACTGGATGTGCATAAGAAATCGGTTACGGCATGTGTGATCACCCCTGAGGGTAAAGAGATAAATACCTTCGGTACAATGACCGAGGATATCTTTGCCCTGGTGGAGTGGATCAAAGAAAAGGGCTGCACCCATGTGGCCATGGAAAGCACCGGTGTTTACTGGAAACCGATCTACAACTTGCTTGAAATCGAAGACATTGAAATCTTGGTTGTAAATGCCCAGCACATTAAAATGGTTCCCGGTAGAAAGACCGATGTCAAGGATGCCGAATGGATTGCCGACCTTTTGCGTCATGGCCTATTAAAAGGCAGCTATATTCCGGACCGGGGCCAACGTGAACTGAGAGAGCTGGTTCGTTACCGTAAAAGCCTGATCGGTGAACGGTCCCGGGAAGTCAACCGGATGCAAAAAGTGCTTGAGGGCTGCAACATTAAGCTGAGTTCGGTGGCCACTGACATAACCGGTGTTTCTGCCAAGGCTATGCTTAAAGCAATCATTGATGGCGCAGAAGATACTGCCGTTGTGGCCAGGCTGGCCAAGGGTAAAATGAAAAACAAACAAAAGGAATTGGAGAAGGCCTTGGCCGGACTGATCGGTGAACATCAAAAAATGATTCTTTTAGCACAGCTTAAGCATATTGAATTTATGGACCAGCAGATACTGGAACTCAACAAAGAAATCGAAGAGCGAATGCGCCCTTTTGAGGAAGTGCTGGCACTTTTAGAGACTATTCCTGGTGTTGGCCGCAGGTCGTCTGAAGATATCGTGGCCGAAATTGGTATTGATATGAGTAGGTTTCCCAGTGATGGCCACATCTCCTCCTGGGCTGGAATCTCGCCAGGTAATAATGAAAGTGCCGGCAAACGAAAATCAGGTAAAACAACTAAGGGCAATAAATCTTTACGCTCTACGCTCGTGCTATCTGCCAGGTCCGCAGCAAGAACAAAGAACACCTACCTTTCGGCTCAGTATCGGCGGATTGCCTCCAGAAGAGGAGGTAACCGGGCCGCTGTTGCTGTTGGTCATACAATTCTTGTTATCGCCTATCACATCATCAAAAAACGAGAGCCATACAAAGAACTTGGTGCTGATTACTTTGACCAACGCAAAAAAGATGTGGTCGTTAATAATGCTATCAAACGTCTGAAAGACCTTGGTTACAAAGTTACCGTTGAAGCTGCAGCTTAGCTGCTGGCGTATATTTTAATTGTCTAACAACCGCTAGTTTGCTGACCTGGTTTCAGCATACATAGGTTATCTATACCCATTTACCAGGGTTTTCGGGATAGTTTAAGCTAAGTATAAGTAAGTATAAGCAGCTGCTAATCAAGGCTGCTTATTTACATTTTAGACGACTTGCAAAAGAAGAATCAATCAGTTATAATATATATAACAAATATAGTTAGTAATATATAGGTGGTGAGAATATGCTGGCAACCAAATGCCCGGGACAGGATATGCGCTATTGGACAACTGAAGATGTTCACGAAGAAAAATGTCCGGAATGTGGGGAAATTATTGAGTTTTTCAAAACTGATATTCGTTTACGCTGCCAAAACTGCAAAACCAGGGTTGCTAATACAAGGTTTGATATGGGCTGTGCACAGTGGTGTGCTTACGCTGAAATGTGCATCGGTCCTGGTGCAAAGGGATTAAATCAAAAGACTTTTAAGGATATCCTGGTAGAAGAAACAGAAAGGTTAACCAGGGGATTAAATGAAAGCAATAAGCTTATAAATAGTATGATCGAACAAGCTGAAGAAAAATGCCGCAGTAAAAAGCTGGATGCACTGACCGTTACCACCGGAATAGTCATTATCAGTCTTTTAAAATTAAAGTTGATAAACAATCCATATACTTATTTAGAAGAGCTTAACCAGAAGCAAACATTTCCCCAGGAGGCCAGGCATAGAATAGAGTCATTATTGGAAAATGTGCTGGATAATAATTTTGAGATGAACAGAAACAGGGGAAGTAAAGAAAAGAAGACAGATCAAACAATGGAAGATGTTATTTATGAGTTATTCAATAAATATGATCAAAAAATTAAAGTTTTATATAAACATATGACTTCAAATGGAGGTCGCTGAATATGAACACAGTCAGAAGAAGCATTATATCTATAGATGAAAATAAATGCGACGGATGCGGGATGTGCATACCGGCCTGTGAAGAAGGAGCACTGCAAATTATTGATGGAAAAGCACGCCTGGTCAAAGATCTGTATTGCGACGGGCTGGGCAATTGCCTTGGTGAATGTCCCATGGATGCAATAACGTTAATTGAACGGGAAGCAGAACCTTTTGATGAAAAAGCAGTTGAAGAACATCTGGCTAAAAACAAGAAAGAATTGATAAGCGAAGCTGAATGTAAAAGCTGTTCTGAAATTAGTATAGAACAAAATTTTAGTGAACCATCGAAAAAAAAGAAGGATGAAGCGGTAAATGTTAACGAAAACAGGGCCATGGAAGCTGAATTAAGTCACTGGCCGGTGCAGATGCACCTTGTTTCTCCGGAAGCCCGTTTTCTTCAAAACAAGGATTTACTTATTTCAGCCGATTGTGTGCCCTTTGCCTGCGCCGATTTTCATTCCCGTTTTCTGGCGGGGCACTCTCTTCTAATTGGATGTCCCAAGCTGGATGACATTAAAAGTTACCATGACAAGCTGGTAAAGATATTTAAACGAAACAAACTGAAAAGTATCAGCCTGGTATATATGGAAGTTGGTTGTTGTTTTGGTTTATCACGTTTGGTCCATTCAGCCTTAAAGGAAGCTGAAGTCGATATTCCCCTGAAAGAAACCATTGTAGGTGTAGATGGCAGTATTAAACAGTAAAAGTATTAATCGATCTACCGGCTTTTTAAAGGATATAAGTTTTAATCCTTGATTCGATTTATTTCTGAAGGATCTATTTCTGAAAGGTTTTTTATTGATACATCTTCCAGGACAGATAGCATTTTTTGCTGAGCTTTGACCCAGATAGCTCTTAAAGAACAGTGAGTTTTATCTTGGCACGGGGTGTCACTAAACAGGCAGCGGGTTATCCCAATTTTACCGTCAATATTTTCTATGACCTCTCTTAAGTTAATAGTCGAAGGATCAATGTTTAGTTTTATCCCGCCGGTGGGGCCCCTGGTTCCAGTTATCCATCCTGCATCTTTTAAGAGTGCAAGCAGTTGAACAACAAGATTTACGGGTATGGACCGATTTTGGGCTATTTTTTTGCTGGTAAGAATTTCTCCTTGTGGGTGTGAGGCAAGCTCCGCCAAAATAATGATTGCATATTCGGCTTTTTTGGTAATCATAGTTAGGACCTCTTTTTATAATATAACCATATTGGTTATATTATAATTTATACAAGAAGCACAGTCAATGCTGACGAAAAAAGCTTTAAAATACGGAGGATTTACATTATAATTAAGGTAGAAGATTAAAAAAATATATAAAAAGGTCGTTGATTAAAATGAAAAAAACAGCCAAAATGGTTTTAACCATCATGGTTTGTATGTTTATAATAAGTGCAATTACTTTTACAAGCTCTGTCAGTTCTAATACTGANGCTGATCTTCATGCTGCTGAGGCAAAAAGGCCGATTTATGTAGCTGAGCTGGAGGGGGCGGTCACTGCCGGCGATAACACCTTCCTGCACAGACAGGTTGAAAAGGCCATAGAAGAAGATGCTCAGCTGTTTATATTAGTGCTTAATACACCAGGTGGACTGGTGGATGCAACCATGAAAATTAATGAGCTTTTTTTGAATGCTGAAATACCGGTTGCCGTTCTTGTTGCACCATCCGGGGCGATTGCCGGTTCAGCCGGGGCTTTTATCCTGGTTTCTTCCGACATCGCAGCCATGGCTCCGGGAACAACAGTTGGAGCTGCACAACCGGTTGCTATTTCTCCGGAAGGAGCCCAGGAAACTGATGATAAAACAGTTAAGTTTTATGCTGCGCACATACGCAGCATGGCCCGGGAGCAAGGACGACCGGAAGATCTTGCTGAAAAGTTTGTAACAGAAAACCTTACTCTTGATGCCAGGGATGCCCTGGAAGAAGGAATGATTGAATATATAGCAGGCAATGTTGAAGAACTGACTGATCAGCTTGATGGTGCAGAAATAGAAAAACAGGGTGTGACCTATGCTTTAAACACAGCCAATGCCGAAGTAATAAGCGATGAAATGACTCTATCTGAACGCCTGCAAAACTGGATCAGCGATCCGCAAATATCATTCCTGGTTTTGATGGCCGGTTTCCTGGGAATTTACTTTGGCTTAAGCGCTCCCGGGACTATAGTTCCTGAGGTTAGCGGCCTTATATTACTGATTTTGGGTATATACGGCTTAGGCTTATTTGATACAAATACCACCGGTATAGTAATGATCTTACTGGGAATTGGTTTAATAGCAGCTGAGATATTCACATCCGGTTTTGGCATACTGGGGATCGGGGGTGCGGCTTCACTTGCCGTAGGCGCTGTTTTACTGCCCATGGAGCCACTGATGGATGCTGATTGGTATACTACCTTTTTGATCACCGTTGTAGGCACTGTATTGGGCCTGCTGCTTATCATTATTGTGGTGGCCCAGAGAGTTATACATAGCCGCCGCACTTTTACCGGTGGCAGTTCATACTTTAAAGCTCCGGAAAGAGGCATTGCCACCGAAGATATCAACCCTGAAGGAATGATCAAAGCCCGGGGAGAACTCTGGAAGGCTCGCAGCGACGACGGCAGCACAATTCCTGCCGGAACAGAAGTTAAGATAGTTCGCGCTGAAACTCTAAAACTTTTTGTTCTACCCCTTGAAGAAAATCAGCCAGGTGTTGATGACAGCAAATAAAAAAAGGTTTACTAATATTCAGTTGGTCAAACATGTGTTAGCCATAAAATTATCTAAGGAGGTTGATTTATGATGACAGAAATATTTGGTGACGTTGGTTTATTAATTCCAATACTGGTTGTGGTATTTCTATTTCTTACTTCAGCGATCAAGATTGTTCGTGAGTACGAAAGGCTGGTAGTTTTTCGTCTTGGGCGCCTGATCGGTGAAAAAGGTCCGGGTTTTGTGCTGGTCATTCCTATCGTTGATAAACTGGTGCGTATTTCGCTAAGGATTATTACTCTTGACGTACCGAGCCAGGAGGTTATCACCCGTGATAACGTTACCACCAGCGTAAATGCTGTGGTTTATTACCGGGTAGTCGAACCCAACCGCGCTGTTAACAACGTGGAAGATTTCAAAATGGCTACTGCCCAGCTGGCCCAGACTACATTACGAAGCGTGGCCGGGCAGGCAGACCTTGATGAGCTTTTATCTGAAAGGGAAAAGTTAAACTCAAAAATCCAGAGTATTTTGGATGAAGCGACCGATCCATGGGGGATCAAGGTTACTGCAGTGGAAATTAAAGATGTGGTCATACCGGAATCCCTGCAGAAAGCCATTTCACGGCAGGCAACTGCAGAAAGAGAAAGAAGGGCAGTCATCGTGCAGGCCGATGGGGAAAGAGAAGCGGCCGGCAGAATTGCTGAAGCGGCCAAAACTTTAGCGGCACAGGAAGGCAGCTTCTATGTTCGCTTATTGAGGACACTGCCTGAAATCGCCAGTCAGCAGGGTAATTTGATTGCCTTTCCTCTGCCTATAGAACTAAAGCACCTTTTGCCTGATCCCGCTTTGATACAAGAACCAAAAAAGCAAAAAAAAGATGAATAAGCTGTAATGAGATTTGACGATGAACCAANTAAATAGAGTTTATAAGATNCCTTACCATACTGCTTTCGTGGTTAATCCCACTGCCGGNAATGGTAGGGCCAGGCGGATCTGGTTCAAAATCGAATCATTACTGGAAAAGCNCGGGCAGCATTACCGGGTCTATTTTACCCGAAAAACAGGTGAAGGGACCGATCTTGCTGCCCTTGCTGTATCTGATAAGGTTGAACTGACGGTGGCAGGTTATGCATAGTTCCCCGGGCGAATATTGACGATGGTTTATTAGACCTTTGCCTGGTTAAAAAACGCAGCATCTCAAATCTGATCGATTTAGGCCTGAAGGTTATTTTCAGAAGACATCTGGATAGCAGTGATGTTGTTAAATTTGCTGGAAGCGATATTTACATGAAAGCTGTACAAAAAGTCCCAGTTCATATTGACGGGGATTTGTTTGATTTACCTGAGGTGAATATAACCACAAAACCGGGGATTCTTCGTGTATTAGCCCCCGCAAAGCAGATGATACGTTAGATGAACAGCGAATTGCCGGCAAAAACAATTTGTTCTGGTTCTTTGCAATAATTAAGAACGATCTGCAATTTAAAAATCTTTACCTATTGATTACCTGGTAAAGAGTAGTTATAATAATATAGCAGGAAAAGAGCAGGCGAGCGTGGCGGAACGGCAGACGCGCTAGGTTCAGGACCTAGTGGGCTTAACGCCCGTGGAGGTTCAAGTCCTCTCGCTCGCACCAGCAAAGAAGGGGCTTTCAGAGTTTTAAAAACTTATGGAAGCCCCTTTTTATAGCCTTATTTATTTTATCATACGAATATTAACTTTAAGCTTGATGATAGTAAGAGCTCCTAATCGCCATAAGCAATTCAGAGGTAGCTTTCTAAAAAAGGCGAGCAAAAAAATCGATATGCTGACTGGCAATGGCATCCCAGGTGAATTTATCATAAACGGTTTTTAACCCGTTTTCGATCAGCTTATTTCTTAAAGAATCTTCTTCCAGAATACTTTCTATGGCCTTAGACATCTCTTCCCTGTTTTTAGGGTTAACCAGAAGGGCATCGTTTTGATCGGTAAGAAAATGCCTGATTCCTCCTAGATTAGTAACCACAACAGGAGTACCACAGGCCATAGCTTCTATTACGGTCATTCCAAAGGGTTCAAAGCGGGATGACAGAACGAAAATCATGGCGTTACGGTAATAAGGCGCCATCAACTCATCTGGAACATAACCCGGCAGTAAAACTCGCTCCTGCAAATTATAATTTTCAGCGATCTCGATCAGTTCATTTTTCAAATCTATTTCGGGTTGTTTGGGATTTTTTGAACCTCCACCGATCACCAGGTACAGATCGGGATATTTTTGCGCCAGAAGAGCAAAAGAATGAACCAACAAATCAAAACCCTTGTTGTGATCAATACGGGCCAGGGCCAGAACATAGTTTTCCGGCAGTCCCGTTTTTAGTTCGTTATCTCCTGCTTGAAGTGGATGAAAAACTTCTATATCGACACCAGGAGGTATAATAACCATGTTGTCAATTTCAAAATCATAGAAATGCTTGTAGTTATCATATTCTGCCTGACTGGTAGCGGTGATGCCACGAGCATTTTTGAAAATAATCTTTTCCTGGGCGATACGTTCTTCAAAGCGGAACATATCTTCAGCTCCGGGGACATCTTTAAACCTTTCTTTTTTCCAGGCCCCCAGTGAATGAGAGGTATGCACAAAAAAATGGTTAAAGCGTTCAGATATTTTCATGGCCACGTACCCGGCATCCCAGTAGTGTGAATGAAATATATCGTATTTCAAATTATGTTTTTGCATGTAGTGTTCCATGTTGTCAACAAGTTCATCCAGTACAGGCAAAAGTTCTTCTTTGGGTATAAATTGGTCCGGTCCGGCAGGGATACGGACCACGCGCACATCATTATTGACCGGTTCTTCCGGTAGTCTTCCTTCAAAATTACGGGTATAAATATCAACCTTGCAGCCTTCCCTCCGAGCCAGTGCCTTGGCCAGTTCAAGAACATATACAACCTGGCCACCTGTATCGGTTGCCCCCAGAACCGGTTTCGGGTCGAAATATCCGTGAATGCTTAACATGGCAATACGTTTCATTATGCTGCCAGCTCCTTTCTGTTTAAAGATGATTCAATTATTTTAAAACATATAATACAAATGCTGTGAATATAAGAGTTTAGTGGTTATGCTCATTTACCGGTGGAGGTATAATAATGTCTGCCAATTTTTTATGAGCGGAGATAATATCATGTTCAATTAAAAGTACTTTTTCTAAAAAATCAGTTGATGCGTCCCGGGAGCGTTCCAGCCGGGCTTTCTTTGTCTGCCGGAAATCACGGTTAATAAAAACCTTTAAATCAACATTTTTCAAGGTGGTAGTATAGGTGCCTTCCACGATGACAACATTAACATCCTCGATCGATACAGTCTCTTCGGTTATCCGGTCTTGATCGAAAATAACCAGCGGCTTACTAACAACTTTTTTATTGCTTTTTTTAATGTCTTCAATATTGTGTTCTATCAGGTCAAGTTTTACTTCCTGAGGGCCAACCCGGCTTATATCCTCCAGTCTCTTTTTATGGTTTGTCTGAGGTGGATAAACAAAGTAATCATCCTGCTGCAGTATTAAAGCCCTGTATCCCTTACCTGTGCACAGTTCAGCAAGAACTGCTGCTGTTTCAGACTTGCCACAACCCGATTCTCCGGCAACAGTTACTACAACAGGGGCTTTTGATTTTATTAGTACTTCTGCCAGTTCTTCATAAATCAATGCTGCACTTTTACGATGATAATCGGTTATTAAAAGTTTATCACCAATCATGACCATGCCTCCCCGGGATAAATATTAATTGCTCTGTCAAATTCTCTAATAGATTCCACTATTTAATGCAAAAACCCTTTTGCAGGTCAGAGTAATTATATCTTTAATCGGCAGCCGGCGGTAAAAAACTTGCTTTGTTGTATTTTCTAAAACTTAACCGGTTGGTTGTTCTGAAATAAACAATTGAATAAAAAGCAGGCAGGGATTAATAAACTCTAAAAGGTAATTTAGTTGATCTGGCGAATAATATAATTAAGATGTTTTTTATTATTTTAGGTGGTTTATATAATAAATCACCTATTAATATGGAGGTAGTTATGAGCGTTGAAGCTGTAATAGTTGGCGCAGTCAGAACTGCAGTAGGAACTTTTGGCGGTTCTCTTAAGGATACTGGCGCAGTCGATTTGGGCAGCACGGTTATTAAATCTGTCCTTGAAAAAAGTGGTTTAGAGCCAGGCCAGGTTGATGAAGTATTGATGGGCTGTGTTTTGCAAAGTGGATTGGGACAAAATGTTGCCCGGCAGGCTGCGTTGAATGCAGGTTTACCAGTAGAAATACCATGCACGACAATAAATAAAGTATGTGGATCAGGTCTGAAAAGTATAACCCTGGCAGCCCAGGCAATCACTTCAGGCCAAGCAGATATAATCATTGCCGGGGGGACCGAAAACATGAGTGCTTCACCTTTTGCGATTGAGAGCGCCCGGTGGGGACAGCGTATGGGTGACAGTAATGTAACCGACCTGATGATTAAAGACGGTCTATGGTGTGCAACTGGCAATTATCATATGGGTATAACGGCGGAAAACATTGCTGAACGGTACGGGATTTCAAGGGAAATGCAGGATGAATTTGCGCTTAAAAGCCAGGAAAAAGCCCACGCAGCCATTAAAGAGGGCCGTTTTAGCGATGAGATAGTTCCGGTTTTAATACCCCGGCGAAAAAAAGATCCATTATTATTTGAAGTCGATGAACATCCCCGGATGACTTCAATGGAGGCGCTGTCTAACCTTCGTCCGGCTTTTAAAAAAGACGGGACAGTAACGGCCGGAAATGCTTCCGGTATTAATGACAGTGCCGCTGCTGTAGTGGTTATGAGCCTTGAAAAAGCGCATTCGCTGGGTCTTGAACCGGTCGCTTTAGTGCGAAGTTATGCTGCTGCCGGTGTCGATCCTTCAATTATGGGAACCGGTCCGATTCCGGCCACTAAAAAAGCGTTATCCAGCGCCGGTTGGTCGGTAGATGATCTGGACCTTGTTGAGGCAAATGAAGCTTTCGCTTCCCAGGCTCTTGCTGTGCTGAAAGAACTGGAATTCAATCCAGCAAGGGTTAATGTTAACGGTGGTGCGATTGCCCTTGGACACCCCATTGGCGCCAGTGGGGCCAGGATATTTGTAACCTTAATTCACGAAATGATAAAACAGGACTTAAAGCGTGGTTTAGCTACCCTCTGTATCGGTGGTGGTCAGGGCATCGCCTGTACAGTTGAAAGAAATTAGGAAAGGAGGATTCATGTTAATGGCATTGGACATGAAAGGCAAAGATATTATTTCAATTCATGATCTTAGCAGTGAAGAAGTGGACCAGATCCTCGACACGACTCAAATTTTAAAAATGAAACAAAAACTTGGTGAATCATACCAACCTTTAAAAGGTAAAACCATGGGTATGATTTTTCAAAAATCCTCAACCAGGACCAGGGTTTCTTTTGAAGTGGGAATGTGGCAGCTGGGGGGGTATGCTCTGTTTTTAAGTGCCAATGACCTACAGCTTAAACGTGGTGAAACTATTGCCGATACAGCGAGAAATCTAAGCCGTTATCTCGATGGAGTTATGATCCGTACTTACGACCACCAGGATATAGTTGAATATGCCAGGTACAGTTCCATCCCAGTTATAAACGGCTTGACAGATTTGCTCCATCCCTGCCAGGTTCTCTCAGATATTTTTACGATAAAAGAAAAAAAGAATACTCTTGAGGATCTTAAGCTTGCATATATCGGTGATGGAAACAACATGGCCCATTCTTTGATGTTTGGTGCAGCAAAAACAGGTATGCATATATATATCTGCTCTCCTTCCGGTTATGAGCCGGATTCAGAGATAACCCGTCTTTCCAGGTTGGATGCTGCGAAAACCGGGGCAAGCATTACTATTGAGAGTGATCCTGTTCAGGCCGTCGAGAATGCCGATATAATATATACTGATGTTTGGACCAGTATGGGTATGGAAGAGGAGCAGGAAGAGAGGCTAAAGAGTTTTTCCCGCTACCAGGTGGATGGCAGCCTGGTCGAAAAAGCAAAAGAAGATGTATTAGTCATGCATTGCCTGCCTGCACACCGGGGTGAAGAAATCACAGATGATGTAATTGACGGACCGCACTCCATCGTTTTTGATCAGGCGGAAAACCGTTTGCACCTTCAAAAGGCGATTATGGCCTTAATTATATAGATATTTTACAGATTTGAATGCTGAGAGGTATTTAAAATGAAAAAAGATCAAAATGTTTCACCCATTTTTTGCCTTGGCCTTGATATCGGTGTTTTTTCGGCCAAGGGGGTGCTAATAGAAAACGATAAGGTTGAAAAAATAAAGTTTGCCACTGCAGGGCGGCCGGTCGATGCAGCCCAGAAATGTATTGATGAACTGATTAAAGATAAGAAAGTTTACAGGGTAAAAGTCGGTGTAATGGGTCAAAACGCTAAGCTGGTTGCTGAAAGCCTTGGACTAAAGCCCTTACTGGAAATCGAAGCTTTGCAGGCCGGTCTTGATCATCAAAATATTAAAGCTGATTTTGTGCTGTCCCTTGGCCATGAAAACATGCATTACCTTGAATTGGACGAAGAAGGTAAAATAAAATATTTTAGCCGAAATGGGCAATGTGCGGCCGGCAGCGGTTCTTTTTGGTACCAGCAGGCTACCAGGATGGGCTATAACGACCGTGAACTTGCAGAAATTGCGGTAGAAGCTGAATCGGCTGTACCTATATCAGGCCGCTGTGCTGTTTTTGCCAAATCGGACATGACCCATGCTATCAACGAAGGAGCTACTCAAAGTGCAGTTTCAGCCGGTATGGCCAGAGCCCTGGTTGAAAATGTAGTTACCAGTGTAGCCCAAAATCGTTTCCAGGGGCCGGGAGTACTCCTTGCCATCGGTGGTGTAGCTAACAACCGGGCAGTTATTAAGTACTTAGATGAATATGGCAGCAATGAAAACATTGAATTGTCTGTTCCTGAAGAACACGAATATATTAATGCTATTGGTGCAGCTGTTAAGGGTACACCCATGCATACATCGGCCATATTCAGCAAGGGACTAAAGACACCGCAGTACAAACCGGAAAATCCCCTGCTTCCATTAAAGCCCGACCAGGTTTGTTACCTGCAAAATGATCCGCTTTCAGAACAATATGACTTATCCCAGGTTTACCTTGGTGTAGACTGCGGTTCTGTATCGACGAAATGTATTCTTATTGATAAAAATGGGCTGAAAATTGGTGGTGTGTATTTGCCCACTACAGGGCGTCCGGCCCTGCAGGTCCTTGAACTGATGAAACAGGTAGAAGATCGATACGGTTCGCTAATTGGCAGTGCGCCAATAGCGGCCTGCACAACCGGGTCAGGACGATTTTTATCGCAAAAAATATTAAATACTGAGTATGCTGTTGACGAAATTACCTGCCAGGCCGAGGGCATCAAGTACCTTTTTCAAGATGAAAACAGCCTTTCGATCATTGAAATTGGCGGTGAAGACTCCAAGTTTATTCAACTGCATGACGGAGTTCTTTTTGACTATAACATGAACCCGGTCTGTGCTGCCGGAACCGGCACTTTTTTGGAAAACCTGGCCGAATTGCTTGGCATTAGTATAAAAGACGAGTTTTCTGAAAAAGCTTTTGCTGCTGATTATGGAGTTGATCTGGGTGATATCTGCACCCTGATTTCCCAGTCCATCCTGGCCTCGGCTTCAGCCAGGGGCCTTCCCCTGAATGAACAATTAACCAGCCTGGCCTATTCGTCGGCACAGAACTATCTCAGTAAAACGGTGGATAAAAGGCCTTTAGACGGCAAAATTGTCTTTGCCGGAGCTACAGCAAAAAACCATGCTTTAGCTGCTGCACTTGCTGCCATATGTAAAAAGACGGTATATGTTCCGCCTGAACCAGAGTTAACCGGTGCCCTTGGCAGTGCCCTGATGGCCATGCAGTTTCACCAGAGGGGACAAGAAAGCAATTATTCATTTCGAAATCTATCTGCTGTCAGCCAGTTTGAAAACAGTAAAAGACCCTGTAAGGCAGAGTGTAAACATGAACACAATTGTATGCTTAATGTGATTAGTTTTAAGGATGGTAAAAAGTTTATCTATGGTGACCGCTGCGGACGATATTCCAGTATTGAAAGGAAGGAAGAACAGTTTGGACTGCCTGATTATGCTTTAAAGAGAAATGAAGTATTAATACGGGCTGCGGGAGAAAAAAACAGTAAAGGCCCAAGGGTCGGGATCGCCCGCTGCGGACTCTATTTTGATTATTACCCCTTCTGGGCTGCTTTTTTGAGCAAGCTTGGCTGTTCGGTAGAGCTTTCGGAAGAAACATCAGCAGAAACACTTCATAAGGGCAAAATTATGCTCGACTCAGAAATGTGTTACCCGATGAAAGTGATCATTGGCCATTACCAGGAGTTAAAAGAACAAGATCCTGATTATATTTTTCTCCCGGAAGTAGTCAACACGGAAGGGCTGCCCTGGGCATCCCGGTGGCCCCGTTCTTTTGTTTGTCCTTTGCTTCAAACATTGAGGGGTACCGTGGAGAATTCAATTAACCTTGAAAAAGAAAAGTTTCTTTATGCCCAGCTTAATTACAAAGACGGTTATGAAGGAATCAGGCAGCAGCTGGAACCGGTGGCAAGAAAAATCCTTGGTTCAAAATACAGTAAAGATTTACTGGATGAGGCAGTAACCGAAGCTTACCGTGCCCAGGACAGTTTTCGGCAAGGTATTGTTGAAGCCGCCGAAAAAATGTTTGAGGATCTTAAAAGTTTTCCTGATTCTGCAGTAGTAGTATTTTTGAGCCGGAGCTATACCCTTTATGATGAATTTATATCTAAAAAATCGATGCATTTTGCCCGGCAGAGCAATTTAATGGCTGTTCCGCATGAATTCTTTACAACATATCTGCAGGCCTGGTATAAAGGAGAAATCAGTTCTCCATACCTTGATCCTTACAGATCTGAATTTGAAACCTACTTACAAGAGCAGGTTGAACGGCTGGAAAACATCTATCCGGCCCAGCTGCAAAAAATTCTTTCTGCAGTTATCCTGATTAATTATTTAAACAAAAAAACCAATGAAACCGGCCTTCCGCAGTTTAATATGATATTTTTAGATCCTTTTAAATGCGGTCCCAATGCCATGCTGAGGCATTTTTTAAGTGATATGACCGGTTACCTGCGACTGACCCTTGATGAACATACGGCTGCAGCAGGGCTGATTACCAGGCTGGAAGCATTCAGGAATACCTGTCTTTCCAGGGAAGAGTTCCGTGAACCGGTCATGCATTCATCGGCGACCAGGGCGATCAGTCAAGATGATTGGAATAAAATACTGATCCCCGAACCGACTCTTCACTCCGATGTTTTCGCTGCCATGTTCAAGAGCCGCGGGATCGAAGCCGAGGTTTTACCCCGGGGTAAAGTCGGAGATCTTGCCCTGGCTCAACAGTTTGTTAACGGGGAGGAGTGCCTGCCCTTTATCCAAAATTTGCAGGACTATTTTAATTACCTGCAGACAAAAGGTGGCGGTGATAACGGTGAAGTATTTTTCCAGGGCTGGGCTTGCGGTCCATGCCGTTACGGTCTGTATGCCCCTGCCCAGGCTCTGGCAGTAAACAAGGCCGGCTTCGGGGAACGGAAAGTTTGCGCCATTAAACTGGCTGATGTAAATAAACGCTTTGGTTACTCTTTTGTAGTCGGCTTATATAACGCTTTTCTGACCATGGACCTGCTCTATAAAATGCTGTACAGGGTTCGCCCCTATGAACTGGAACCGGGAACTACCGAAAATATCTTTAATAATTATTGCATTAAACTTTGCAGTTTGCTGGAAAACCATAAATATCCTTTGACCACCCTGGTTAGTGGAAGTTACAGGAAGCCTCTTGAAAATTTGATCAGGGAGGCGGCTAATGATTTTAGAAATGTACCGGTTGAGAATACTATAAAACCGAGGATTTTACTTGGCGGAGAATTTTACGTACGCATCGACGATCGCTGTAACCAATCGGTAATCAAAAAAATAGAAGAGGCCGGGGGCGAAGTATGCCTGGCTCCGACCACCGAAATATTTACCTACACCATCTATATCGATTACCTTGAAGCCCGGCAGGCTTTTAAATTGAACCACAGGGCTGCTGATTATTTCAGACAGACCCTTTATTCTATCTTGGGTAAAATAGCCCATCGTGATGAACTATCCCTGGAAAACGCAGCAGGGCCGCTGTTGTCAGATTTACATGAACCTGCCCCCTGGGAAATTATGGAGCATGCTGTAAAATATGTTTCCAGGCATTATGGTGGTGAACCGCCGATGACAATAGGACGATCTGCTGCTTTTGCCCGAAGAGACCGGGTTGCCGGGGCTATTTTTGTCGCCCCTTTTACCTGCATGCCCAGCTCGGTTGTCGAAGCTCAGCAGCGACCCCTGCAGGAAGAACTGGGCATTCCAATAGTAACAGTTTACTATGACGGAAAAGAAAATGCCAATCGTGATGAACTGGTCGAAGGACTGGTTTTCCAGGCCCGTGAGAAACTTAACCGGGATCGGTCTGCTCAAGGTGGATAACATCGGCGGCTTTGACTGCCAGCGGCCGGACGCATCCGGTGGAAAGAAGTATTGTTCCGGTGCCCGGGTTTATGCGCAGCGGTATTCCATAAATTGTTTGCCTGCCGCTTTCGTTTAAAACGATAAGTTTAATGCTTTGTTTTTTTGAGAGAGCCTGCTCAAGAATTTGCTGCAGCTGTTCCTGCTCCTGTTCGTCGAGAATGGGGCGGCGGTATTCCTGCTCCCACCGGTTTTGATCGGCATGCTGCTGCAAACTGCCGCGGTGTTCGGGCAGCATCATTTTACTGCAGCTGAATTGTTGGCTAAACTTTTTACTCATGAATCATGTCCCCCGATCATTTTAGCGCGCTGGAAGAATTGTGCGCCCGATGTTAAGGAGGAGGCCCGGAAGATACTGGCTTTCCCGAAGCGTTTTCGCACCTGGTCAACTGCCCTGGTCAGATTTTCTTCCTGCTCGCAGTGCCTGGAGAACTTGAGCTGAAGCTGGCGGTAAGCGGTTAAGCCGGTCAAGCTTATGCCGACCGCTCGCAAAGGTTTTCTGTCCCAGTGTTTGCGGAAAAGATCGAGCACTGTGGGGTAAATATCCATAACCAGGGCAGTCGCTTCCGGCAGTTTTTTTTGACGTGAGAAACCGGTCGGAGAATCAAAGTCAGCTCCCCTGCAAAAAAGATGAACAGTGGTTCCTATTTTTCCCTGCCGGCGGGCTCTGCGGCACACTTCCTCACTCATTTCCAGCAGAACCAGCTCGATCTCCTCCTGTTTGCGATAATCCCTGGGCAGGGTCGCTGTATGGCCGACTCCTTTTTGTTCGTGAATCGATGCCGGTTCAACAGTGGAATAATCGATCCCGTGAGCGTTAAGCCATAAAACTTCCCCGTTGATTCCCCAGCGGCGGCGAAGCATTTCCCGTGGCAAACCGGCCAGGTGGGTTCCATGCGGTGGCCGACCCCGAAAAGAGAACTAACAGGCAGATTCCAGGTACGGCAGGCATAGTTGGCGCCGTTCAGCTCAAAAAAAGCATTTGGGCATTTTTTGGCAAAGCAGTCGCAGGCCATTTTAGCCTGGAGCGGGTTTTCGCCCATACCGATGCGGCAGCGTATACCGGTTTCTTTCCAGACCCGCCTGTTTATATCGGCAGCAAGTTTTTGCGGAGAGCCTAAAATATTTTCCAGGCCGGTAAGATCAAGAAATTGTTCATCAACAGAATAAGGGAGGACCCGGTCGGTAAATTGCTCAAATATGCGGGTAAGGTGCAGTGAATAATCGATATAAGTTTGCATACGGGGATGGACAAAAATTACCCAGGGACACAGGCGCCTGGCTTCCCAGGCCGGCTGGCCGGTTTTAATTCCAAAAGCTTTGGCCTCGCGGCTGGCGGCGAGGATTATTCCATGACGCAAAGCAGGATCACCGCAAACGGCGACAGGTTTGCCGCGCAAAGAGGGGTTGCAGCTTGTTTCCACGCTGGCGTAAAATGATTCCATATCGGCCAGAAAAATAACTTTTGGGCGCATAATTAACCGATCACCTGTTATGCGAACTAGTGTTTGCATAGTTTATTATACTCTCTTGCCTGGAAAAAGAAAAGGCCAAAATTGTTCCGGTATCATAAGAGCTGCTTAAACCCGTTATATTCATGTAATATTTCCACCGCTAATTTTATAAATAGCAATACAAGGGCTAATATATCCATTATAATTAAAGCAAAAGGAGAACCGCCAGGATGAAACAGCTAATGCTTTACAGTGCTTTAGGGATAAATAATCCTGCAGTTATCTCTTTCTACGGAGCCGGTGGGAAAACCACGCTAATGCAAAAACTGGCCGCCGAAATGACCTTAATGGGTCAAAAAGTTATTCTGACCACTACAACTAAAATGTTTAGACCATTGAACCTACCTGAGTTTCATGGCTGTGATATTGATCAAACTGTTCAATCACTGCAAGAACATTTTAAGCACAGTGATATTGCTGTACTTGGGAAGCAAGTACTTTCCGACGGGAAAATTGAGGGCATAGATCCTGACTGGATAGGGTACCTGCGGGATCAACTATCGATATCGGTTCTTGTGGAAGCCGACGGAGCAAAAAAAATGCCTGTAAAAGGATATGCTGATTATGAGCCGGTTCTACCGGCATCTTCAGATATGATCATTTCTATAATTGGGGCCGATGCTCTCGGCGCCGCTGCAAATTCCCTCTCTGTTCACCGGTTAAAAGAATTTTTACAGGCAACCGGAACCAAAGAGGGAAGCTTAATTGATGAAAAAATAATCACCGGTTCATTTAAACAAATGCTGAAGATTGGCCGGAATCAGGCTGCAAAGGCCAGGACATTTTCTGTTCTTAACAAGGCAGACTTATTGAATAAACCGGGAAAGGTTGCCCTGGGATTAGCCGGCCTGTTATCTGAAGAAAGCATTTGCCCCGAACGATTTTTAGTTACTGAAGGAACCAGTTCCAATACTGTCAAAATAACTTTAGATTTAAAGCCAGAAGAACCCGGCGTTTCAGTTTCGTGTGTAATACTGGCTGCAGGAGAATCAACGCGTATGGGTCGGGATAAGCTTTCTCTCAAGATTGGAAACAAAACAATCCTGGAGGAAACTTTAAACCAGGTTATCAGGTCCGGTATAAAAGATATTGTTGTTGTAACCGGTTCTTTAAATGTCTACTATGAATTATTTAAAAGAAAAAAGATCAGATTAATTGAAAACCCGCTTTATAAAACCGGTATGGCCAGCTCTCTACAGGCAGGACTCAGGGTTGTTGACGAAAAAGCCCAGGGAGTTATCTTTGCCCTGGCAGATCAACCCCAGGTTTCATCAAACATATATCGTTCGTTGTGTAATAAATATAGTGCCAGTTTACCCTTATGTGTTTATCCGGTTTTTAAAGGCAAAAGAGGAAACCCGGCTCTTTTTGATCGACGAACATGGCCGGAATTTATGAACCTAACGGGAGAACAGGGAGGAAGAGAAGTTCTGAAACATTTAGAAGAAGATCAAATCGAAAGCATCAGAACCAATACACCGTCAATCCTTTTAGATATCGATGGACCTGATGATTACTTGTTTTATTTGAGTTACTTATCAAACTCGGAGCGTTAAGTAAATATTTGTTTCTGGAACGAGAACTTAAAAATTTACCAACCAGCTATTGACTCAGGGCATCTTTCTGTCGTTTGACTATATATTAGGATAATGTTATACTTTTTAAGTGAGTGTTTTCCATTTTGAAGACACTAAAAAGGATGAACAGAAGCCACTTTTATATAATTAATAGACCAACAAACGAATTTATAATGTTTTTAAGGACAATGAGGCTCCGGTAATAGAGCTTTTTTTGTTAAAAAAACTTTTGAGAAAATAAATCAAATATCTACAATCAAGAGACAATGCAGCCTTAATTTTTCACAAGGTTTTCATGGATTCAAGGTTTTAGTTAATGCTTATTTTTAAGGATAGTACTGCCAGATCTGTTGTCTGAAGGAGATTCTTTATGACCGATAACAAAAATAATAAAATTGAAGTATACGGTATTGGCAACCCGTTAATAGATGTGCTTGCCCATGTTGATGAAAGTGATATCGAAAAACTAAAGCTGGATAAAGGAAAAATGATTTTAATCGATTCTGAGCGTGGTAATGATATTTTAAATTACATCGCTGATCATGAAAAGATTTATGCCTGTGGTGGTTCAGCCCCGAATACAATGATTACTTTAACTGCCCTTGGCGTTAAGACTACACTGGCCGGAATGGTTGGCAATGACGAGTTGGGAACGATTTACAGAAAACGCCTTGAAGAAAAGAATGTAATCTCGGACCTGTCAACTTGTCCTGGAGATACAGGCAGCTGCATAGTGCTGGTTACTCCGGATTACGAGCGAACAATGAACACCCGGCTCGGAGTATGCCGTGAATTCAGCCCCGAACATGTTAACCATGAAAAAATTTCCGGGGCAGAATATTTATACTTTACCGGTTATATGTGGGATACAGAGAATCAGAAAAATGCCCTGACAGCAGCAATGAAAACTGCCCGAGAAGCAGGGACCAAAGTAGCATTTGATCTGGCCGACCCATTTGTTGTAGAAAGGCACTACAGTGATTTTATTGACCTTATAGAAAACAGCGTGGATGTACTGCTGGCCAATCGCGAAGAAGCACGTTTACTGCTGGGATATGATGATCCTGAAAAAGCTGCTGTAGAACTGGCAAAAAAACAGGTTATAGCTGCAGTAAAAAATTGTGCTGATGGATCTTGCATCGCTTCCCACGATTGTAACTGTATTTCTGTAAATGCATACAAGGTTGATGCAGTAGACAGCACGGGGGCTGGTGATAATTACGCAGCCGGTTTTTTATATGGCTTACTTAAAGGTTATACATACTCTGATGCCGGGCAAATGGCATCATTTGTTGCTGCCCAAATCGTAAGACAAACCGGGGCCCAGTTTGACAATCAGAGCATTATGGAAATAAATAAAGCTATTGCTGAAGGTAATTGGCGTTAGTTTTATATTTAACCAGGAGGGACAAATAACAAAAATGAACAAGAAAACAAAAATGGAGTACAGGGTAGCTGATTTAAATCTGGCTCCCTGGGGAAGAAAAGAAATTGAAATAGCCGAAAAAGAAATGCCGGGTTTGATTGCTACCCGCGAAAAATATGCCCGGGAAAAGCCACTCAAAAATGTCAGGGTAACCGGCAGTCTTCATATGACTATTCAAACAGCAGTTTTAATAGAGACCCTGGTGGAGCTTGGCGCTGATGTACGCTGGGCAAGTTGTAATATTTTTTCTACGCAGGATCATGCTGCTTCTGCAGTTGTGGTCGGACCACCTGAAAAAGGTGGGACTATCGAAGATCCCAGGGGGTCTCCAGTATTTGCCTGGAAGGGTGAGAACCTGGAGGAATACTGGTGGTGTAACCTTCAGGCACAGGTTTGGCCTGATGGATCCGGACCACACCAGATAGTGGATGACGGCGGTGATGCAACATTGCTAATTCACCGGGGCTATGAAGCTGAGAATAATCCGGCTATTCTAGATGAACCGACATCTAATCAAGAGCTGCAGGTAATCAATAATTTGCTTAAAGCCAAGCTTGCTGAAAATCCCAAACACTGGCACACAATAGTTCCCGAGGTGCGAGGCGTAAGTGAAGAAACAACAACCGGCGTAAACCGCCTATACCAGATGGAAAAAAATAATACCCTGTTATGTCCGGCCATAAATGTTAACGATTCTGTAACCAAAGGAAAGTTTGACAATATTTACGGCTGTCGTGAAAGCCTGGTTGATGGTATTAAAAGGGCAACAGATGTTATGATTGCCGGAAAAACAGCTTTTGTAGCAGGTTTTGGTGATGTAGGCAAAGGCTCTGCAGAAGCCCTGGATGCTTTTAAAGCCAAGGTACTTGTTTCAGAGGTTGATCCGATTTGCGCTTTACAGGCAGCCATGGCCGGTTATTCTGTTGTTACTATTGAAGACGCACTTCCCTATGCGGATATTTATGTAACTGCAACCGGGAACAGGGACGTAATTAGAATTGAACATATGGAAAAAATGAAGGACCAGGCTATTGTATGCAATATCGGTCACTTTGATAACGAGATCCAGGTAAATCAGTTGGAGAACTACCCGGGAATTAAAAAGGTTAACATTAAACCCCAGGTTGATCAATACATATTCCCGGATGGACACAGTATTATTTTACTGGCCGAGGGGCGCCTGGTAAACCTGGGATGTGCAACCGGTCACCCGAGCTTTGTTATGTCCAACAGTTTTACCAACCAGGTGCTGGCCCAGATTGATCTTGCTAAAAATGATCGTGAGTGTGCTGTATACAGGCTTCCGAAGGAGCTTGACGAGGAAGTAGCGAGGTTACACCTTGAAAAAATCGGGGTTCGCTTGACTACCATGAATAAAGAGCAGGCTGATTATATTGGAAAACAGGTGGATGGGCCTTTTAAACCTGATCATTACCGCTACTAAAGATAAATATTGATTAAACAATCAAAAAGCCGGATATTAATTATTCCGGCTTTTATTTTTGGTTTTTATTTATTTGTGACAACTCAAATAAATTATTGGCGCAGTCTTTTTGCGCAGCGGGTTGCTTCAAAATATATTTTTTCCTCATCAAGGGTTAAAAAGGTTCCTTTTTCAAAGAGCAATTTTCCGTCAACAATAACTGTTTCAACATCACTGGCAGAAGCGGAATAAACTATATTGGCTACCGGATTATTATGAGGTTGTAGATGGGGTTTATTGAAATCAAGTATGGCGATATCGGCCTTTGCGCCTTCTTTTATAACTCCAAGGTTGTTCATTTTAAGCGCTTCTGCTCCTCCTCTGGTGGCCAAAGAGAAAGCTTCATGGGCGGTTATGTAGGTCGGATTTTCATACAATCCCTTTTGCAGGAGACTGGAAAGCCTTATTTCTTCAAACATATCAAGGTTATTGTTGCTAGCGGCTCCATCTGTGCCCAGGCCTACTTTAGCTCCTTTATCAAGCAGTTTTTTAAGAGGAGCTATTCCGTTTCCAAGCTTAAGGTTGCTGCCGGGATTATGGGAGATTCCAACTCCTTTGGAAGCCAGTATATCGATGTCTTCATCGGTAAGATGCACACAGTGTGCTGCCAGAACCGGCCTTTCAAACATTCCAAGATCGTTCATCAAGGCAACAGGAGTTTTACCATGTTTCTCAATGGATTCATGAACTTCATGCCTCGACTCAGATAAGTGGATATGAATCGGAGTTTTTATATGCTCTGTTTCTTTTAAAACTCTTTTTAAAAACTCGGGCGGACAGGTGTAAGGAGCGTGAGGACCCAGGATAGTTATGATTCTTCCTCCGGCCTGGTCCTGCCAGTTTTCAACAAACTTAATTGCGTCCTGCAAGCTGTTATATCCCTCAGAACTATTTACCCCAATAAAGACCTGGGAAAGCACGGCCCTTATACCGCCGTCTAAACAGGCCCGGGCTGTTTCGTCCATATAGTAATACATATCAACAAAAGTAGTGGTTCCACCGCGAATCATTTCTAGAAGGGCTAAAGAGGTGCCCCAGTATACATCTTCTTCAGTAAGCTTTGCTTCAGCGGGAAATATTTTCTTTTCCAACCATTCCATTAAAGGATAATCATCAGCATAACTGCGAAACAGGCTCATCGCCGCGTGATTATGTAAATTGATTAGTCCGGGAATGACCACTTTTCCATCACCGGCAATAATTTTTAGATCATCACCTGGTTCTGTTATTGCAGGAGAAACAGATTTGATTGTATCGTTTTCAATTAAAACATCTGTTGAATCTAAAATATCATTATCATCGTTCATGGTAATTACAGTCCCATTTTTAATCAACAATTTGGAAGTCACAATAATCCTCCTTTAAT
>SL_3KL_010_SEDDRAFT_10001219_pt1 | contig 23111 bp, 22 predicted proteins | sample SodLakKL_010_SED_2_FD_10381 | JGI IMG/M metagenome (IMG submission 10381) | reverse complement strand
CCCGTCAGGCCGTTGATCATGATGATCCCGATGTCCTGCCCGTCCGCGAGCTCGCACATCATCTCCGCGGAGGCCGCGCCCTGCCCGTAGGTGTCGGGCCCGGAGTACCCACGCGTCAGGTCCTCGTCCTCGGGGTTGACGTCGGAGTTGGTGACGGTCACCGGGATGCCGGCATCGCTGGCGGCCTGGAGGCAGGGGCGGACGGTGTCGCCGACCGCCGGCCACAGGATGATCCCGTCGGGCTGCGCGGCGACGGCGACCTCACAGTCACTGGCCTGGGTGTCGGCGTCGTACTGCGAGTTGGTGATGGTCAGCGAGAGACCGAGCTCGGCCGCAGCGGCCTCCATCGGGGGCAGGTAGGTGGTGCCGTAGGGCTGATCGTTGCCCTGGGGCAGGAGGGCGTAGACGGTGAACTCCCCATCCCCCGCAGCAGCACCAGCATCGCCGTCGTCGTCGCCACCGGCATCCTCGCTGGCGGCGTCGTCGGTGGCATCGGTCGTCGTGTCAGTGGCGTCATCGTCACCACACGCCGCGAGGAGCAGTGCCCCTGCGGCGAGCAGACCGACGAGCCCGGTGAGGCGTCGCGTTCGCATGTTCGATCTCCCTTGTTATCGCGCACTTGGTAGAGCCCGCCGGGCATCGACGGACAGGTAGCGTCAACCGGTCGGTTGTCGCTCTGAACGACTCCGGACGAGGGCGCGTGCGGTCACCGCCGCCGCCCGGAGACTGCTGGGATCGGTGATGACCGCGAGGAGCAGCACCGAACCGATCACGATGTTCTGGACGTCCACCTGGACCCCGGAGAGCGTGAGCGCCACCTGGAGCATGCCGAGGGCGGACGCACCGATCAGGGTCCCGAAGACCGAGCCGCGGCCACCGTTGAGGAGCACCCCACCGATGATGGCCGCAGCGAAGCTCGCGAGCAGCACCGTCGAACCCGCCGTCGGGTCGGCCGCGGTGCGCTCCAGGGTGTTGATCACCCCGGCGAGCGAGGCGATGAAGCCGGAGATCATGAACCCCGTGAACACGCGACGCGTGACCGGGATGCCGGCGTCGCGGGCGGCCTGACGGTTGCCGCCCACCGCGTAGAACTCGCGACCGACGCGGACGTGCGACAGGAAGATGTAGAGCGCCACGAACGCGGCGATGAAGATCAGCATCCTGGGCGTCAACGGCCCGATGATCGGTTGCCCGAAGGCGATCCCTGCGTCCACATCAGCGATGCGGACCGGCGCCTCATTGGAGATCACGAACGCCGCACCGCGCAGGAAGAACAGCATCCCGAGGGTCGCGATGAAGGAGTTGATGCCCACCACGACGACGAAGAACGCGTTGACCGCACCGACGATCAGGCCGGTGGCGAGCGCAGCCAGCACCCCGACAGCCAGGCTGTCGAAGCTCGCCATGATGACGCCGGAGACCGCCAGTGTGCTGGCGACCGCGAGGTCGAGCTCGCCCATGAGGATGACGGCGGTCAACCCGAGGGCGACCAGGCCCACCAGGGAGATCCTACCGAGCGTGACCTCGTAGGAGGTCCAGACCAACGGCTCGAAGATGAGGGTGAACACCCACACCACCATCAGCAGGGCGACGGCACGGCCCTCGGTCCGCCGCGCGAGGATGAGGCGCACCCGCGCGACCAACCCGTCGCTCGTGGAGGTGGCCGACTCCTCGCCGGACGGAAGCTGCGGCTCGGTCTGTGTCTGGGTCATGACACCCTCGTCTTCCTGGCCAGCGCGTCAACCGACACCGCCAGCACGATCAACAACCCGATCGCCATCTGCTGGAAGCCGAAGCCCAACCCTGAGAGCACCATGATGTTGGTGAGCACGCTCACGAACACGACCCCCAGCAACGTTCTCATCACGCTGCCCCGGCCACCGAAGACGCTGGTGCCGCCCACGATGATGGCCGCCAACGCCCGGAAGTCGTACCCGGTCGACATCGCTGACACCGCGGTGTTGGAGAACGCCGCCAGAACGAAACCGCCCAGCATGGCACCCAATGCGGACATGGTGAACGCACCGATGACCACCAGCGGGGTGTTCACACCGGCGAGCCGGGTGGCCTCGCGGTTCGAGCCGTAGGCGCGCACCATGAACCCGAAGTTGGTCCGCGTGAGCACCAGGGACAACAGCAGCGTGACCACGATGAACAGGATCATGGCGAGCGGGAGTGGGCCTATCCGGGTGGTGCCGAAGGTGCGGATCGGGCCGTCGCTGTCGCCGAAGTAGATGCTGCCGCCCGTCAGCCACCGCAGGATCCCCAGGCCGATGAAGGTCGTGGAGAGGGTGACGATGACCGCGTTGGCCTTGAACACCCCCACGGCGATGCCGTTGACGATGCCGTAGACCAGCGCGATGAGGATGGCGAACAGGATCGCTGGAACGAGCCCCACCGCGTTGGTGACCGCGATGAGCACGACCGCGGCGGTCGCGACCTGTGCCACCACGGAGAGGTCGAGGTAGTTGCCGCTGATGACCACGAAGGTCATGCCTGCGGCGACGATGCCGATGGGTGCAGCACGGTTGAACACGTCCGTGAGGTTCGGCAGGCTGGCGAAGCCGTCGATGAACACCAGCGCGAACAGCACGAGCACGGCGGTGAAGAGGAAGATGCCCTGCTGCGCCATCCACTCGGACAGCTTGAAGGCCTTCTGCTCCAGTTCCTGCTCGATCTGCGCGACGGGTGGCTTGGCCTTGATGGGTGACGAGGTCTCCGGAGTCATGCGACATCTACCTCCTGCTGCCCGGACGCCAGCGCCATGACCGCGGTCTCATCCGCTTCCGCACCGGGCAGGACACCGACGATGCGGCCATCGCGGACGACGTGGATCGTGTCGGACAGTTCGAGCAGCTCGGGGAGATCGGAGCTGACCACCAGCACCGCTGCACCCTCATCCGCCAGTTCACGGATCAGCCGGTGGATCTCGACCTTGGCGCCGACGTCCACCCCTCGGGTCGGCTCATCGAGGACGATGACGTCCGGCTTGCGCCCGAGCCACTTGGCCAGCACCACCTTCTGCTGGTTGCCCCCGCTGTACTGGCCCACCTCGCGCTCGATCTCCGGGGGACGCAGGTTGACCGCCTCGGCCAGTGCGGTCGCGAACTCCGCGATGCGACGACGTTGCAGGACGAAGGAACGCGACAACGCCGAGCGGTTGGGGAGCGCGATGTTGTCGACCACCGTCATCGTCAGCGCCAGACCGTCGCTGCGACGCTCCTCCGGGATGTAGGCGGTTCCGGCGGCGATCGCGGCGCGGTAGCCCGTGATGCGGCGAGGCGTGCCACCCAGGGTGATCGTCATCTCGCCGCCGGAGCGGGGGTCGGCACCGATCATCGCGCGCACCAGTTCGGTGCGGCCGGCGCCGACCAGCCCTCCGAGTCCGACGATCTCGCCGGCCCGGACGTCGAGGTCGATGTCGTTGACCCCGGGGGCCTTCACGCCACGGGCCGACAGCACCGGTTCGCCGATGTCGGGGTTCAATCGTCGGCTCTCGAGATCGAGCTGCAGATCACGACCGACCATGTGCTCCACCACGGACTGCGGCGTCAGATCACCGATGCCCTCACTGGTCACGAGCGAGCCGTCACGCAGGACCGTGACCCGGTCGCAGATAGCGAAGATCTCCGGGATGCGGTGGGAGATGTAGAGGATGGCCAGGCCACGGCTGGCGAGCCGCTTGAGCATGTCCAGCAGGTACTCGGTCTCCGCAGGCGTGAGGGTCGCCGTCGGCTCGTCGAGGATCAGCACCCGGGGCTTTCGGGCGATGGCCCGGGCGATCTCCACGAACTGCCGCAGGGCCACCGAGAGCCGGGCGATCGGCTCGTCGAGGTCGACGGTGACCCCGATCTCCTCGAGCGCCTCGGCAGCCACCTGACGCTGGCGTCGGGCGTCGATGAAGCCGGCCCGGGTGGGGGTGGACCCGAGGAGGATGTTCTCCGCCACCGTCATCTCGGGCACCAGGCTCAGCTCCTGGTGCACGAGCGACACCCCGGCATCGAGTGCCTCCCGGGTGTTCCCCGGATCGAGCTGGTGACCGTCCACCCACACCGATCCATCGTTGGGTGCGAGCACACCGGCGAGCACTCGCATCAGCGTGGATTTACCGGCACCGTTCTCACCGACCAACCCGTGGATCTCTCCTGGCTCGACAGCGATGCTGACGTCATCAACCGCCACCGCACCGCCGAAGCGCTTGACGATGCCGCGGGCCTCGATGATCGGCGTCCGAGCCGCAGGCGTGCCCTGCTCGGTGCTCGGGGATCGCAGTTCTTCGCTCATACCGCTGTGAACCCTCCGTCGATGTACATCTCCGCGCCGGTGACGAACGCCGACTCATCGCTCGCCAGGTAGACAGCGGCGTGGGCGATGTCGTCGGGGGTCCCTGCGCGACCCATCGGGGTGCTCCCGACGAACGCTTCGGTGGCCCAAGCAGGCTGCTCGGCGACCATCGGGGTAGCGATGATCCCGGGGTGGAGCGAGTTCACGCGGATCCCGGACGAGGCGTACGTGATCGCCCCGTTCTTCGTCAGCACCCGCACACCGCCCTTGGCTGACTGGTAGCCGGGCGCGACATCGTGACCGACCACGCCAGAGATCGACGACAGGTTGATGACGGATCCGCTGCCGGCCGCCACCATGGTCGGGATCAGAAAGCGCATCGACAGGAACACCGAGGTGAGGTTCAGCTCGACGATCTCACGGAACAGTTCCGGTTCGACCTCGTGCAGGGGCGCGAAGCTGCGCACCGCGCCGGCGTTGTTGACCAGGACCTGGAACGGGTACGCCATGGCCTCCTCGGCGACCGATCGCCACGCTGCATCGTCCGTCACATCGAGGTGGAGATAGGTGGCTGCAGGACCCAGTTCCCGCGCCAGCGACTGCCCCTCCTCATCACGGATGTCGGCGATGACGACCTTGGCGCCTTCGGCGACGAAGCGACGCACGATCGCCTCACCGATCCCGCGTGCTCCGCCGGTCACCAGCGCCCGCCTACCGTCGAGCCTCGCGCCCATGACGACCCCTCAGACCGTGAGCCAGGCAGCGAACAGCTGCATCGGATGTTCAGCGGTGACCGTCGCTGTGCTGCCCTTCATGAGGGTCACACCGACGCCGGTGTCCATCCTGGCGACGTTGTCGTCCATCGCCACCGTCCCCTGCCCCTCGATGACGAAGGTGCAGATCTCGGCGTCGGTGGCGTCGAGGGTGTGAGAGGTGCCGGCGCCGAGCTCGATGAGCCTGGCGGGACCCCACCCACCGGCGAGGTGCTCGCCGAGGTCGACCGGCTGCCCGTCACCGAGGTTGATGATGTTGAAGCTGCTCATCGGTCCCCTCCAGCTGCCACCGGGATCTTCTTCGGCAGCCGATCCTTGATGGCGGGGGGGTGGACCTCGATGACGAGGAAGTCGAGATCGGTGTCGCCGACGTTCGCGATCCCGTGTCGGCCGTTGAGCGGCGTGATGATCAGGTCACCAGGTCCGACCGGACGCGACTCGCCACCGAGCCGCATCTCCGCGGACCCGGAGATGATGTAGTAGATCTCCTCGGTGTGGGTGTGCACGTGTTCCCCGATCGCGGCGCCCGCCGGGACCCGGTTCCACTCGAAGGACTCGATGTCGCTGTGCAACATCCCTCCGGTGGCCAGCCGCTTCCACTGCACCACGCTCGAGCCGCCGTGCGCCGCGACGATGTCCGAAGGGACCTCTCGGCTCGAGACGATCATCGATCCACCCACGGCACCCTCCCAAGTCACCGTCCGCACCGAGAGCCATGAAGGTTCGCAATCGATTGCGGTCTCTTGCACACTACGGCGCTCGTAGCCGGGTGTCAAGGCCGTATCCCAGGCGCCAGCCGCAGGCGTCCCTCCGTCGGCCACCAGGGACGAGGGGGGTCCCGCTCCACCACGCGGGACCAGGAAGGCTGCCGTACGAACGGCCAACCGGCTCGGCGCGGTCACGCTATCGTTTGCAACAGCTTGCGCCCGGGGGTCTCGTGCCGAACATCACCTTGAAGGACGTGGCCGCGCGGGCGGGCGTCCATCCTTCGACCGCATCGCGGGCGCTGGACCCGGACCGGGGCTCGCTCGTGCGGGAGGAGACGGTGCGGCGCGTCCGCGCGGCCGCTGAGGAGCTCGGCTACCAGGGCGATGCCGTCGCCAGCGGGCTCCGCCGAGGGAGGACGAACACCCTCGGTGTCGTCGTCGCTGACCTGGGCAACCCCTTCATCGCGCCGGTCGTGCGGGGGATCGAGAACCATCTCGAAGGCCGAGGCCTCATGGCGCTGATCGCGGAGACCCGGGACGACCACGCTCGGATGGACCGGGTGCTCAACAACCTGGCCGCCCGGCGCGTCGATGCCGTGATCGTGACCGGGGCCCGCGACGGTGACGAGCGGGTCCTGCGCAGGGCGCAGCAGAGGATCCCGATCGTGCTCGCGGTCCGTCACCTGCCGGGTTCCGGCATCCCTGCGATCACCCACGACGACCAACGCGGTGGCCGCCTGGCCGCCGAGCACCTCCTCGAGCACGGACACGTCAGGATCGCCCAGCTGTGCGGTCCGAGTGACGTCTCCAACTTCCGGGAACGCGCCAGCGGCTTCCGAGGCCGACTCAAGGAGTTCGGCATCGAGGCCATCGAGGTGGACGACACCGCGGAGCGCCCGGTCCTCGCGGAGGGACACAGGCTGATGGAGTTGCTGCTCGCACAGCACGGCGAGCCACCGACCGCGGTCTTCGCCCACAACGACTTGATGGCGTTCGGGGCGCTCGAGGCGCTCGGCAACCAGGGCCGAACCTGTCCGAAGGACGTTGCGGTGATCGGCTACAACGACACCCCGATGACGGCCTTCACGAACCCACCGATCACGACGGTCCGACTGCCGGGGTACGAGCTGGGACGGATGGCGGCGGACACCGCGGTCATGCTCATGGAGGACCACGCGCAGGCCGTCACGACGCTGTCCCTGCCACCGGTGCTCGTCCCACGGCACTCGACGCTCGGCTGGCGCCGGGCGCAGTGACCGGGTCGCCGCCCGGGCTCACGTCGCGTCGGCCGCTCGTCGGAGGTAGACGGCCACATCGGCCATGTCCCGTGCACCCAGCCCGGCGTCGATCGCCTTGCCGTACAGCGACAGGTTCGCCTCGGCCTGCTCGACGTCCACACCGACGGTCGCCGCCAGCCCGGTGATCAGCTCCAGGTCCTTGCGCGCCAGCGTCATCGCGAAGGCCGCTGGGGTTCGGTCCGGGGCGAGGAAAGCCTCGCGCCGGTAGCGCACCATGGGTGCCGAGATCGCGCTGTGCTCGAAGACCTCGTAGACGACGTCACGTTCCAGGCCAGCACGCTCCGCGAGCACCAACGACTCCGACAGCGCGTTGCCGAGGGCGTAGATGATGTTGTTGACGGCCAACTTCATCACCGACCCGGCACCCGTGTCACCCAGGTGGAAGACCCGATCGCCCAGGGCGCCCAGGACCGGTTCGAGGCGCCGGAAGGTCCCCTCCGGGGCGCCGACCAGGATCGTGAGCCCGCCCGCCTCGGCTGCGGCGGTGCTGCCCGACACGGGGGCGTCGACGAGGGTGCCACCCGCAGCGGCCACGCGGGGAGCCAGCCGTTCGATGCCCTCGGGCCCGGTGGTACCCATGTCGACCAGCACCCCACCGGGGCGTAGCCCAGCGAGCACCCCGTTCGCCCCGTCGCAGACCCCGAGGAGCGCGTCCTCGTCCGCGAGCATCGTGATGACGATCTCCGCCTGTCGTGCCGCCTCGCGGGGTGTCGGTGCCACGACCGCGCCGAGACGTTCCGCCAGCGCGGCTGCCTTGGCCGCCGTCCGGTTGTACAGGACCAGATCGTGTCCAGCTCGGGCCAGGTTCGCGGCCATCGGGGCGCCCATACGACCGAGGCCGAGGAACGCCACCGCGACCATCACTCGCTCCAGTCGACCGCGATGTACTTCGCCTCCAGGAACTCCAGCAGCCCCTCGTGCCCGCCCTCCCGGCCGAGGCCGCTGTGCTTGACGCCACCGAAGGGTGCCGCGGGGTCGGAGATGAAGCCACGGTTGACGCCGACCATCCCGGCATCGACGCGCTCGGCCACCCGCAGCGCGCGCGCGAGGTCACACGTGTACACGTAGGCCGCGAGTCCGTAGGGGGTGTCGTTGGCGAGCGACACCGCCTCGTCCTCCGAGCCGAAGCCCACCACGGGCGCAACCGGCCCGAAGATCTCCTGCGAGAGGATCGGATCGTCCGCTGCCACGGCGCTGAGCACCGTCGGCTCGAAGAAGCTGCCGGCACCCTCCCGGGGGCCCCCGCCGACCAGCAGCGTGGCCCCGGCATCGACCGACCGCTCCACCATCGCCGCGACGTCGGCACATGCCGCACCGTTGATCATGGGACCGACCTCGTTGCTGGGGTCCATCCCCGAGCCGACCTTCAGGACCGACATCTGCTCCGCGAGGCGACCTGCGAACTCGTCGAGGATGTCCTCCTCGACGAGGAACCGGTTCGCGGCGATACAGGACTCACCGGCGTTGCGCATCTTGGCCACCATCGCGCCCTCGACCGCTGCGTCGAGATCGGCGTCGGCGAACACGATGAAGGGAGCGTTGCCGCCGAGTTCCATCGAGCAGTTGAGCACGTTCTCGGCAGCCTGCCGCAGCAGGATGCGGCCGACCTCGGTCGAGCCGGTGAAGGAGAGCTTGCGGGTCGCCGGGTGCTCGAGCATGGCGCTGACCGTCGGACCGGAGCGCCGAGAGCTGACGACGTTGACGACCCCGGCAGGCAGCCCCGCCCGCTCCATCAGATGGGCGATCGCCAGCGCCGTGAGCGGAGTTTCGGAGGCCGGCTTCAGCACCACGGTGCAACCTGCCGCCAGCGCGGGACCGATCTTGCGCGTCGCCATGGCCGCGGGGAAGTTCCATGGCGTGACGAGGATCGACACCCCGACCGGCTGCAGCACCGTCAGGATGCGCTTGTCGCCCCCGGGGGCGGTCTGCACATGGCCTGTGGCGCGCACGGCCTCCTCGGCGAACCAGCGGTAGAACTCGGCCGCGTAGGTCACCTCACCCTCGGCGTCCCGACGGCTCTTGCCACCCTCGAGCACGATCAGCTGCGCGAGCTCCTCGCGGTGCTGGATCATCAGCTCGTAGGATCGCCGCAGGATCTCGCCGCGCTCTCGAGGCGCCGTCGAGGCCCACCCCGCCGCAGCAGCCGCAGCCGCATCCACCGCCGAGCGAGCGTCCTCGGGCGTCGCACTGGCAACGTCGGCGATCACCGCGTCGGTGGCCGGATCGCGGACCTCGATGCGGTCGCCGTCGGACGCGTCCCGCCATTGGCCTCCGATGTAGAGGCCGGTCGGGAGATCTGCGAGCGGCAGCGCGTGAGGGCTCACTGGACCACCTTCTGCACGGCTTCCACGATGCGGTCGACCGAGGGGAGGAACTCGTCCTCGAGCGCGTCTGCGCTCGGCAGCGGGATGTGTGGCGTGGTCACCCGGGTCAGTGGCCCATCGAGGTGCCAGAAGCACTCCTCACCGACGATGGAGACGATCTCGGCGCCCCACCCGCACAGCCGCGGGTTCTCCTCGACGGTCACGAGTCGACTCGTCCGCTTCACCGACTCGATGACCGTGGCGGTATCGAGGGGGACGAGGCATCGCAGGTCGATCACCTCCGCGGAGATGCCGATTCCCTCGAGCTCCTCGGCTGCATCCACGGCCCGGGGGACCATCGACGCCAGCGCAACGATGGTCACGTCGCTGCCGGACCGGATCGTCGTGGCGACCCCGAGCTCATCGACGATCTCACCGTCGGGAACCTCACCCTTGCTGGGGTAGAGCGACTTCTGCTCGAAGAACAGCACGGGGTCGGGGTCACGGATGGCCGCGGCGAGCAGGCCGATCACGTCCTTGGGGTTGGACGGCGCCACGACCTTCAGCCCGGGGATCGCCATCGCCCAGTTCTCGACCGCCTGGGAGTGCTGGGCGCCGAAGCGCAGACCACCGCCGTTGGCGGTCCGGATCACCAGCGGCATGGTGACCTGGCCATCGGTCATGTAGCGGGTCTTCGGGATCTCGACCGCGACCAGATCCCAGCAGGTGGCCAGGAAGTCCGAGAACATGATCTCGGCGACCGGCTTCAGGCCCGTCATGGCAGCGCCCATGGCGGCGCCGAGGATCGCCTCCTCGGAGATCGGCGTATCACGGACGCGCTGCGGGCCGAACTCCTCGAGCAGTCCCTTGGTGGCCTTGAAGACGCCGCCGGCCGCAGCCACGTCCTCGCCGAGGAAGTGCACGCTCGGGTCGCGCCGCATCTCCTGGGCGAGGCCACGCGCGACGGCATCTCGGTAGGTGATCAGTTCCGCCACGAGGAGCCTCCGTCCGCCCAGAGGTTGGTGTAGGCCGCCTGCAGATCCGGCGGCGGCGCCGCGCGTGCCACGTCGGTCGCGGCGTCGACATCCGCTTGCGCCTGGGTCTCGATCTCCGTGAGCGCTGCCTCGTCCAGTCCGTCAGCGAGGAGGCGCGCCCGGTAGGTCGGCACGGGGTCCCGCTCCAGCCACGCCGCCACCTCCTCGTCAGGCCGGTACTGCCCAGGGTCCGCGCGGGAGTGACCGCCGTGCCGGTAGGTCTTCGCCTCGATCAGCGACGGCCCTCCGCCGGTCCGCGCACGCTCGATCGCCGTGGCCGCGACCTCGTACACCGCATCGGGGTCGTTGCCATCGACGATGATCGGCTCGAGGCCGTAGGCGGACGCCCGGTCCGCGGCGGGGTGCTCGACGGCGGTCACGTCACCGATCGCGGTGTACTCCATGTACAGGTTGTTCTCGCACACGAAGACGACCGGCAGGTTCCACACCTTGGCGAAGTTGAGTGCCTCGTGGAACGCTCCGATGTTGGTCGTGCCGTCCCCGAAGAAGCAGACAGCGACCTGCCCCGAATCGCGGACCTGGGCCGACCACGCGGCACCGTTGGCGATCGGAAGGTGCGCTCCGATGATCGCATAGGAGCCCATCGCGCCGTGCTCGACGCTGGTGAGGTGCATGGAGCCACCCTTGCCACCACAGACGCCGCTGGCGCGACCGAGCAGCTCCCCCATGACCCCAGCCATGGGCGTGCCCCGCGCCAGGGTGTGCGCGTGACCCCGGTAGGTACAGAAGGTGTAGTCGTCGGCACGCATGGCCTCACCGAAACCAGCAGCGATGGCCTCCATGCCCAGGGAGAGGTGGGAGGTGCCCTTGACGAGCCCTTCCATGAAGAGCCGGTAGGCGCGCTCCTCGAAGGCTCGGATGCGCACGACCTGCCGGTAGAGCCCGAGCCTGAGCAGCTCGTCCTCGGACAGGTCGCGGGTCGGTTCCTCTAGCTGCGTGGTGGACATGGATCCTCACTCAATATTCGTTGGTGACGACGAGCTCCTCGGCAGGGAAGAGGGTCAGCAGCTCCGCACCGTTGGCGGTCACCACGACCTCCTCCTCGATGCGAGCGGCCGAGTGGCCGTCGTCTGCTGGCCAGAAGGTCTCCAGGGCGAAGACCATCCCCTCCTTGATCTCCACGGGATGCTCGAGGGAGTTGAGCTTCGAGATGACGGGCCGTTCGTGGAGGCCGAGCCCGAGGCCGTGCCCGAACTGCAACCCGAAGGCCTCCATCTCCGAGGAGAACCCGAACTCGGTGGCGTCGGGCCACAGGCGGGCGATCTCATCGGTCCCGACACCCGGCTTCACCATCTCGATCGCGGCGTCGATCAACTCGCGCGCTTTGGTGTAGGCATCACGGTGCGCCTGGGTCGCTCGACCGACCGCGAAGGTGCGGTAGTAGCAGGTGCGGTAGCCGTTGAAGGCGTGGATGATGTCGAAGTAGGCCTGATCACCGGGGCGGATGAGCCGGTCGGAGAACACGTGCGGGTGCGGGCTGCACCGCTCACCTGCGATCGAGTTGATCGCTTCGACCTGTTCTGAGCCCATCTCGAAGAGCCGCTTGGTGGCCAGGGCAACGATGTCCGACTCGCGCACGCCCGGCTTCAGCGCCTCGTAGATGTCGTGGTAGACGCCGTCCACCATCGCCGCCGCCTGGGACAGCAGCAGGATCTCGTCGTTGTTCTTGATCTCGCGGGCGTTCAGCATGACCTGCTGACCGTCACGCACGTCCAGGCCCTCGGCTTCGAGCGCCCTGAGGAACGGGATCTCCGTCACGTCCACGCCGACGGGCATGTCGGACACGCCCTCGTCGCGCAGCACCGCAGCGATCTCCCCGGCAGCCCCGGACGGCAGCCCGCCGCCGGGCGCGATCGCACCCTGGAGCCCCGTGTTACCGCCACGCGACTGCTCCGGCAGCAGCCAGGGCGAGTGCAGACGGTGGTTCTTCGCGGCCGATCCGAAGTCCCAGATCCATGGTTCGCCCGTGCGGGTGAGCAACGCCCATCGTTCGGTCTTGTTGTAGCCCCAGGTGCCGATGTGCGTGCTGGTCAGATACCGGATGTTGCTGCTCTCGAACACCAGGAGAGCGCCCAGATCGCTGGCTTCGAGCGCGTCACGCGCACGGGCGAGCCGATGGTCGCGCAACCGGTGGAAGTCGACCCGTTCCTCCCAGTCGACCCCTTGGATGCCGGGCGCAGCGATGGCAGATTGCGCGAACTCCGGACTAGTCGCGGTCACGGACAGCCTCCGATCCCCTGGCGGGGCGCACACGCGTGTGCAATCGTTTGTTTCCCCGTGCACCCTACGAGGACCTGGCAGACGTGTCAAGAGCGGTTGCTGTGGCGTGACGCCGGTCCCGAGCTGGGGCAGATGGACACCTCCTTGGCGCCGTGGCCCTCGTAGGGATCGCCGCCACCGAGGACGCGGACGACGCCCCAGCCGTGACGGGCGACGAAGATGCCCAGGAGCACCAGGGGGACCGCGACGAGTGACCACAGGGACGGACCGACGAGCAGCTCACCGTCGCGGGTCACCACGAGCCACAGCGAGCCTGCTGGGAGAAGGCCGAAGAACGCCCACCTGGCTGTCGGACACGCTCGACGCCTCGGCGGCGGCGCACCGGGTGCCGACGCCTCAGGCCCTCCTCCGACTGGGCTGCGCCGTCCCGGACCATGCCACAGCGTGACAGGGGCGCTGAGCCGGCCATCGGCGACCGTTCCCGTGCCCTGCCCCTCCGACGTCGAGGTGGCGGAGCAACCGGCCGGCCAGGGGTGGCCGCTGGCGTACCCCGCGTCGCCGCGATGACACGACCAACGGCCCTCGTCGCTCGTGGAACGTCGTGCCACCGTGGTGGCGGGTCCGAGGGAGGCAGGACGATGGGCAACCGAGACCGAGTCGGCCATAACCGCAAGCGCCAACCTCAGCACACGCTCAAGGAGAAGCGCGCCGCGAAGCAGGAGCACCAGCAGGAGCAGCAGGTCAGCAGCAAGCGCCGTCGCCGGGACGCCGCGGCTCACCGGAGCCACCCGACCGGCGCGTGACCCCGCGACGCTTCGAGAGCTGACCGCCGACGCCGGGCACGGCGGTCCGCTGCCGTGAGTGGTCGGGCTTCCGCCGGACAGCGGTCGGCGCCCATCGCGCGAGCGGAGCTGTGGACGAGCAGGCTGGACGGGATTCCAGACAGCAGACGTCCCCGACGTGGGTCCGGGACGTTCTCGCAGCTCAGATGCTGCTTCGAGAGCGGAGGGTGGGGGATTCGAACCCCCGAGGGATGTGACTCCCAACACGGATTCCAGTAGCACGGACGGGGTGTCGGGCGATCCTGCCCCATCCCGCGCAACCACCCCTGACCAGGGGAAATGCGGATCCCAAGTGCGCAGCCGTCCCACCGGGTTGCGGGCCCTCCCGGAGATCCTGTGACCAATCCGTGACCAATCCGATGCCCGGCCGCGCGACGACGTCGCGCCCGTGCCCATCCTCGTCAGCCTCCCTCGGCTCGTCGATCCGATGAGGGGCGAAGCTTGCGGTCAAGGCTGCCGGGGTGCGTGATGCCACTGGCTGTGGGCGTCTGTACGGGCGGCGGGCCACGTGGCGCGAGGGGAGCTGGTGGTGGGAGAACAGGTGCCTGAGCGGCTGGCGGCATTGGAGCGCGAGCTCATCGAGCATCCGATCTAGGGCTGGACGGTCCTCGAGGCCTCCGGATGCGACACCTACGTCGAGGTCCACGGCCGGTGGCAGCAACGGATCCAGACCCATCGGCTGCGCGTACCGATGGTGCTCGACGGTCCGGATGATGGCGACCCGGCATCGCCATCGACATCCGAGTGGGCGACATCGGTCCGCTGGCTCCTCGATGAGGCGCTGTCGACCGGTGTGCTGGTCTGGGGCGTTCGGGCTGAGGTCACCCGCGGCGTGCCCGTCATCGACGTGTCCACGGAGGCTGACCGGTCACCCAGGGACTGGTCGATCGCCGTCGGGATGCCGGAACCCCTCGGGGTTGCGCGCAGTCTGCGAAAATGGTGGGCACTGCGCGGCCGCCGGTCTGGTGTCGTCCTGGGGGATCCACCCGGTGCGGGATCCAACCGACGCCCTCCGTTGGAGGCGATGACGGTGCCAGGCGAACTGGTCGAGGTCGTCCGGCTCCATGACGACCGGCAGCCGCCATGGCCACAGCTGGGCCGCGCGATCCTCACCTGCCAGGAGCCCGGGGTCGCCACTCTGGCACACCTGGACACCGAACCTGGCCTGCCGGCAGAGGCGGTAGACGACCTCCTGCGCACCGTGGTGGCCATCGCCGCTGACACCGGCTACCGGTGGCTGGACGCTGACCTCGACGACACTCGTCGGGCACGGCTCTCGCTCGCAACCACGCCCGGCCGCGCCCGGATCGACCTCACCCGGCTGCCGTGATCGCACACGACCGAAACTGCGTCACGCCCGCAGCGAGGCCGACCGCAGCACCAGCCCCGGGGGTCCACGAGCGTCACGATCCTCACTGCGGTCCTCGCGAAGGACCGCGCTGCATGAGCGTCGGGCTGCGCTTCGGAACCCATGCTTCTATGGCCGTCAAGCGGCGCGTCCGGAAACCGCGGCCGCCCACAACAACACGGCGATTGCAGGGAGGTTCGAGCACCGTTCCCGGCGCTTGACGGAAGCGCCCGCCGGATTCCGTACCGAGTGTGCTGCTCGGCGCGACGACAGCCTCCCGCCTGGTATCGTATGCCCCATACGATGAAAGCTGGGCGATGGGACGGTGGCGATGGACGCGGAACTGATCGATGAGTTGTCCGAGGCGCTGGCAGCTGCCCGTCGAGGGGCAACGACGAAACCGGTGTCGGTGACCGTTCCTGTCCCGTTGGCGGAAGCGTTCCGTCGGTTGGCTGACCGCGGTCTCATCGACAGTGTCTCGGAGGCGACGACGCATGCGCTCGAGGAAGCCCTCCAGGCGGTGATCGTGGGCATGCGACTCGACGCCATCTACGACGCACATCCCGAGGACCGCCCCTCGGAGGACGAGGTAGCGGAGATGGCTGAACGCGCCGGCGTGAGCTTGCCGTGAGCGTGACCGTGGTGCTCGATGGTGCCGGCCTGCACGCTTGGGCTGAGCGTCGGCCTCCGCGCCAGGTGCTGGCGGTGATGGAGGTCCTGCGTCGGGCTGGAGCTGGCCGGGTGCTGGTGCCCTCCGTGGTCACGGTCGAGGCGCTGACTGGCGGCGCTCGCGATGCGTCGGTGAACCAGGTCCTCAAGCAGATCGACGTGCAGGAGCACCTGCCGCTCACCCATGCACGTGCCGCTGCAGCGCTGCGGCAGGGCACCAACGCATCCGCCGTTGACGCGGTCGTCGCGGAGGCTGCCTTGCGCACGAGAGCCACATACGTGATCACCTCCGACGCCGACGACCTGAGCGCCTTGATCGACCGACGTGCGGGGCAGACGGCGGTCGTGACCGTCTAGGGACCTGACGCTGCGCCCATCACAGAGTGACGCGAGCCTGCGCGAAACGCCCGTTCGCGCCGCCCGTCTGTAGCAGTTACGACTCTGTTCGAGGACGGCTCGCTGTTACGGCTGGATCGGTTGGCGACGCGCTCGACCGTGCCGGACTTGAGTGGTGTCGGTGGCGGGATGGAACGTTTCGTGGGGTCATAGCGTGTGATGGGTAGGACGCCATCGAAGGGACGATGTGGACGACCTCACATTCGAGGCCGTGTACCGGCGCGACCATGAGATGTTGCGGCGTGCGTTGAGCCTGGGCCTTGGTGACACGGAGCTCGCCAACGAGGCGGTGGACGAGGCGTTCACACGTGCGTACGCCCGGTGGTCTCGGGTGTCGCAGCTCGATGATCCGACCGCGTGGCTCTACCGGGTCGCGAGTAATTGGGCCACGAGTTGGCTGCGGAAACGACGGATGCGTCCGGTGCGTCCGACCGAGGAACTCGAGACGGCGAGGTACGACGTTGTCGAGGACCCCGCGGTGCTGGCCGCCATCGAGGCGCTGCCCTCGGCGCAACGGGCGGTGATCGTGCTGCGGTTCTACCTCGACTGGGATATCGCCCGGATCGCCACAGCGCTGGACGTTCCCCCGGGCACGGTTAAGAGCCGCCTGCACCGTGCCCTGACCCGCCTGCACGACGTTGAGGAGGTCCACCGATGACCACCGAAACCACCGTCCGTCAGACCCTTCGACAGGCCGCCACAACCATCCCCACGGGAGACACACCGTTCGAGCAGCTCGTCCGTCGCGGCCGTCGCCGGCGCAATCGCAACCGCGGCACCGTCGTCGCGGCCGTCGCTGCGCTGGCCGTGGCGGTAGGACTCAGCGGCAGTGCGCTCGATCTGCCCGGCTCCACACCGTTCGCCACCCAGAGGCCTGCTGAGCATGCCGATGTCGCCATCTTCCTGTGCTCCGACACACCAATCGACGCCGGAGCAGCACAGCGCTGCGAGTCGCCTGCCACCGAGGAACAGATCCGCCAGCTTCGCTCGGCGCTCGTACTCGACGAAGCAGTCGCCGAGGTCCGGTTCGAAACGCAACAGCAAGCCTACGAGCGGTTCTCCGAGCTGTTCGCCGATCAGCCCGAGCTGGTCGAGGCCGTCACCCCCGACACGTTGCCAGCCTCACTACGGATCACCCTTGTCGACGGCACCCCCATCGACGAGATCGTGAACCACTACAGCAACTTCGGCGGCGTCGAGGAAGTCGTCGCGCTCGAAACCGACTGAACACCCGCCAGCAGCGCGCCGACGGTGCCGACCACGTCGGGGACCAACACACCCGTTGTTGATCGACCTACTTCGCAAGCTGACCGAGCTGCCGAGCTGTCGGCAGCGACCGAACTACTGCGCTCGACATTCGCCTCATGCGGTCTTGGGTTCTACTCGGCTGGTGGCGTGTGTTCGGGTTGGTGTTCGATGAGGTCGCCGGGTTGGCAGTCGAGCGCGGCGCAGATCGCGTCGAGGGTGGTGAACCTGATCGCTCGGGCCTTGCCGGTCTTGAGGTTGGAGAGGTTGGCGATGGTGATGCCCACGCGGTCGCTGAGCTCGGTCAGGGTCATCGACCGACGGGTCAGCATGGCGTCGAGGTTGATGACGATCGCCACGCTCAGACCGTCAACTCGTTGTCATGGCGCAACTCCATCGCGACCCGGAAGATCCGTTCGAACAGTGCGACGACCGTGAACAAGAACAGGGCCGCGACCTCGAGCACGCCCCAGGCGAACAGCATGCTGATGTGCATTAGACCGGACAGCATCCAGAATCCGACCAGGCCCAGGGCGAAGTAGCCGGCGAACGCGCCGATCAGCAGGCGGAGCCTGCGTAGGATCGTGAGCGTTGCGGTAGAGAACGCTTCGCCGTGGTCGACCACAGCGAGGAAGTCGAACACGATCCTTACGGCCACCACGACCGGCAGCAGCCCGACGATCACGGCGAGGTAGGTAGGCAGCCGCAGGTGGGCGAGTTCGGGCCAGTCGGACGCCAACTCGAGGCTCACCAGGTGGAGCAGTCCCGCGCCCGCGAGCAGGGCGACCAACAACATCACCAGTAGGACCCGCAGCACCATCGTCTCGCGTCTCATGCCCCACCTGTGCTCGTGGCCCGGACCACACCCGAGGTCAGGACACTACCCACGTCGTTTATCGTTAGTCAATAAACCCCGCCGGTCGTACCTGGCCGCTGCGGTGACCGATCTTCTCGCGGTGGGTCGGGCTTGCCAGGACGCGGGCTGGCGGTCATCGCTTCGGTCTGCCGTGGATCATGCGGCGGGGTTGTAGGTCCAGCCGAGGAGGCGATAGAGCTTGGCGGTGGGGACGAGGAGTCGTCGGCCGATGCGGATGGTGGGGATCTCGCCGCGGGCGACGGCGCGGTAGGCGGCGGAGCGGCTGATGCCGAGCAGCCGGGCGGCGTCGGGGATGGTCATGGTGGCGGGGTGTGGGGGCTGCGGCGACTGGCCGGTCAGGGTGGCGGTGGGGTTCATCTCGGTCCTCCTGTCGTGACGGGTGGTACTCAGGTAGTCCCCCGGCGGCGGCCGGATTGTGACAGCGGTGCGCTGGCTGCACGGCCCGGTCGGGGCTGGGAGGTGTCGTGCCGAGCGTCCCGGTGCCGCGGGATACCGACGAAGAGGGACTGACACGCCAAGCAGCCGTTCTGTGACAGCCGATCTCCGTCTGTGCGCGCCTCGCACGGCCCTGCGGCTGTTGCTGCGGTCATGACACGAGGCACCGTCCGACACCGCCCGACACGCTCCGAGATGGCTCGGAACGTCTGACACGGAAACGCCAGATTCTGGGTGTTAGACTGCCCTGCGAGGCCGTCTGTGGACCTGGACAGGTCGCTGTTTCGGCCGCATCCTGCCGGTCATGAACTCGAGACACAGACTGGCACTGGGTCAGTGCAACAGCTCGGCCGGGCGTTGCTGAACATCGGGCGGATGGGCCCAGGGCGGGCGAGCTACTACCTCACCGCTGTCGCCCGCGGTGAGGATGGGGTGGAGGGCTACTACCTCGCCCGCGGGGAGGAACCCGGCCGCTGGCTCGGCCACGGTGCCGAACAGCTGGGGCTGCACGGTGAGGTGACCGGCCCGCAACTCCGGGCCGTGCTCGACGCCCGGCACCCCTCGACCGGCGTCCAACTATCGGCGCATCCGGCACGGAAGGTCCCGGGGTTCGACCACACGTTCCGGGCCCCGAAGTCGGTGTCGCTGCTGTGGGCCCTCGGTGACCGCGCCACCGCCGAGCACGTGGTGGCGGCACATGACGCCGCGGTGGACGCGACGATCGGCTACCTGCAACGTGCGGCCGGGTTCTCCCGCCGCGGTGCGGGCGGGGTGGAGACCGTGCCGGTGGACGGGTTCGTGGCGGCAGCGTTCCGGCACCGCACCTCGAGGGCGGATGATCCGTTGCTGCACACCCATGTCCTGGTCGCCAACCTCGCCCGCACCACCGACGACGGCGTGTGGCGGACGCTGGACTCACGGAAGCTCTACGCGCACGCCAAGACCGCCGGGATCCTCTACCAGGCCCACCTCCGGCACGAACTCACGACCCGGTTGGGTGTTGCTTGGCAACAGGTCAGCAACGGTTACGCAGACATCGACGGCGTCGACCGTGAGCTGATCGAGACGTTCTCGCAACGCCGCAACGCCATCGTCGAGCACATGGAGCAGCGGGGTGAGAGCTCCGCTGCGGCGGCACAGACCGCCACCCTCGCGACCCGCCAGGCCAAGGGCGTCCGGCAGTCGGAGGCGGAGCTGCGGAAGGGTTGGGCCCGACGTGCCGCCGCGGCCGGGGTGACGCCGGGCTGGCATCGGCAACTTGTTGGCAACACCTCGTGGCAGCAGCCCGATGTTGCCGAGCTGTGGCAACACCTCGTGGCCGACGAAGGGCTCACCCAGACCTCGTCCTCCTTCACCCGAAGGGACGTCCTGCAGCAGCTGGCCGGACGGCTCCCTGCGGGCGCACCGGTCGGGTGGTGCGAACGTGTTGCCGAGGTGTTGCTGACCTCCGACACCAACCTGCTCGTCGCCCTCGGCCCCACCCGCGGCAACCTCACCTCGGTGGACGTCATCCGCCGCAGCGACGGCCGGGTCGTGTCCGTCGATACGGGCGAGCGGCGCTACACCACCAAGGGGCTGCTCCTCACCGAACAGCACGCCATCAACCGAAGCCTCACCCGGACGGACGCGCGGGTTGCCGTGGCTGACGACGGCTCGGTCGCGCGGGCGCTTCGCCGACGGACCTTGTCGGACGAGCAGGCGCAGATGGTCCGTCGGCTCACGACATCGGGGCCCGGGGTGGAGGTGGTGGTCGGCAAGGCCGGGACCGGCAAGACCTACGCGCTGGACGCCGCCCGCGACGCGTGGGAGACCTCCGGGATCCGGGTCACCGGGGTGGCGCTCGCCGCCCGAGCCGCACTCGAGCTGCAGACCTCCGCCGGGATCCGCTCGACCACCCTCGCCCGGTTGCTCGCCCAGGTCGACGACCACCGCGACGGCTCACCACTGCAACCCGGATCGGTGCTGGTGGTCGACGAGGCCGGGATGGTCGGCACCCGACAGCTCGCCCGCCTCCTCCACCACGCCGAAACGCAGTCCGTCAAGGTCGTCCTCGTCGGCGACCCCAAGCAGCTGCCCGAGATCGACGCCGGCGGACTGTTCCGGGCCCTCGCCACCCGGCTCCCGGCGATCGAGCTCACCGACAACCGGCGGCAGAGCCACGGCTGGGAACAGGCCGCACTCGACGAACTCCGCCACGGCAACCCCGACACCGCCCTCGCGACCTACCGGCAGCACGGCCGGATCCGGACCGCCGACACCGCCGAGCAGCTCCGCAACCGGCTCGTCGACGACTGGTGGAACACCGCCAAGGAGAACCTGGCCGGGTCGCTCATGATCGCGCTCCGCCGTGACGACGTCGCCGACCTCAACCACCGCGCCCGCACCAAGATGCTCGAAGCAGGACGGCTCACCGGCCCGGCCATCACCACAGGCGGGGCCGAGTTGCGGGCCGGCGACCGGATCGTGTGCCTGCGAAACGACCGGCGGCGCGGGGTCGTCAACGGCACCCGCGCCACCATCACCCGCGTCCACGTGCGCGATCGGACCGTCGAGGCGGTCGACGACCGCGGCGTCCAGCTGCTCCTGCCTGCCGGCTACCTCGACGCCGGACACGTCGCCCACGGCTACGCCATCACCGGGCACAAGGCCCAAGGGCTCACCTGCGACCACACCTACACCCTCGGGACCGACACCCTCTACCGCGAATGGGGCTACGTCGCCCTCTCCCGCGGGAAGCTCACCAACCAGCTCTACCACGGCCCCACCGACCGGGACGACGACGGCCTCCACCACCACGCACCTGTTGACGACCGCGACGAGCTGGCAAGCCTGGCCAGCCGGCTCCGGCGTAGTCGCGCGGAGGCAGCCGTCAGTCCCAACGTGACGGAGCTTGCCGCCGAGTGGCGGTGGCTGCAGGACTACCTGAGCTCCAGGGCGGTGCAGCAGCAGCCCTACGTCGCATCGGAGTACCGGCAGCGCTCGGACGAGCGCGCGGTCGTCCTCACGCGCATCAGCGAACTCGAGACGCGACAGCAGGGCGCGCTGCTTCCGGCGGTCCGCCGGCGAACTCGAGCACAGCGCAGCTACGAGGCCGCCGAACTCGACCGGCAACGCGAACGGCTCGGACGCATCGACGGAGAGCTGGCACGCCTCGAGTCCAGGGTCGCGGCCTCCCCATCGCCAGGTCAGATCGCCGCGGCTCGTCAGCGACTCGACGAGCTCGACCACGATCTGCGCGGCCACATCGCAGCCCTCACCGACCGAACGGTTGCCGATCCGCCCGCCTACCTGCAGGCCACGCTCGGCCAGCCGCCATCCGACCCGACCCTTCACCGGCGCTGGCACCGTGCCGTCGCACGCATCGTGGACTACCGCATCCGGTGGGACGTCAGCGATCCCCAGACAGCACTCGGGTCCGCAGTGCCGGTCCACCAGGAGCAGGCGCGTGCGAGGGATGACCTCGTACGCCTCCTGCGTGACCGACGCCCTGATGCGGACGCACTGCAGCACCGGGCTCGGAGCCGCAGCAGGGCGAGGTGAGCTCGTTATCCACAGGCCGGACACGATCGGATGCCGCAACCCTCCCGACATCCGTCAGGCTCACCCGGTCAGCTGACGGGAGGGCCCATGGGCCGTGCAGGATCGGTGTACCGGCGCTGCACCGGTTGCAGGCGGCGCATCACGGAGGCCCGCTGCCCGTGCGGACATGGCCGCTTCACCTGGACCTTCACGGTCGATGTCGCCCCGAACGGTGCAGCCACCCGGCAGCAGGTCAAGCGCGGCGGCTTCGCCCGTAAGCAGGATGCCCTCGACGCGATGCAGGCCGAGCTGGTCGATCGGCGTCGTGGCGCCCACATCGTTCGGACGAACCAGAGCTTCGGGGAGTACGCGACGACCTGGTTGAACGACCGGGCCCACACCCGCGTGAAGCTCGGCCAGCTCGCCGAGACGACCTTCGCGATCTACGAGCGAGACCTGCGCAACCACCTGCTGCCGGAACTCGGTGACGTCCCGCTGCAACAGCTCGACGGCGCGAGCCTCACCCGCCACTACGCCCGGCTCCTGGAGCACCTGTCCACCAAGACCATCGCCAACATCCACGGCCTCGCCCACCGCATCCTGCACGACGCCGTCACGGATGGCCTGCTGCCTCACAACCCGGCGGACCGAGCGGTCAAGCCACGGGCACCCGAGACCGAGCGGCCGACCTGGACACCCGAGGAGGTTGCCGAGTTCCTCGCGTACGTGCGTGAGGACGACCCGGACTGGCATGCCCTGTTCGCGACCATCGCCGTCACCGGCATCCGGCGAGGCGAGGCGGTGGGCGCCACCTGGGCTGCCACCGACCTGGCCAGCGGCGCCCTAGAGATCCGCCAGACGATCACCAAGGCCGGCTCCAAGGTGATCGTGAAGGCACCCAAGTCGCGCCGCTCCCGCCGCGTCGTGCCGCTACCGGCCGCCTTGGTGGTGATCCTCGCGGAGCACCGCACCCGCCAGGACGACCGTCGCCGACTGCTCGGCGCCGACTGGCAGGAGCTGGACCTGGTGTTCCCGAACGACGTCGGCCGCTACCGCTACCCCGACTACGTCTCGACGCGGTTCGCCACCTACGCGCGACGCGCGGGGTTGCCGCACATCGGTGGGCCGCACGGGCTGCGT
>SL_3KL_010_SEDDRAFT_10001218_pt1 | contig 23116 bp, 12 predicted proteins | sample SodLakKL_010_SED_2_FD_10381 | JGI IMG/M metagenome (IMG submission 10381) | reverse complement strand
GAGTCCAGCTACATCACCTGCCCGCGCTGTGACGGCTACGGCGCCATCCGCTCGATCGAATCCCTGGCCCTGTCCATCATCCGCCTGGCCGAGGAAGAGTCGATGAAGGAGCACACCTCTCGGGTCATCGTCCAGACCCCCATCGAGGTGGGCAACTTCCTGCTCAATGAAAAGCGTGACGCCATGGCTGAACTCGAGCAGCGCAACAAGGTGCCGATCACCATCGTCGCCAACCGCTACCTCGAAACCCCGCGTTTCGAGATCCAGCGTCTGCGCACCAGCGAATCGGTCGACGAACCCAGCTATGCCCTGGCCAAGGGCGAGGAACTGGAAACAGTGACCGGCGAGGTGCAGGGCCAGGCCGCCCCGCCACCTCCGCCGCCCCCGGCCGCCGTCAGCGGCGTTCGTCCCAGTTCCCCCGCCCCAATCCGGGAGCCCGAAAGTTTCATGACCCGGTTCATGGCAACACTGCGCAAGCTTTTCGGTGCCTCGGACGATTCCGGCAAGAAGAAGCCGCGAACCAAGGGCAAGAAGCACGAACGCAAGCACTCCGGCAAGGCCGTAAGCGGTCACCATCGTCGTCCGCCCCATGGCAAGCAACAGGACAAGCAGGGTGGCGATGATCGCAAATCGCCGCCGCGCAAGAAGAAGGGCAAAAAGAAGAAGTCTGCTGCCGCCGGCGACGAGCACGGCGGCAAGCCGAATCAGCCCGACAACGGCCAGCAAGACGCGCCGAAGAAGAAAAAACGCCGGCGTCGCGGCGGCAAGAAGCGCCGTTCGCGCGGTGGCCGCCAGCAAGACAACCAGCAGTCCGGCCAGAATCAGGACAATAACAAGCAGCAATCGGCCGCCGGCAAACCCGGCGATGCCGGCAGTGGCCAATCCGAACAGCCTGCCAAAGACCAGCCCGAACAGAAATCCGGCCAGGCATCCGATAGCCAGCCGGACCAGGGCAAGCAATCGCAAACGAACCGGAAAGCCGAACAGGACAAATCAGGGCCGAAGAGCGATCAGAAATCGGAGCCGAAGTCCGACCGGAAGCCTGAACAGTCATCCGCGTCCGGGCCGGACAAGCCATCGCAGCAGCAACCTGGCAAGCAGAAAGACCAGGTGCCCGAACCGAAGTCCGACGGGTCCCCTGCCCCGCAGGCCGGCGACAGAACCAAGCCGAAGCCGGAGGGCAAGGAAGCCGACAAGAGCGCGCCGCATCCTGAAACCAGGCCGGAGCCGAAGCAGCCGAAAAGGCCGGCTGAACCAGGGTCCGACGGCCCTGGCGAACAGCGGCCCGGATCGGAAAGAAAACCGGAACCGAAGGCCGAGAAGGCATCGCAGAGAGAGTCGGCTCGAGGCGACCGCAAGTCCGATAAGCCGGCCGACAGTGGCAAGTCCGCGGAGAAATCCTCCGAACCTGCCAAGAAGGACAAGTCGGGCGACAACGACAAACCGAAACCCGACGACAAGCCGAAGGAACGGCCCCAGGCCGTCCCCGAAGGCGGCGGCATCTACCGTCTCAACAAGGACGGCGACAAGGACGACTGAGCCAGAGCCATCAGCGCCCTGCCCGACGCTTCAAGGCCCCGGTACTGCCGGGGCCTTTTCTCACTCCGGGACACGCATCGTTGACCAAGAAGCTTGTGTCGACACCGGAACCCGCACCACCCAGAACTGCGTTGCAATCACACGTTCACCACTCCCGGGCTCACCGTTCCAATTGCGAAAAAGCCCCGCACGGTGGCGGGGCTTTTTCAGTGGTGGCATTTGTCATGCCTGTTGCCTATTGCTCGATCACGATTTCGACCTGGTCAGAGGATTCGGTGAAGAGCTCATGGGCGACCGGAGCAGTGCTTCTTGACTGTACCAGGTCATCCGCGCTGTCACCTGCCAGGATCAGCAGGCCGCTTTCGGCATCGTACTCGAAACCGAGCACACCTTCCTCGGCCGGCTGCATGGCAAGCCACTCGCCATGGCTCCAGAAACCGTGTTCGTCGCGCAGTTCGACGCGCACCAGGGCAAGATGCTCGAATGCCAGCGAGCGAATCCGGAAGACGTCGTTGCCGTCACCGTCGCGACCACCGAGCAGCACCCGCGGCGGCAGGCCGCCGCGGTAGTTGCCGGAGATCATCAGGTGCCCCTCGATGCGTGAGGCATCAGCATTTACTGAGCCCTCCGGTTCGTCGTCACTTTCAAAGCGATCCTGGAAGATCGAATCTTCCGTGATAACGATCTGGGTCGTCGTGACGTCTTCTGCCACAACCTCATCCAGGGTGACCGATGCCGTGACTTCGACGATGCCGGTTGCCTGATCGTCGACATCCGCTTCGAGCACGTAGATCACGTTGGCACCTGCTTCGAGCATCACGGTATCGTCGATGCCGCCCGTTCCGGAGTCGGTACAGGTGGCAGCCGGTCCGGCATAGCACACCCAGTCGGCACTGTCGGCCAGCAGTTCAGCCGGCAGTTCGACAATGACGTTAGCACCGTCGGCCTCGTTGGGCCCTTCGTTGCTGACCACGATCACGTAGGTGTTGCGCTCGCCAGGCTCGATGGTGTCTCTGTTGTCGGTAATGGAGATCTCCAGGTTGACAACCGCATCGACCTCGGCGGTGAACTCTACCGGGCTACCGGCCAGGCCGGGCGCCGAGGCGGTCAGGGTCTGGACGGCTTCACCGCCGAGCACCCACTCTTCGACCTGGGCAAGGCCATCGCTGTCGGTTACCTGGGTGGCACCGCTGATGCTGCCACCACCCGAAGTGACTTCGAAGCTGACCGTGACACCGGAGACCGGATTGTCGGCCTCGTCGAGCACACGTACCGTCGGTAGATCCGCCGCATCCACGGGTTCGCCGGCTTCACCGCCAATGGTGGTCGCACTGACCGCCTCGATGGTGTTGCCGTCGCCTTCGACCACCTCGAACGACTGCTGAACCGGATCGGCCGGCTGCCAGTTGTCGTCTCCGGGCTGGTTGGCCTCGATCACGACCTCGCCCAGCTCACCGGTCAGGGTCACCGTGTCACCATCGATGGTGGCCGGGCCCGATACGACATCGAAGCTGACCGCCAGCCCTGAGCTCGCGCTGGCCGTGATGGTGAACGGCGAGTCGTCGACGGAACGATCCGGCAAGACCGGGAAGTCGATGGTCTGCTCGCCCTGCTCCACCACCAGGGTGTCATCGGCCGAACCGAAGTAGTTGTTATCCACCACTTCGACTTCGACCAGGTAGCTGCCGGCATCGACCGGCGGCGTCTCCTGACCGTCGTAGGTGATGGTCACATCCAGTCCAGCCGGCAAGGTGATGACGGTGACCGGTTTCGGTTCGCCGTCGTGGACCTGCTCGAGATCGTTGATCTGGATCTCGTCGACCTCGGCCTGGGCAACGACCAACGTGTCGGTGACCGAACCCACGTGGTTGGCATCGTCGACGGTGGCGACGACTTCGTAGCTGCCGGCATCGACCGGCGGCATGGCTTGACCATCGTAGGTGATCTCCACCGCAAGGCCTGCCGGGTCGGTGGTTGCGGTAACTTCACGCGGCGTGCCGTCGTAGGTCTGCTCGAGACCATCGAGCATGATGGCAGCCTCGGCCGGTTCGATCACCAGCAATCCAGACGCCGTACCGGTCCAGTTTGCATCATCGACACTGGCGAAGACCGAGTAGCTGCCGGCTTCACCCGGTGCCTGGCTGCCGCCGTCATAAGTCACCGTGACAGCCAGTCCGGCCGGCACGGTCTCGACCGTCACCGGCAGCGGGTTGCCGCTGTCGTAGACCTGGGTGAGATCCGACAGGATGACCTCGGCCTGGCCCGGCTCGATCACGAACACGGCGTTGTCGCTGATCGGCTCGTAATTCGGATCGACCACCTCGGCAACAACCAGGTAGCTGCCGGCATCGACCGGGGCATCGCTGGATCCATCGTAGGTCACTGCAACATCGACGCCTTGCGGATCGGTGGTGACCGTGACCTGCTTGGGATCACCGTCATAGACCTGGGTCAGGTCTTCGAAGAACAACTCGACCGGGGCCTGCTCGATCACCAGCGTGGCATCGGCCTGGCCGGTGTAGTTCGGATCGTCGATCTCGGCCACGACCGAGTACTCACCGGCATTGGTTGGTACCTGGCTGTCCCCGTCATAAGTGATGTTGACGTTCAACCCGGCCGGGTCCGTGGTGACACTGACCGGCTTGGGTTCGCCGTCGAACACCTGAACCAGGTCATCGAGCATCACCTGTGCTTCGGCCGGCTCGATCACCAGAGTTTCGGTGGCATCACCCTCGAAGTAGGGATCGATCACCGTGGCGGTAACGGCATAGCTGCCGGCATCCACCGGCGGTGCCGGATCGAAGATGAATTCCACGTCCAGTCCGGGTTCGGGCGCCGTGGTCACACCAACCGACTTCTCGGTGCCATCGAAGGTCTGCACCAGGTCGCCGGCATCGAACGTGATGTCGGCCGGTGTAGGCAACACTTCGACACTTTCCACGAACTCGCCGTTAACACCGCCGACGCCGACGATGCTGTCATCGAAGCTTTCGACGGTAATCGTGCCCGTGTAGACATCCGGCAGGAAGTTGACGCGAATCTCGATCTCGAAGACCTCGTCGGCATCGATCGGGAAGCCGCTGACACCGCCGGCGCCGTCACGGCCCAGGAACCAGGCCTCGCGATCGGCATCCCAGCCGAAGTTCTGCCACTCACTGCCGTTCCAGAACTCCAGGGCATCGCCGGCAGCGAAGTCGGTCTCGTCGACGGCCACGTAAAGGACGATATCGTCCGGCGTGGCGCCGCCGTCGATGTTGCTCAGCGTGGCGGTGAAGTAGTCCCAGCGCGGCGGCTGGTCCGGCGCCTGGACACCTCGTTCGATATCGAAGTCCAGGTTCACGGCCTCGCTGATCACGCCGATCTGCTCGGTGAACTCGCCGTAGACCCAGACCGTGTCAGCCTGCTGGTCGGCCGTTTCGACGCTGACAGCCAGATCGTGCAGGTCATTGGAGAAGTTCACCCGAACCGGCGTTGCAGCCTCGTATTCATCATCGATGACGAAGCCCGATGCCGGACCGAACGCCCAGCGCTGGTCATCGGCATCCCAGGCCAGACTGTCCCAGGTCTCGGTTGTCGTGTTCCAGAACTCGAAGTCGAACGCATCGTCGATCAACTGACCATCGGAGTCGTGCACCTCGATGAACAGGCGCACCAATTCGGGCAGTTCATCGCCCAGGTTGACCAGCGTGGCCGTGTAATAGGCCCAGCCTTCGCCTTCATCAGGCGTCGGAACCGCCTGGTCGACACCAGCCTCGATATCGAACGCCAGCTCGGTGATGGCCACCTCGGTCATGCCGGTGGCGTAGACCTCGTCACTGTCCACACCCACGGCCTGGGCCGAGGCGTCGTAGTTGCCCGGCTCGGTGAACGCGGCGCGGATGAAGGTCGTGCGATCGTAGTCCTCGTCGACCTCGAAGCCATCACCCGGTCCGAAGCGGCCCGACAGGCTGCCGTTGTCGGCCTCCAGGGTCAGCTCGGCCCAGTCAGCGCAGTCTTCGCCAGACGTCGCCGTCTCGTCGATGCAGTAATCGACCACCACATCTCCCGGCTCGATACCGGCGCGCGCAATGGCAAACTGCACTTCGACGTTCTCGCCCACCTCGGCATCGCCGGTGTTCTGCAGGCGAACGTCGTAGTCGCCTTCCTCGGCCAGCGACAGCAACTCGGGACCATCAATGGTCAGTTCGAGCTCCGGCCCCTGGATCAGGCTGAGGGCCTGGCTGGCGGTATCGAGCACGCGATAGGTATCGGTGTCACCCAGGGCAACGTCGTCGGGGTTGATACCGGTCACGTCATAGCTGGTGATCATGATCTCGTAATCGCCCAGCGGAGCGTCTTCTTCCAGCAGGAACTGCACAGAGACCACATCCAGATCACCCGGCGCCGTCACCACCGACGCATCGGTGCCCGACAAACCTCGGATCTGTGCCGGCACGAACTCGACCGACTCGAAGATCTCTTCGTAAGTGCCCGGATCGATCTCGACGCCACCTTCAAGCACGGTGAACACGTTGAATACCTGCTCGATATCACCGGCGTTGGCCGTGTAGTCGAACACCACCTGCTCGCTGCCGGTCTCCATGGCACCGCGCTGGTACTCGGACTCGAAGCCGGCCAGGGCGACACCCAGTTCGTCCTGGGGCGCTATGGTGACGCCATAGTCGCCTCTGAAGTGCTTGAGACGGTTGCCGGGATCGCCGTAACGGGCATCGACCAGACGGAAGCGGAACACACTCACATCCAGTGCATCGGCACCTTCGGCCAGCTCCAGCTCGGCACCGTCGAGTACCACTTCGCTGTCGTTGCCTGCGAGCGTGAACTCGCCGTCCGGACCCAACACGTTGGCCAGCGCCTGCAAGGTCTGCTCCGTGAACAGAACATCCGGCTGGGTGTAGTCGATCTGCTGCCACTGGCTGTCGAACACCAGCAGTGACACGTAGAAGTCCAGTGTGGCGCCGCCATCGTCGCGGGTCACACTCAGATCCACATCCTCGATCGAGCGACCGGCGGCAAAGGTCTGAGCATCGATGCCGACACCACCAGCCGTGGCGGCAAAGGCGCCGGTGACCGTGCTCTCGAGCACGAAGTCCTGGCTCTGCTCGTCGGCCGAGCTGGCGAGCGTGACCTCGGCATCGGCTGTGGTCAGGCCCTCCAGCGACTCGACAGCCACGTTGTAAGTACCAGCCGGCAGGCCTTCCAGGCTGTAAGCGCCGGAGGCATCGGTCGTATCACTGGCCACCACCGCGCTGTCTCGCGTGGCAGTCACCTCAAGCCCTTCGACCGTGATCAAGGGTGCACCGGCTCCACTGAGTTCAACCAGACCGGCAATCTGACCTTCAGCCTGGTCGAGCGCAATCTGTACCGAGTCATCATCCAGTACCGGATACTCGCCGGCCAGTGCATCGGCCAGGGTGACATCCCCGGCATCGATGCCGGTGACGTCGAAGCTGGTAATCACGATGTCGTAGTCGCCAAGCGGCGCATCCGGCTGCAGCGTGAACGATACCGCCACATCCTCCAGGTCACCCGGCGCCGTGACCACGCCCGCATCGGTGCCGGTCAGACCACGGATCTGTTCCGGATCGAAGCTGACATCGGCAAAGACNGCNGCGTANTCGATCTCATTGCCCGTGCCCGCTTCGAACACCTGGAACACGTTGAACACGTNCTTGATGTTGCCACCATCGTTGTCGATGAAGTCAAACACCACCTGCTCGGTGCCAGCCTGGCTGTCGCCCTGCAGGTAGCTCGGATCGAAGCTCTCAAGCGCAACCTCGAGCTCGTCGGGCTCGCTCACCACGTCAAGTGTGTCGGCCTGGCTCAGGTAGAGCCGATCGCCCGGGTTGTTCTCGGCACCATCCTCGAACGACTCGATCGAGGTCGTGATCTGGTAACTGCCGTTGGGCCAGTCGACCCGCAGCGGAATCAACTCGTCATAGCCGGCCGGAATCTCGAAGCCGACCAGCGTGCTGCCGTCACGGCCGATGAAGTAACCCTCGCGGTCCATCTCGGGGAAATCGCCGCCGCCGAAGCCGCCCCATCCGAAGGTGCTCCAGTCGTCGATCGCCGGGTTGTAGTACTGCAGGGTCAGATCCTCGACGTTGCTGTTGTCAATACCGTCGACCTCGATCCACAACAGCACGTTCTCGGGCACTTCGCCGACGCTGGTCAGTTGAGCCGTGAAACCGGCCCAGCCAGAACCGGACTCGAGAGCGGACGGCAAACCGGTCGACAGATCAAGCGTGAGCGTGATGTCAAACGTATTGGCAGCCAGAAAATCCTGCTCATCGAGCAATTCTGCATTATCGACCAGCTGCCTGTTGTTATCGACGAAGTGGTTGGCAGTCACATCAATGCCGTCGATTTCACCCGGCTCGTTGACGAAAAGCGTCAAACCCCAGTCGGACTCCTCGATGAGGTTGTTGGTGATCTGCGTATTGGTGATGGCAGTGGATTGAGTCCAGACCAGGATACCGTCAAGAAACTGGTTACGAATCTCGTTGCCGTCGATGACGGTGTCGCTATTGCCGTAGCCGATGTCCATGCCGTAGTCACCGTCCTCGATGACATTCCCGGTGATCTCGGTGCCGCTGGCATCATAGACCTGAACGCCGGCACCGTTGCCGGCAAGATAGTTATCCGCCACGACGACGTCATCACTGCCAAGGCCGACGAAGACGCCAGCCACATCCGCATCCTCGTGCCAGCCGCCGGTCACGGTATTGTCCATGACGGCACCAGTGGCACCCCAGGCCACCTGGATCGCATTCGCACCCCAGGGTTGATTCTCTCCGTAGCCGATACCGACGAGGGTATTACCGACAACCAGCCCATCCGGATGCGGATAAGGGCCATCACTGCCCTGGATGCCGATACCGCCGCGACCATAACCCGTGATGTGGTTATTCACCACCTCGACGATCGAATCGCCATAGACCGAAACACCGAACGACTCGTTACCCTCGAGGTTGCCCATCGAGTGAATCGAGTTGTTGGCGATCAGACCGTTGGCATTGCGGTAGAGAATGGCCGGGAAGCGTTCGGAATGAGACAGATCGCGACCATCGAACTCCAGCCCGGACACATCCACGTCCACGACCGATGAACCGGTAATCTCACCACCACTGAGGCTGCCGCCGTAGACCAGCATCATCGGCACCCATTCATCCGAATTCTCGGGAAACTCGATGACGGACATCGTATCCGGCGCTTCCAGAACGGCCCCCGGATCGGCATCGATAATCAGCGACTTGCTGATTCCGACCTGCTCCCGGTAAGTACCGGAAGCGATGGAGATGGTGTCACCGGGCGCGGCCTGGTTGACCGCGTACTGGATGGTCAGGCAGGCATCTTCGGAACAATTGCCGGAATCCTCTCCATCCGTGGCCACCAGGCGCACCAGCTGGTTGATCTCGTTGTTCTGTTCGAAATCCTGATCGTCAATGGTGCCGGTGCCATCCCCGAGGTTCAACTGATTGCCCTCGAACACGTTGTCTTCGACTGTCAACTGCCCAGGATCATGACTTCCGGGATCGAAGAAGGCAATGCCGGTACCATTGTCGGCAATAAAATTGCCACGAATCTCGACATCCGACGGGTAGGCACCGTGTCCCGACTCTGAAACCTCGATACCGCGGTTGTTATCGATCAGTTCGTTGTCCTCGATCAATGTGCCGCCGGCATCTCCCTGCAGGCCAATCGCGCCACTCGAGCTGCCGGTGATGGTGTTGTCACGAACGATATTCCCGGAGGCCTGGGCCCATGCCGGATCGACACTGGAAAAACCGCCAACCACTGCGACGCCGATGTCGGGACCGGAAATCAGGTTGTGTTCGATCAGGGCATTGACCGAGCCCATGGCCAGAATGCCTGTACCCGACCAGTTGTCCTGGTCAAAGCTGGAGGTAACAATCTCGTTCCCGGTCACCTCCGATCCGGTACCGCCGGAAATGTTGATGCCGTTGCGTGCGCCGCTTTCCGGACCCAGCAGGATGTTGTCACGAATGAAGACTGTTCCCGTGCCATTGCGCTGCGAAATGCCTCGTTCGACCCAATTGATGACCTGGAAGCCCTCTACCGTCACCCCATCGGGATGATTGCCTGGATGGCTGTGGTCTCCGATTTCGATACCGTTGATAGAGTCGTCGGCATCGACGATGGTGTCGTCCGCGCCGGCAACGGAAACCAGCGTCAGGTCATCGAGGTGTATGTGCAACTCACCCACGTAAGTGCCAGCACCCACCTCGATCGTATCGCCAGCCGCTGACTGGTCGATCGCATACTGGATCGAGGCACAGGGCGAAGCGCTGCAGTCGCTTGTATCCTCGCCCGCTTCCTCGACATAACGCGTCTGCTGTGCCCATCCACTTGTGGCGATCAGCGCCAGGGCAAGCGCCAGATAACGAAAAACCCTCAAGCCTTCCCGGTGGATGGAAAGATCATCATGTCCACTACTGCCTTTCATAACTCTACTCCCAAAAAAACAACAGGTTCAGCGTCCATGGGACGCCATTTGCCGAACAGCTAGATTGAATGGATCACCGCAACTCTTAAACGAGTTGCAGTGCGAAAATCGGTTCGAAGTGATCCCCCCGAGGAAATCAGAATTCATCGTGCCTCCCTTTGGTCTGCCGGCGCAGGGGAGTATCCAATGCACGGCCCCTGCCCCCTTGCCATCACCGTTGGTGTGACGAGCTCCCCATGAAACCCGAACTACTGTCACGCCATTGCGGCCATACTCAAACTATAACGAAACAATGCTGCACCCGTCAAACCATGCATTCAACATACCTCTTTTGACGAGATCCGCCGGCTACTCCCAAGAAGTTATCCACCATTTGACCGGCGCCGTCAGACCAGGATCCTTCCCGGAATCAGGGTTCAAGTCGGATCCGCGCTGACCAGGCCGTGGCGCAATGCCATGCGCAGCAGTTCAACTTCGCTGTTGACGCCGACTTTTTCGTAGATACGGTACTTGTAGGTAGCCACCGTCTTGGGGCTGACGTTGATCACCTCGGCAATCGACGGCATTTTCATGCCCTGGGTCAGCATCAGCGCAATCTCCAGCTCACGGGCCGTCAGTTCCTGGAACGGCGATTGCGGTGTCCCCGGCAGCAGTGAAATCGCCAGTTGCTGCGCGATATCCGCGCCGATATAGCGCTCGCCCCGGGCCACCGTTCGAACGGCATTGACCAGTTCCCGTGCGTCACAGGCCTTGGTCAGGTATCCGGTGGCGCCGATGTCGAGCAGCCGCGCCGGCAGCGGCGGTTCGCTGTGAGCAGTCAACACGATGATGCGGATATCGGGCTGTGACTTGAGAATGCGTTCAGTCGTTTCCAGCCCGGACAAGCCGGGTAGCCCGACATCCATCAGAATGACGTTCGGTTCGAACTGGCGTGCCAGTCGGATGGCCTCTTCGCCGGTCGAAGCCTCGCCGACCAATTCGAGGTCTCCGGCATCGCCGAGGATGTTCTTCAGCCCCGTGCGAACGAGATCGTGGTCGTCGACTATCAGAATCGATATCACGTTTACAGACCCTCCTGCTGCGCTTGCCAGAATTCACTTTCATTGGAAAACTTAACCGAAAACGCGGCGTGAGTGAAGCCGGACCGCCGCCACCACGGCAAATCGACATGGAAAGCGTTATGATTTGACGTGAATCCGAAAGCGCCAGACTCAGGCGAATGGAGAACTGCATCATGAAAGCTTGCTCTCGTTACGGAAAATCAATCGCAATTGCAATTGCTTTCACACTTTCGATGGGGATTCTGGCAGGTCATGCCGAAACCATCGGCACGGAATACGAGCGGATCGACCTTACCCGTATTGCCGACGGGCTGGAGCATCCGTGGTCGATTGCCTTCCTTCCGGACGGACGGATGCTGGTGACCGAGCGTCCCGGACGGCTCAACATCATTGATGGCGACGGCAACAAGACCCGTGTATCCGGCACACCCGATGTCGTCGCCCGCGGCCAGGGCGGGTTGCTCGAGGTCTCGATTCATCCCGATTTCTCCAGCAACCATTACGTCTACCTCACCTACTCGAAGGGCGGTAGCGACGATGATACGGCGACTGCCCTGGCACGCGGACGTCTCGACGGCGACGCTCTGCACGATCTTGAAGACATATTCGTGCAGAACCGTTACTCGCAGCCGGGTCGGCATTACGGCTCCAGGCTGGCCTGGCTTGCCGACGGCACACTCCTGATGAGCATTGGTGATCGCGGTGCCGAGCCACCCCGCGCCCAGGATGCGCAGGATCACGCCGGCACGCTGCTGCGCCTCAATGACGACGGCTCGGTGCCGGCCGACAACCCTTTCGTCGACGACGATGAAGTGGCCTCGGAGATCTACTCGATGGGTCACCGCAACATACAAGGTCTGATTGTCCATCCGGAGACCGGCGAAATCTGGGCGACCGAGCATGGACCGCGCGGCGGCGATGAACTCAATCTGGTCGAGGCCGGGAAGAACTATGGCTGGCCGGTACAGAGCCTCGGCCAGGATTACCGCACCGGTGAGCAGTTCGGTGACAGCGTGCGCGACCATCCCGACATGGTCAATCCGGTGATCGACTGGACACCCAGCCTGGCCGCCTCCGGACTGGCGCTGGTCAGCGGCGATCATTTCTCCGCCTGGCAGGGCAATCTGCTGGCTGGCGGCCTGCGCTCGGAGCAAATACGCCGGGTGGTTTTCCGGGATGGTGAACCCGTACACGAGGAAGAACTGCTGCGCGGGGAGATCGGACGCATTCGCGATGTGCGTATCGGCCCGGATGACAACATCTACATCGCCGTAGACAGCAGCGACGGTGCCATCTATCGCCTGTCACCCGCCGAGGGCTGACACCCGGCAGGTTGAGTCACTTGAACGTGCAGCACAGCGACCAACAGGGGCAAGGTCCCCTGCTGGTCGTTCTGACCGGTGGCGTCGCCAGCGGCAAGACTACGGCGTCGGACTGTTTTGCCCGCCTCGGTGTCGAGGTCATCGATACCGACCTGATCGCACGTGAAATCGTCGAACCCGGCAAGCCGGCCCTTGCCGACATCGTCGCGCATTTCGGGTCGGACGTACTGTCTGGCGAAGGGACGCTGAACCGTCACGTTTTGCGGGAAAAGGTATTCTCGCACGAGGAAAGCCGAAAACAGCTTGAAGCACTCCTCCACCCGCGAATCGAAGCGCGCGTGCGCGAAAGGATCGCCGAGGCCGGTGGTCAACCCTACGTCGTGGTCGTCGTGCCGCTACTGGTCGAGACCGGCCTGTTCAGCGATGCCGATTGCGTGATCGTGGTCGATGTTCCCGAAGACGAACAACTCAGGCGACTGCGCAAGCGCGATGGCGTCGACACCGAGCATGCCCGCGCCATGCTGGCCGCCCAGGCCAGCCGTCAGGAGCGCCTGGCCGCAGCCGACGAGGTGCTGGACAACACCGCGACGCCGCAAGAACTGGAGAAGGCTGTGCGCCACGTACACCTGAAATTGCTGGAACGGACCGATTGACAGCGTGAATCCGGACCCGCGCCCTCGCCATACCGGCGAGGTCGTTCAGTCCTCGCCCTTCTGCCCGGCCTCATGCTGTTCGACCAGCTCCTTCTGGACGTTGCCAGGGACCGCCTCGTAGTGGGAAAAGGACATTGTGTATCGACCTTCACCACCGGTCAGGCTTTTCAGTTCGGTGGGAAAGTCGGTCAATACCGACAACGGAATGGCGACAGAAATACTGGTCAACCCACCTCTCAGGCTTTCGGTACCCTGAATCCGCGCCCGCTTGGAAGCCAGTGAGCCGGTAACATCCCCCATGGCATCGTCAGGAACGCTTACTTCGAGGTCGACGATGGGCTCGAGAATCTGCGGACCGGCATTCTTGACGGCGTCCAGAAAGGCCCGCCGCCCGGCAATCACGAAGGCCACTTCCTTTGAATCGACCGGGTGGTGCTTGCCGTCGTAGACCACGGCCTCGACATCCTGCATGGGGTAGCCGGCAATGGCGCCTTCTTCGAGTAGTTGCCGCACGCCCTTCTCCACTGCCGGAATCAGGTTGGTGGGTATCGCGCCGCCGACCACTTCGGACCGGAACCTGAAACCCTCGCCACGACCGAGCGGGTTGACTCGCATGAAGACTTCACCAAACTGCCCTGCACCGCCGGTCTGTTTCTTGTGTCGGTAATGGCCTTCGGCCGACCTCGTGATGGTCTCCCGGTAGGCCACTCGCGGGGGGCGCGTGTTGACCTCTACGTTGTAGCGCTGTTTCATCCGCTCGAGCATGATCCGCAGGTGCATTTCGCCGAGTCCGCGAATGATCGTTTCGTTGAGTTCCTGGTGGTGCTCGACCTGGAAGCAGGGATCTTCCTCGGCCAGTCGCGCCAGGGCCGAAGCCACTTTCTGCTCGTTACCGCGCGTGGTGGCCTCCACGGCCAGCCCGAACATCGGCTGAGGAAAATCGACCGACTTGAGGTAGTAGTGATCTTCGTCGTGGCTGTCGTGGAGAATCGCATCGTAGTGAATCTCGTCGACCTTGGCCAGGGCGCAAATGTCCCCGGGAATCGCACGATCGACCTCGACGTGCTCCTTGCCCTGGATTCGATACAGGTGAGATACCTTGAACGGCTTGCGCCCGTCACCGATATAGAGCTGGGTATCGGGAGTGATCGTTCCCTGGTAGACGCGAAAAATGCCCAGTTTGCCGGCGTAGGGATCGTTGGTGACTTTGAAGACGTGGGCAAGCACATGAGCCTCAGGATCCGGCTGCGCCTCGACTCGCTCGTTGTCCGGCCCCTTGCGAAACGGCGGTGGATTACCCTCCGTCGGGCTGGGCAGCAAGCGTTTGCAGAATTTCAGGAATTCGCCGCAGCCTGCGCCAGTGAGTGCCGAAGTAAAGCAGATCGGCACCAGGTGCCCCTCGCGCAGCGCCTTTTCGAAAGCATCGTGCAACTCTTCCGCCCCGATTTCTTCGCCCTCGAGGTATTTCGACATCAGCGCCTCGTCGGTCTCGACGACCTGATCGATGATCTCGGTATGCGCCTCGGCCACGGAAAAAATATCAGTCTCACCCTCGGTCTTGAAAAAGCAGTCGCGGACAGTCGTGAAATTCTCGGTCGGCAGGTTGATCGGCAGGCACTGCGGCCCGAACTCTTCGCGAATCTCCCTGACCAGGGCCTCGAGATCGATATCCTCGGCATCAATGCGGTTGATGACGATAATGCGACACAACTGCCGCCGACGCGCCCGGCGCATCAATCGTCGCGCGGACATCTCGATGCCGTTGTTGGCATTGATGACGATCGCAGCAGTTTCGGCCGCTGCCATGGCCGATAGGGCATGGCCACGAAAATCGGGGTCACCGGGGGTATCGATCAGATTGATGTGCAGCCCGTCGTATTCGATCGAGGCCAACGCTGATACAAGGGAGTGCTGGTAATCCTTCTCGAGTGGATCGAAATCGGCCACCGTATTGCCACGTTCCACCGTGCCCGGTTCACCCAGCAGGCCGGCCTTGACCAGGAGCATATCGAGCAACGTGGTCTTGCCTGCACCGGTATGCCCAAGCAGGGCAAGGTTGCGTATTTCACCAGTTTCATACCCGCTCATCGAACACACCCTCAAGTTGTCGTTTGTACCGCATCGTAATTCACTGGCTGGCCGTTGGGCAAATGATCAAGCCAACACCAATTCAGAGCCGGTTCAGGCAACCCGCAATAATCTTTGTGCAACGGTGCCAATGCGCCGATACCTGTCACCTCAGGAGATTGCAAGATGCTGAAAAGAACCTCTTTCTGTGCTGCATTGCTCGTTGCCGCCGGAATGGCCCATGCCGGCGGTGTCCAGTATCAATACGCACCCGTGATCAGTGTCGAACCACGCTACCAGACGCATCGCACACCGATCGATCGCGAGATCTGCTGGGAAGAACACGGATACGAACGCGTTCGAGAAGGTGGCAGTTCAGCGACCTCGACCATCGTCGGTGCACTGATCGGTGGTGTGGTCGGGAGCCAGTTCGGCAGCGGCAGTGGTCGCCGTGCCGCCACCGCGGCGGGAGCAGCCGTCGGCGGCAGCATTGGACACGATGTCGGGCGCAGCAACAGGAGTTCGACGCACTACTATCCGGTCAGCCGTGAGCGCTGCAGTGTGCAACGCGACTGGCGCGAAGAACAAATGATCAGCGGGTACCGGGTGGCTTACCGTCATGGTGGCGAGGTGTACTACACCCACATGCGCCACCATCCCGGCGACTCGATCAGGGTGCGCGTAACCGTCACTCCCGCTCCCTGACTCTGCTGGCGAAAGCCCCGTCGTAACCGCGGGGCTTTCGCCAATTCGGAATTCCAGTATTTGGGTGGCTTGTACCACAATCCTTCAGCTTCTGGCTCGCCTCTTGCAAGACCAACCCCGGATGCCAACTGATCGACAACCGGCCCGTCGCGCCTGGAAACGGGATATCGGCTGCAAGGGGATCGCGAGATGCTTAACAAGGGCAAGCAGAGCAGGCCCGCTGCAGGGAAACCGGAACGACGAGCCGCAAAGGGCAAGTTTGCACCGGGTCTCAGGCTGTTGGCAGGCAGCATCATTGTTCTGGCTTCCCTGACTCTGGTACTTTATGCCGCCCGGGTGGAGGCCGCTATAGGGGATGAACCCGGACCCCAGACTGTCTCGTTGCTTCCATGGTTGCCCTTGTTCGCCCTCGCCTTCCTGGCATTGCTCGTGCCGGCATGGCGGAGTTTGCGGGAGCGCTCGCGCAGCAACCAGGCTCGGTCAGCCAACCCCGTCTCCGGTAACGGTGGCGATGTGGCCGTGGCATTCGCACAGCACACCGACAAACCGCCGAAGAATGCAACGGGAAGCAACAAGAACTCGAGCCCGGAGCAGTTCCAGACGGCCTTGGAGCGTCACTTCCTGATTTGCAGAAAACAGTCGAGCTACCTCGCGCTTTCCGTTGTCGCCATTGACAATTTTGAGCCTCTGGCTGACGCGATTGGTCAGGACGAGATCACTGAGAGGGTGCATCAGACCGCTTTGTCATTGCACAGCCTCGTACGCGGCCAGGGAGGAGTATTCGACGGCCCGCGAGTGAATGATCGTGGACATTTTCTCGCCCTCATACCCAACACCGACCCGGATCGGGCATTGCAGGTGAGCGAGGATATCCGCATGGCCGTGGAAGATCTAGGCTATGACAATCCACTGCCGCCGCGCAGGATCATGACTGCCAGCCTCGGGCTGGCAGTCATGATACCGGACGACCGTATTCCGCAAAGGACGCTGTTCAACGCAGCCGATCAGGCACTGGTGCGGTCGCAGCGCCTTGGCGGCAACCGGGTCGAAGTCGAAATGATCGACAGCCGTCCCGACCAGTAACGGCCATCGCCGTCTCATTGCAAGCCGTAGTCGAGCCGGTGGTCCGGCGGATCGCCACCCTCGCCCTTCAGGTAATGATCCATCCAGCGCATCAGCCGCAGACTGTAGTCCCAGCGCGAGGCCGCTCTCTGGTTGCCGTGCCCTTCACCACGGTACAGCACCAACCGCACCGGCGGCGGATCATCCTGCAGGATGAGATAACGATAGAGAATACGTGACTGGGTCGGGTCGACACGCGGGTCGGCATCGCCATGCAGGATCAGAATCGGGGTCTGAGCCTGGCTGGCGTAGTAGATCGGACTGGCCTTGCGGTACATGTCCCAGTCTTCCCAGGGCCAGGTCAGGTAGTGCACCAGGTAAAGTTCCTGCGGAATGTCGGAGGTGCCCAGCATGGCGATCTTGTCCGACAACCCGACGTTCATCACGGCCGCGGCAAAGCGCTCGCTGTAGTAAGTCGCTCCCCAGGCAGAGGCGTAGCCACCGTAGGAGCCGCCGGTGATGCCGACCCGATCGCCATCGACCAGGCCGCGCTCGATGAGATGGTCAACCCCGTCAACCAGGTCGTCGAACTCCTCGGCCGCCGGGCGTCCCTGGGAAGTCAGCGCAAACTCCACGCCCCGCCCGGTGCTGCCGCGGTAGTTCGGGTAGAACATGAAATAACCTTCCGCGGCGGCATGGTGAGCGGGCAGATTGTAGGTGGTCAACCAGCCATTCGAATAATGCGCCTCGGGTCCGCCGTGGACGGCGAGAATGAGCGGATATTCCTGTCCTTCACGATAGTCCAGCGGCCAGACCAGCAGCCCCTCTATTTCCAGACCGTCACGGGCACTGTAGGTCACCACTTCCTGGCGGGCCAGCTCGCGCTCTTTGAGCCAGTCGTTGGATACGGTCAGCCGTTCAACCGAATCTCCCTGCAGCGCATGAACCTCACGTGGGTAGTCCACGGTTGATGCTCCCAGCACGATCCGTCCGCCGTCCGACACACTCAATGAATCAAAGATCAGCCCGTCGCGTTGCTTGAGCGTGACCTCGTTGCTGCCGTCGACCTCGATCACGCCAAGGCGGGCTTCCACCCCTTCGTAGCTGATGAAAACGATTTCTCGCTCCGAACGCCAGTCGACATGCCAGACATGCCCGGCCAGATCGGGCAGGAGATGGGTCCACTCGCCGCCCTGACCGCTGGCCACCATCAACCGGCCTTCACGCGTGTCATGGATGGTTTCGGTGCCGATGAACGCGATGTGTTCACCATCCGGGCTCCAGGACCAGTCACCGAGCTTGCCCGGGTTGTCGATTCGACCGACTTCCGCGCCCTCGAGATCGAGAATGCGAAGTCGCTGGAACATCAGGGTATCGTCGACCAACTGGCGAGGCGTAACCGCGACGGCCAGGCGATCACCAGCCGGGGACCACTCCACGCGCTGCACCGAGCCCTCGACATCGAGGGGCTCGATCTCGGCGCCAGGATCATCGATGTCGACCAGCCACAGTCGACGCGGTTTCCAGTCTTCCTCGTAGATGATCTGGGTAAAGCCCTTTTCGTGATCGGCCTTGAGGTCCTCTGGATCCGGCTCCTGTGAAATCAGTGCCACACGATCGCCATCGGGGCTGAAGCTGTACCCCTGCACTCCCGTGCCAACCGAGGCAACCCTGCGGGCCTCGCCACCGGCGAGCGGCAGCTTGTACAGCGTGGTGTGATCGTCACCCTTGCGCTGATCCAGGAAAATGATNGCGGAGCTGTCCGGCAACCAGCCGATCGACCGTACATTGACCTCACCACCGATGAATACACGGCTTTCACCATCTGTATCGACAACATGCAATTCACTCCAGGCTGCACCGTCTTCCTGATTGCTCAGGTCACGTGGAATAACCCGGATGTAGGCAATTCGTTCTCCATCCGGGCTGACGGCGATCTGGCCGACCTGCTCAAGCCTGGCGATATCTTCCAGGGTCATACCGTCGGCTGCAGCAACCGGCAGGTAGACCAGCCCGGCCAGGAAGGCCAGGCTTGCCGTTGTGCTGCGAAATAGTCCAATCATGTGATCTTCCTCTCATTCTGAAACGGGTTGAAGACCCGGAAAGATAACAGAACGCCTCCGACGTGACCATGAACCATCCGGGTCGGTTAAACTCTCGACCAATGAAAGCCTACCTGACCAGAATCGTTTTCGGCATGACGCTGCTCATGCTCCCGGTCACGCTAACCGCGGATGCCGACACGCCCCATTACCGTGTCGAGGTGATTGTTTTCGCTCACGTCGACGGCCGGCCCGATGCGCGTACTGTGCAGAACCTGGACGACTTTTCCAAGCTGATCGACCCTCTTGCCCTGGCCCGACAGGCCAGCGCGGTTCCGGTAGATGAACGCCTGGAAGACCCGATTCGCACCGGTTCGGCTGACGTCGAACAAGCTGTCGGCAGTACCGACGACGAAACCTTGCCAGACCGGGACTTCGACGAAGACGAAGACACGTCGGCGCGCACCCGGCAGGCCGAGCTCGATGCCATACTCGAACTCTTCGATACGCTGGACGGGCTGGAAGAAGGTACGCTGATGCCGGCACTGCCGACCTGGCCCGAACCCTACATCGCTCTTGAGCAGCTTTCACCGAAAATGGAACGCGCCCTGGCGAGATTGGACGGCAGCCCCGATCACGACGTACTCTCCTGGCGAGCGTGGCATCAGCCTCTGGCCCGCGGTCTGGCCGGCGAGCATGTTCGCATTCATGACAACCGGCCTTTGGCCGTCGAATGGCTGGAACCGACTCCAGTCGGGCTTTCCGGCTCTCGAGGGAGTGACACCCTGACGCCGAAATTTTTCTACCGTCTCGATGGTGGCATTCGCCTTCGCCAGCGACAGTTCATGCATCTGGAAGGCGACCTGCAATGGCGCATTGAAAAGGTATCGTCGCCATGGATGACCCGCCCGGAGTTCCACGACGTACCAGCCGGGGCATTTCGGGTCCACAGGCTGAACCAGAGCCGTACCGTCCGTCCTGACCGCCTGGAATACTTCGACTCCAGCTGGCTGGGCATGCTGGTACTGATCATGCCCATCGAGCCCCTGGACGGCCGCAATGTCGACCATGACGATGACATCACCGACATGGACTGATCCAGGGGCGACAGGGTGAGAGAGCAGTTGTTCAGCAGTCCAGGGATTGAACGAGCCTACCAGGCCCTGGTCAACGAGGAAGATGCCCGCGTCTGCAAGGACATCGCTGAAGACGCATGCCGCGTGGTGCCCGGGAACTTTTTCCTGCAGATCATCACGCAGTTTTTCACCAAGCTCGGTGATGCCATTGCCAACCCGAAGACCATCCTGGCCTGGATGCTCAGCGCGTTGGGTGCCCCCGGGATATTTACGGCCTTTCTGGTGCCTGTCAGGGAGTCCGGCTCAATGATTCCACAACTGGTCATCGCCAGTTACGTTCGCCTCCAGGCCATCCGCAAGTGGACCTTCGTGACCGGCTGTGTGCTGCAGGCTTTTGCCGTGTTCGCCATGGCGGCGGTGGCGGTAACTCTGACCGGCACCGCGGCCGGATTCGCCCTGATCGCTGCTCTGGTCGTTTTCAGTCTTTCGCGAGGTCTTTGCTCGGTCGCCTCCAAGGACGTGCTCGGCAAGACCGTCCCCAAGACCCGTCGCGGACGCGTCGGCGGCTGGTCGGAATTCCTCGCCGGCCTGGTGACCATCGGGGTCGGCGTGATCCTGCTGCTGGATCTCAGAGACCCGGGTGACATGGGCACCTACCTCATCCTGCTGGCCATTGCCAGCGGCCTGTGGCTGGTCGCGGCAGCGACCTATGCCATGATCCGCGAATATCCCGGCGCGACCGAAGGTGGCGGCAATGCGATCACCGAAGGAATCGGCCGGTTGCGGTTGCTGCGCGACGATCTCCCGTTCCGAAATTTTGTCATCGCACGATCGCTGTTGCTCTGCTCGGCACTGAGTGCACCATTTTTCATCATGCTGGCCCACGAACAAACCGAGGGTGCCCTTCTGGTACTTGGGCTGTTCGTCATCGCCGATGGCCTGGCCAGTCTGATCTCGGCGCCGTTCTGGGGGCATTTTGCCGACACTTCCAGCCGGCGGGTCATGCTATGGGCCGGTAGCGGTGCTGCCCTGACCGGCATACTGCTCGTCGCAATCGTCAATGGCTTTCCGAGCATGGCCGATACCCATTGGCTCTATCCATTGTTCTTCTTCATGCTGGCTGTCACCCATGCCGGTGTCAGGCTGGGGCGCAAGACCTATGTCGTCGATCTTGCAGGGGGCAACAAACGGACCGACTACGTCGCCGTGAGCAATACCGTCATTGGCGTGGTGTTGTTGCTGGCCGGAGCGGTGGGCGCATTGACCACGATCCTGCCGGTCAGCGGCGTCATTCTCATCCTGGCCGGCATGGGATTGGCCGGCGCCCTTCTAAGTGCCCGACTTCCGGAAGTCACCTGACATGCGTCGCAGATTCCCCCTGTTCAAGATGATTCTCGCCCTTCTCGCTCTGGTAGCAATCGCCGCCGTCGCGCTGCATTTCCACATTACCCGGCAAGTCGAACGGGAACTGGTGGCGCTGGCCTCACAGGTCTCACCGATAGCCACCCTGGAATGGGGCAGCATTCAGTTGCATCCTTCCGGAGAGCTCCGTATCCGCGACATCGGCTTGCAGCCGCACATGGTTGCCGGAGAACTAGGCATCGGGCAGCTTTCCTTTACCGCACCGAATCTGATCGATCTACTGCAGGCCACTCGGGAATTCGGCAATGGCCGCCTGCCCGCATCACTGGGGCTGTCGATCCGTTCTCTGCAGGTCCCCATCGAGGGCAGTGGCATGGACCAGTTTGATGCGCCCTTTTCCAGCGGACTTCCTTTCGAGGCTGCCGGGTGCGCGGGCCGCGACACGTTGCGCCTCGACGACCTGCCACACATGGATATCTGGAACCTGACGTCCGACATCACCCTGGATTACCGACTGCTCAACAACGGTGAACGCATGACCCTCCGAGTCGGCAGTCACACCCAGTACCTGGCCGGGCTCACCATCGACGCCCGGCTTCACCTGGGCTCGGCCTCGCGGGACCTCGATCTGCTCGGTCGTGCCTGGGCCATGGCCCGGCTGGAAAGTGCGGAACTGAGCTATATCGACCTGGGCTTGCGCAATCGGCTCGATCGTTTTTGCGCCGAACAACTCGATGTTTCCCTTGAGCGGTTTCAGAACCAGCATATCGAAGCCTGGAATGCAGCGTGGGGGCATTTCGGCCTGGCACCTGGAAGAGAGGTCGTGGCCGCCTACAGGGAGTTTGTCTCAGACCCCGAGGTCATCGAACTGGAACTCAAGCCCCGGCAACGACTGCCGCTGACGGCCTTCACCCGACTGCAGCGCGGCGAGCTGCTCGAGCAGTTCGAACTGTCCCTGCGCATCAACCAGGGAATGGAAACACCAGTCGATTTCAAGGTTGTACCGGTCACGGCCCCGGCAATGGACGCGGAGACAACTGGTGACGCGAACGATGACAGCGAGCCGGAAGAACTGGTTCGCCAGACCCGCTGGGTGGAGATCCCAATGACCCGGCTAACGGGCCATGAAGGCGACCGCATCCGGATAACGACTTCCGACGGCGACCGCTTCAGTGGCGAACTGGTCGAGGTTGACGGAGAGCACATCCACCTGCGCATCCGCGGCGTCGGAGGGTTCCATGTCCGTCCGTTCTCGCGGGTCGAGGTGGCAACCGTCGAGGTTCGGCGCTAGACAATCAGCCCGGCGGCCACTTCATCCGCCGGCCGCCGAGCAAGTGCAGGTGGATATGGTAGACCGACTGGCCACCGTTTTCGTTGCAGTTGATAACCAGTCGGTAACCATCCTTGTCCAGCCCCTCGTCTGCAGCGATTCGCCGTGCCGTCAGCACCATCCGACCAACCAGGCCCGCATCATCGTCTTCCAGTTCGTTGATCGTGGCGATGCGGCGTTTCGGTATGACCAGCACATGCACCGGTGCCTGCGGCTGGATATCCCGGAATGCCAGGATCTCATCGTCTTCGAAAACGATGTCGGCCGGAATCTCACGTTCGATGATCTTCAAAAACAGCTCGTCGGACATGCTGCACTCCTTACTGTTGGTTTTGTCCTTGCAGTCAGTTTAGCAAGCACGTCGTCTCAACCACCTGCGCGCTCGATGACCGTTGCCGCGGCACTGGCCGGACGGGGCAGCTCACCTGGAGAC
>SL_3KL_010_SEDDRAFT_10001217_pt1 | contig 23123 bp, 20 predicted proteins | sample SodLakKL_010_SED_2_FD_10381 | JGI IMG/M metagenome (IMG submission 10381) | reverse complement strand
GGTAAAATATTACCGGAATACACGCTTCCCCGACATACCCGACCTGGAAAAGTTGCATGAAATGAACCGGGGTGTGTTTACCAGGCCCGTGCATGAACCAAAGATAGCTTTCCGTGACTTTCGCAAAGACCCGGAAAAACACCCTTTAAACACCCCGTCGGGAAAGGTGGAAATTTTTTCTAAAACCCTCTTTGATATGGGCAGGCCCGATACCATACCGGCCGTCCCAAAATACATCCAGGAATGGGAAAGCCCTTTTGGTGAAGAAAGCAAACAATACCCGCTGCAGGCCATCGGTCACCATTATATGTCGCGGGTACATTCCACCCACGATGGCATCGACTGGCTCGAAGAAGCCTTTCCGCAACGGGTGTTCATCAATCCAATCGATGCCCGGGCCAGGGAGATCAATGACGGAGACAATGTGCTTGTATTCAACGACCGGGGCAAAATAATGATTCCATGCCGGATCACCATGAAAATCATACCCGGGGTGGTCAACATTCCCCAGGGAGCCTGGTGGGAGCCTGATCAGGACGGCATAGACCGCCGCGGCAATGTAAATGTATTGACCAGTCACCGGTGGACACCCCTGGCTTTTGGCAATGCCCAGCATACAATAATGGTTGAAGTAAGAAAAACATGAAGCAACTGGCCTTTTATTTTGACGCATCATCCTGTTCGGGCTGTAAAACCTGCCAGGTAGCATGCAAGGACAAGCACAACTCCCCCATGGCTGTGCTTTGGCGCAGGGTTTATGAAGTGTGCGGAGGTGATTGGGTCCGGAAGGGTCCGGCCTGGATCCCGAACATTTATGCCTACCATATGTCAATGGCATGCAATCACTGTGAAGAACCCATTTGCCTGGATGCCTGTCCAAACAAAGCCATCGTAAAAGACGATCATGGCATCGTGTTGATCGATTATGACCGGTGCATGGGTTGTAAATATTGTGAATGGACCTGTCCTTATGGTGCCTTGCAATTCGACCCGATTAAAAAAGTCATGACAAAATGCACCTTTTGCGCCGACTACCTGGAAGAAGGCAAGCCACCCGCATGCGTTTCTGCCTGTCCGATGCGTGCTTTAGACTATGGCCACCTTGATAAACTGACGCAGCGGTATGGAAAAGACAACGAATTTTTTCCGTTGCCAAAAGAGAAATACACCAAACCGGCCCTGGTCATCACCCCGCACCGGGACACCAGGAAAGCTGGCAATAATGAATTAAGTATTGCAAATAAAGAGGAGGTTAAGCCATGAACAACAACGAATGGCCTTTGGTATTCTTCACCCTGCTGTCGCAGATCAGTGTGGGCATTCTGATCGGGGGCCTGGCCTTGTGGCTGGCAACAAAAAATTCAGTGTCCCCGGCCATGGATATACTCAAAAAGGTGTTTATAATCAGTGCTTTTTGTTTAATGGGCATTGCACTGCTGACATCATTTCTGCATCTTGCCTCCCCCCTGCATTCAATATATGCCCTCAGCAATGCAGGCGCTTCCTGGCTGAGCAGGGAGATCATCCTGGCCTCCCTGTACTTGTTTACCCTGGCAATATGTTTCACATCCCTTCGCTTCAATGTACCCCACAGCAATCTGTTCAACCAGCTTTACCTGGCTTCACTGATCATTGGTTTGGTACTGATTTGGGCCATTTCACGTGTGTACATGATCCCGACGGTACCTTTATGGAATACCCCGGCCACACCCGTCGCTTTTTTCAGCACAACGCTGCTTCTTGGCGGTAGCATGGTCCTGCTAATGATCAGTGTGCTGGCAGGCAAACATGTTCAACTGCCGGAGATCACGAAATTACAATCGGTTATGTTTTACCTGGTAAGCTTCGCGGTTTTCATTACCCTGCTTAACATGCTTCTTATACAACCCGACATCAGTGCCGCCACCGGCAGTTTTCTGCTTCCCCATGTTTCGCAGTGGTGGAAAACAGCCCGGATTCTATTTCTGCTGGCAGGGTTCAGTGGTCTGACCTACTGGTTTACTTACCAGTTGCCTTCACCCGGGGGCAGCACTTCATGGCTGATATACCTGTCTGCAGGCTGCCTGCTTCTTGCTGAAATTGCCGGCAAATATATTTTCTACGCTTCCTATTACAGGGTAGGTGTATAAACCAAGTGATCCCGCATTTTATGGGCAAACAACACGACATCTGGTTAAAAGCAGCCGTCATTGGCAGTTTATGGGGTGCATCTGAAATTGTCCTGGGCAGTTTTCTCCACAACCTGAGGATCCCGTTCAGTGGAAATATGCTGACCGCCATCGGGATCATCCTGATGGTTTCCGGACACCGGTTGTGGCCACAAAGAGGGCTTATCATCCGGGCCGGATTGATATGTGCAGCACTGAAATCCCTGTCGCCAAGTCCCATTATCCTTGGTCCCATGCTTTCCATCTTTATGCAGGCCACCCTGATGGAAGCAGCCCTGATTACAGGCCGGCGAAGCCATGCCGGCTATATCCTTGGAGGAGGGCTGGCCGTTAGCTGGAACCTCCTATACCGGATCTTATCCACCATCGTTCTTTACGGCAGTCCGCTCATTGCATTGTATCAAAACCTGATTGATTTTTTTGTCAACCAGACCTCCTGGCATATACAGGGATATTGGGGGCCCATCCTGATTCTCTGGTCACTGTTTTTTTTATGGGGGGCTGCCGCCGGTATTGCCGGCATTATGATATCACGAACGGCCGAGAAAAATGCACACAAGTGGATGATCCCGCACGGAATGCCAAAGAAGGTTACACTGAATACCGAAGCTGTAAAAACCGGGAAAGTTTATTTATTGCGTCCATTTGGCGTATTAATGCTGATTGTCGCAGGACTTTACAGCCTGGTAAATTTGCCATTCATTCTGGCCACACCCATTCTGGCCATTTTTCTTATGATCCTATACATGTATGACCGTCAGCTCCTGACGCGTTTTGGCAAAAAACGCGGATTCTGGCTGGCCATTTTGATCATGGTTGCCTTGTCGGGCTTTTTAATGGGACCCGACTACGGGTTCAGTCGCGGGGGATTGATGATCGGGGTGGAGATGGGCATGCGCGCCATATACGTCATCGGTGGATTTGGGATCATCAGCAAAGAATTGCAGCGGCCCCAGGTGATAGCCATGTTTCGCGGGAAGCGCCTGGACCCATTTTTATCGGCGGTCAGGATCGCTTTTCAAACCACCCCGATGCTGATCGAAAACATGCCGGGGAAAAGTGCCTGGCGGCGTCCGGCCAGGGTGCTCTCCAGCATGGTGGGAAGCATGGCCTGTTCATTGGAATATCTGCGCGCAACTCAACACCAGCACAAAGTGTTTCTGATAGTTGGCAAAAAGGGTGCGGGAAAAACAAGCCTTGCCGGGCAAATTACAGACATTTTGAAAAACAAGGGACTGCAGGTAGCAGGCCTTTTGGCGCCGGCTTTTTTTCAACATGGGGAAAGATCCGGTTATATGGTCAGGAATATCGAAAACGGTAAGGAAGCCCCATTGTGCAAGCGTACTACGGTTATAAATGAAAACATGCCGGGTAATTATGTTTTTGACCCGGAAGGCATACGCTACGGCGAACAATGGCTTTTCGAAACAGATCACGAACAAAAAGACCTGGTGGTCATCGATGAACTGGGTCCGTTTGAGTTAAAAGGCATGGGCTGGGATCCTGCCCTTTTGAGACTCATGGAACAATATAAAGGGCCGATGCTCTGGGTGGTCAGGGAAACACTGACTGAAGAGATCACAAACAAATACGAGGTGGTGGTCATGGCACGGTTTTATGCGGGGAAAACCCCGCCCGGAGAGGCAGCAGAGACAATCATCCAATCAATAAGGGGGTAATCGTTTAAAAAATGGCGAAAATCGGTGGTGTGGTACTTGCCGGAGGAAAAAGCCTGCGGTTTGGCATGGATAAAGGCCTTTATCCATTCAGGGGGACACCCCTGGTGAAATACGCCCTGGACATTTTGCAGCCCCTTTGCGATGATGTGCTTATCAGCACCAACGACCCGGAAAGCTACAAATCCTTCGGTGTGAAGACCGTCACAGACATATTTACGGACTGCGGACCCCTTGGAGGCATCCACAGTGGACTGACCCATACAAATAGTGATTTGATCGCCCTGATTCCCTGCGATACCCCTTTTGTTCCGCCGGCACTTTACACCTACCTTCAAGATCATTGCGGAAACCACCAGGCCATCATACCTACCCATAGCAAATACGTGGAACCCATGTGTGCCTTGTATGCAAAAAACTGCCTGGGGCATATTGAACAAGCCATCAGTGAAAAAAGATACAAAATCCTCGAAGCCCTGAAAACAGCTGATGTATCATTTATCAACGTGGAAGACCAGGCGTTTTTTGGACCGGAGATCTTTCACAATATAAACTACAAAGAGAATCTCTGATTCAACATCCTGCCCGCCAAAACCCAGGCAAGCATCCGGGAATAAACCAGTCAAACGACCAGGTATATTTATCCGGCCTGCCCGCTCATGATCACATCCCCAGATACTTCATCAGTTCATATACCAGAAATACAGGCCATACAATTGCTTTCAGAACCCCAAGCACCCCGCCCCAGAATGATACGGCAGTAGCAATGTAATAAATGACTGCCCCGATAAAACCCATGCCGTAAATCACATTTTGCTGAGTATTTTTATGGATTTCACGTACGGGTGCTTTTGAAGCCTGTTGGGCGTTTGTTTTTTCTTCCATCTCCAATAATGTTTAAGTTTAAAGGTTCAGATTGACATTAAAGACAGTCCGGGTCGATGCCCGACACATATGTTTCGATGACCCTGAGCTTTTTGGCCGTTTCATAACCGTCAAAGCCAACAATATCATCGTATGAAACCATGTCCTCGTAAGTCCGGAGAAATTCCGATGCAAGCGGCCGGTATGACCAATGCCATTTTTCTTCCTCATAACCTTCTTCACGTTGCTTTCCAAAAGCTGTATAGGGCTGACAAAACCCGAAAACGGCAGCATATTCCTGAAGCCATTGATATACCTTTTGACCTTCGCCCGATTCAAAATATTCATTTTGCAAGCTATTCAGGTCAATGTCTGTACCCCAATGGTGACGGGAAGTGCCTGGCATGGCACTGAAGCGAAGGATTTCACGTGCCCTGTCCAAAGGATCGGGAATGTCTGTAGCCAGGATATCCCCGTGCAAGACCTGCAGGCCATTCCATTTGTTTTCCCAGATGCGCCTTTGATGATTAAAGGGCCGGGCAGCCGACAATATGACCAGGCTGATCCCGTCATCCAGGGCTGCGTTGCGCATTGCCATAAATGCATCATAGGCCCGGGTACGCAAATACATACCGGGGCGGCTGGCATGGCTTCGGTCGATCAGTGTAAAACCGTCATCCTTTGCAGGATCGATATGACCCAGCAACATGTCTTTGGTTATATCGGGTAAATAAAATGCGTCGCCTTTCATCATATCCTTATCTTCTTTTTGTCCGGTATCGCAGGCCGGCAAATGAATACGCCGGGCTGCCCGATAGCCGCGTGAAAATATCATTAACACGGCCAGCAGCACCACCAGGGCGATCAGGAAGGCCCGGTGCCACATCGGTGCTTTGTTCCATGGTTTTTTCATGATGCCAAAACCTTCCGGCCTTTTTATTTTAACCACTCGTCGAGCCAACGGAAGAACTCACGCTGCCACAAGATCCCGTTCTGGGGTTGTAAAACCCAGTGATTCTCATCATGGAAAAACAACAAACGGCTTGGTATGCCCTGAAGCTGGGCTGCATTGAACGCCTGAAGGCCTTCGGCATAGGGTACCCGGTAATCTTTCGCTCCATGGATCACCATGATCGGGGTGTCCCATTTATGCACGTTAAGGTGCGGGGAAAAATCATAACTGTGCGGACGGGGCTCTTCCCAATAACCGCCACCCAGGTCATGGTTGGCAAAGAACATCTCTTCGGTAGTGGCGTACCAGCTTTCCAGGTTAAACAATCCGCAATGCGATATAAAGGCGCTGAAACGTTTGTCATGATTTCCGGCCAGCCAAAATACACTGTATCCCCCATAGCTTGCACCAATGGCGCCCAGGCGCCTTTCGTCCACATAGGGTTCCGCCTTCACTGCATCAATGGCGCTCAGGTAATCCTTCATGTTTTGTCCGCCATAATCCTGGCTGATCTGGTCGTTCCACTCCTGTCCGAAAGTTGGCAATCCTCTCCTGTTGGGTGCCACAATTATATAATCGTTGGCAGCCATAATCTGGAAATTCCACCGGTAGGAGAAAAACTGGCTGACTGCACTCTGGGGTCCCCCGCCACAGTACAATAAAGCCGGATACTTCCTGGAAGGATCAAAATTTGGCGGATAAATAACCCAAACCAGCATCTCCCTATCATCTGTGGTGGTCACCCAGCGTTCTTCCACCCGCCCCATGCTGATCCTGTCGAGTATTTCGCGGTTCACATAACTCAATTGCACCTGATCGCCACTTTCAATATGCACCCTGAATATTTCTGTGGGCATTGACATTGACATGCGCTCCGCAAACAAATAATTACCTGCACATGCCACTGACTGGTAATTATGATGTCCCTCTGTCAGTTGCCTGATCGCTCCCGACGTAACGTTAAGGGCATACAGCTGATAGGTGGCATGAATGCCGCTCACAAAAAACAAAGTCCGGCTGTCGGCTGACCATGAAAAACCACTGGAACTCTGGTCAAAACCGGCCGAATAATCCCGGTATTTCCCTGTAGCCAGATCCATGATCATGATGCGGTTCTTATCTGATTCAAATCCCGGAGTAGCCATGCTCTCCCAGGCCATATAACGCCCATCAGGCGAAAAAACCGGATTTTTATCATACCCGTCATTGAAAGGTGTCATATTCCTGGTGACCCCATCTTCCACGTGGTAAAAATAGATATCTGAATTGGTGGATGTGGTCCAGTCTTTCCCGGTCTTTTTCTTGGCAGTATAAGCCAGGAACCTGCCGTCAGCACCCCATTCAATCTGTGCACTGCCGCCAAAGGGAGGCAATGGCGAATGCCATGCTTCGCCTTGCATAATGTCCAGGCCCTCGGCGATCTGTTCTTTATGATAGGTAGCCACAAACACATGGCTGAACCTGCCGTCATGCCAGCGATCCCAATGCCTGTACATCAAATCATCCGCAATGTTTGCGTTGGCCTTTTCAAGATCGGGATGCCGGTCGGCAACTACCTGCGCTACCTTAACCCGCCGGGTGTAGTAGATATGTTGCATGTCGGGAGCATAACCAAAGCCGGTAATGCCACCTTCTATGCGGGTCATCTGACGGATGTTACCCCCATCGGGATCCATCTCGAAAAGCTGGTTGCTGCCATCAACCGGTTTTAAGAATCCGATCCGTCGCCCGTCGGGCCGCCAAACTGCACCAGACTCGGAAACATCCGAATTGGTAATATTTACCGGTTCGCCACCATCCGAAGAAAGCACAAAAAGGTCGCGAATGCCTTTATTTTCCTGAATGTCATATTGCGTGACTCCAAACAGTATTGTATTTCCATCGGGCGATACCCGGACATCGCCAATGCGCCCGAATTCCCAGAGAATCTCCGGCGTCATAACTTTCGGTTGTCCATTGGACGAAGCAGAAATGGTCATAATAATCAATGTTGTGATAAAAATCAATTTCTTCATGATGATGTTTTATTTAAATGGATTTTGCTAAAGATTTTATGATGACTCGGCCAGGGCCTCCTTGATTTTTGCTTCCAGTTCTTCGGCAAGTTCCAGGTTATCTGCCAGCAATTCCTTGACGGCGTCACGGCCCTGTCCAAGCTTGGTATCGCCGTAGCTGAACCACGAACCGGATTTTTTGACAATGTTTTGATCTACGGCCAGGTCGATGATTTCCCCTGTCTTTGAGATGCCCTTGCCGTATATGATGTCAAATTCAGCCTGGCGGAATGGGGGAGCCAGTTTGTTTTTCACCACCTTGACGCGCGTGCGGTTGCCCATCACACTATCGCCTTCCTTGATCTGTGAAGATCGCCGGATATCAATACGCACGGAAGCATAAAACTTCAGTGCATTGCCCCCGGTGGTGGTTTCCGGATTGCCAAACATGACTCCGATCTTTTCACGCAACTGGTTGATAAAAATACAGCAGCAATTGGTTTTGTTGATGGTTCCGGTAAGTTTACGAAGTGCCTGCGACATCAACCGGGCTTGCAAACCCATTTTTGAGTCGCCCATTTCTCCCTCAATTTCACTCTTGGGGGTTAAAGCGGCCACAGAGTCTATGACAATGATGTCAATGGCTCCTGAACGGATCAGGTTTTCTGCTATTTCAAGGGCTTGTTCACCATTGTCGGGCTGACTGACCAAAAGGTTTTCAATATCCACACCCAGCTTACCCGCATAATTGCTGTCAAAGGCATTCTCTGCATCAATAAATGCCGCGACTCCGCCCAGTTTTTGCGCCTCCGCAATCGCATGTATGGCCAGGGTCGTTTTGCCCGAGGCTTCGGGTCCGTATATTTCCACTACACGCCCCCGGGGCAAGCCTCCGGTGCCCAATGCCAGGTCGAGTGTGATTGAACCGGTGGGGATCACATCCACGGGAACTACGGCTGAATCGCCAAGTTTCATCACCGTTCCTTTGCCATAAGATTTCTCGATTTTGTCCAGGGTCAGCTGCAGGGCTTTCATCTTTTCCTTATGGACTGCCTGTTCTTTGTTCTGCGCTGCACCTTGCTCTTTTTCTTTGCTCATGATGTTATATTTTTAAGTTTTAGATAATAATTATACAAACAAAGATAATATTTTATTTTATCTATCGATATTTTTTATAAATATGAACCAGTTTTTTTGTTTCAAAAAACGATTCTGAAAAAAATACCGACAAATCAAACAAGCGGTGAGGGCAATCCAACTCCCTCAGTTCGCTGTCAAATTCTCCTCCTTTCAGGTAAAGGATCCCGTTGGCCAGGGAGTGTCCATGATCTGCACTGATCTTGTCCGCCACCCATCGATAAAAAACCGGCAGCGATTTAACAGCCCTGCTGGTAATGAAATCAAAATGACCATCCACCCCTTCGGCCCTGGTTCTTAAAGTGCGTATATTGTCCAGAGCAAGCTCATTGACCACTTCTTCAACCACCCTGATCTTTTTCCCGACAGAATCCACGAGGAGAAACTGCGTTTCCGGACTGCAAATGGCCAGGGGGATCCCAGGAAAACCACCGCCGGTTCCAACATCCAGAACGGAAGCACCCGGGTTGAAATCAATCACTTTCAGAATCGCCATGGAATGGAGAACATGCCTTGTATAAAAGTGGTCAATGTCCTTCCGGGATATCAGGTTGATTTTTTGATTCCAGTATTTGTATAGCGGCCACAACTGCTGCAGTTTATCAAACTGCCTGTGGCTGAGATGCGGAAAATATTTTTTTACGATTTCCATTCAACAAATGCAGGAATTGGTGTATTTTTGAGTCCCGAAAAGGTCAGACAAGCCAAAAGTTCCCTGAGTATTTTTATCTATCAAAAATAGTGTTTATGCATCAATTATTGAAAGGCATTTTAAAAAAGCTGCTACTTTCTTTATTTCTTTTGCACGCCAGCCTGTTTGCCCAGGAAAATATCTCACTTCCGGAATACATTGAAACCTACAAGCACATTGCCATGGCAGAGATGCGTGAATCAGGCATCCCGGCAAGCATCAAACTGGCACAGGCCATCCTGGAATCCGGTTTTGGAAATGGTGAGCTGGCCGTTTATGCCAACAATCATTTTGGCATCAAGTGTCATGGATGGCAGGGCATGACTTATTATTATGATGACGACGAGCCCGGTGAATGTTTCAGGAAATATACAGACCCCGTGCAATCTTTTCTTGACCATTCGGAGTTCTTGTCGACAAGGCCCTGGTATGCTACCCTGTTTGAGCTTGAACCGGACGACTATGTGGCATGGGCGCACGGACTTAAAGAAGCGGGATATGCCACCAATCCGCAATATGCCCACAAGCTCATCCGGATAATCAACGAACATGAACTCGACCGTTTCGACCGCAAGGCCTTCGATCCGGGTTACCTGGCCGCGGAGCATCTTTACGCAGACCGACCCGACGAAAAAGAGAAAATGCTTGCGGAGCAAACAGAGGATATCAGCCCGGAAGAGGATCAGCGAAGGATTCTCATCTACAACCGCATAAAATATGTCATTGCCGGCGAAGGCGACACCCCGCGCTCTCTTGCCCGGGAACTGGACATGCGGCCGCGCCAGATCATCAATTACAATAACCTGGACGGACCGGAGCCTTTTGAAGCGGGTCAGCGGGTTTACCTTCAACCCAAGCGGCGCAAAGGAGGCGAAGCCTATCATATAGTCAGTCAGGGCGACACCATGGAAGAAATCTCCCAGAGATACGGCATACGGATTGAAAACCTTTACCGGCGAAACGACATGACTTACGGAATGGAACCGGAGCCTGGCCAAAAAATCCTGTTGCAGGATTACAAGGGTACCTTTTTTCAATACCTTTTTCGCCGGCCATAAACAGTAAAACTTCACAGAAAACCTCTTAAATCAAAAGGCACATGATCGAAGTACTTGTCATCATGTCGGCGGGAATTATTGTTGGATACCTGATGCGGCACAGGCGTCGTGCGATCAGGATATTCGACTCATTGCTGGTGTGGAGCATCTTTTTACTCTTGTTTCTGCTTGGATTTACCATTGGTCGCGACCCGTTGATTATGTCTGCACTTCCCTCGCTGGGGATGATCGCGCTGGTGATCAGTGTTGCCGCCATGACCGGAAGCATTCTCCTTGCCTTTATTTTGTGGAAGTTCTTTTATAACAAAAAGTAAAAAGAATTTGAAAAACAGCCTGAAAATATTGGTGGCGTTTTCGCTGGGTGTCTTGTTGGGATATTCGGGATGGTTGCCCCTTGCAACTTATGATGGCAACCCCGGCAAATACGCCTTGTATATTTTGATGTTCCTGGTGGGCATCAGTATTGGTGCCGATCACCGTTCCCTGTTATTGATCAGGGAGCAGGGGATCCGGCTTTTTTTGCTTCCAATGGCCACCATTGCAGGAACCTTTGCCGGGATTTTGGCAGTCATACATTTTGTCGACGGTTTGGGGGTCAGGGAAGGTTTGGCCGTTGGAGCAGGATTTGGGTATTACAGCTTGTCAAGCATTCTGATTACACAAATGCACAGCGAAGCCCTGGGAGTTATTGCATTGCTTTCAAACATTATTCGGGAGATCATAACCCTGATCATGGCCCCGGCCATGGCAATCTGTTTTGGAAAACTGGCACCTGTAAGTGCGGCCGGGGCCACCAGCATGGACACCAGTTTGCCCATCATTACCACGGCCTCAGGAAAAGAGTTTTCAGTCATTGCGTTGTTTCATGGCATATTGCTTACCATGCTCGTTCCCATATTGGTTACCCTTGCGCTGACCCTGTTCTGACCACTTACATCTGTTCCTCCCTGATAAGCTCCCCTGCTTCGCATATTCCAGACCCTCACCCCGGCTTCCAGACAGGCTTCCTCCATTCTGTCTGCATTCCATCGGCTGTTGGATGCATCGAGAATTACCATGGAGGGTTTAAAAACACGAAAAACAAGCTCCATATCAAGCCGGGGGTTTTGTGTGATCAATAAATAGTCTACTTTAAATGGGAAAGAAAGATGCACGGGTATTTTTTCGCTTATATCAGTAAGACCTGAAGCATCCAACTGCTTTTTAAAACCCTCCCCGCCAATCAGCACCAATGTGAAACCGTTGAATGCCAGAAAGTGTCTGTCCCGCAAAAAACCATGCGCTGAAAAACGGGTGACTGAATCATTGATGGAAATGATTTGATTGTTGCGAAAAACGCCTTTTTGCAATCGATAGCCATCTGTATGGAATGCTTTGAGTCCCGGATCATGCAGCACCTGATCGCAAGCCAGCATATAGGCTGTTTTGCCGACAATAAAATCGATGGCCGTTGCCTGGTTGATGCTGTATACCACAAAAGTCCGTTGCATGCTGTTGCGGATACCTCTTTGTGTAAAGGAAGATGCAAGAACAGCCAAAACCAGAAGCGATGTCAGAAAGGATTTACGGCAACCCATGATCCAGTAAGCAAAAAAGAACAGAAGCAAAACAAATACCAGAATTGTTTCCGGAGCTGTCAGATAAACTCCCCTGGCCGTTGAATAAGGCAAGGCTTCGATTAAACGAACCGATTGATGCAGGCAGTTGAGTACAGCGGACAGCAAATAACCCATAAACAGACCGGCTGCAGGTACCGGGTTCAGTAAAAGCGTCAGAAAGGAAGCATATATGATGATGCCTGCCAGGGGGATCACCACCAGGTTGGTCAACAGGAAATAATTTGGAAACTGATTGAAATAGTAGAGGGCAAGGGGCCCTGTGGCCAATTGTGCAGCCACCGAAACCGTCATGATAGACCAGGCTTTCTCCAAAACGGGATGTTTGACCGGTATGATGGTATACAGGCGGGGTTGCAGGCTTACAATACTGATCACAGCCAGATAAGACAATTGGAATCCTATATGCGTAATAATCATTGGATTGCTGATTACAAGCACGAAGGCAGACGCAGCCAGTGTATTATAAATGTTTGCCGTTCGGCTGAAATGATGCCCCACAGCCACAAAACTGAACATAACCGATGCCCGCAATACCGAGGGACTGAAACCGGTTATGGCTGCATAAAGCCATATGCACAGGATGATGCAAAGGGTACGCATATAACGGCCTCCGCGTATGCGGACAAAAAACGAGAAGATGTTTTTCAGGACCATGAAAATAATTCCTACATGAAGTCCTGAAACACAGAGTATATGCATGGCTCCGGCTCCTGCAAATTCACGACGGAGATCTTCGTCCAGATATTCCCGGTACCCCAAAAGCAATGCAGTGATCACGGCAAAATCGCGTTCCGACAACGGATTGTCCTGAAAAATCAGCATGGCCTGTTCACGCAAGCGAAGTGCAAGGTGCATATGCCTGCGGCCATGGTTCTCTCCCGTATGATGCCATCGTTCTCGCTGAATATAGGCTGAATGGTAAATGTTGTTTCTGGCAAGGTATTGCTTGTAATTAAATGCATTGGGATTTTGCGGGGGTAAAATATCATTGTAGTTGTTGTGGATAAGTATGCGGTCCCCGTAATCTATTGCGGGGGGCAGACTGTCTTTTGCCAGATACAGGATCAACCGGCCCTTAACGCGGGTATGGCTTTCGTCACTTATAAAATAAAGGACGTCTGCAAGCACCTGGTGGGAGTTGGTCTTTTCGGCCGGCGGTTCCCTCGACTGCACCATCAGGTACCCCGGCTGGTCCTGGTAATGCCTGAAATGGTCTTTCCTGCTATACTGGTTGTGTTGCATGGCCAGCCAGTATCCGGCGAAAAACAATGCAGCAAATATGCTGCAACCGAAATACCATCCTTTGCCATATGCTGAAATATTCATGAATACCACAGAAAACATCAGCAGGAAACCAACAACCAGCCCTATGGCCAGGTGGTTGGCCGGAAACACTTCAGGATACTTCAGATACACCAATATACCAGCTCCAAACGGCAAAAACAACCTGGGAAGCGGCATGTATATTCGCCATCCATTCATCAGAAGATAAATATATAAATTTATCCTCTGTAGAGTATATATTTTAAGACTATATTATAGCGTTTGGTGGTTAGCGAGTGTTTTGCGGCAAGACCCCATGAAATTGCCCGGGCATGTTATGCAAGCATCATGGTTTAATATTCCCGGCCTTATGTACAAAATCCGTAATGATCCTGGCAGCTTTTTCCGATGCGCCGGGACCACCCAGTTTTTGTTCCATCAAACGGTAATCTTCCCTCATGGCCTTGCGACAGGATGTGTCATGCAACAACGAATCCAGCACTTTAAACAAATTTTCCTGATTAAAATCATGTTGGATCATCTCCTGAAGTACAGGCTTATCCATGATGAGATTTACAAGGGAAATGTATTTCACACGGATGAGTTGGCGGGCGATAAAATAAGACAAAAGGTTGGCTTTATAACATACCGCCTGGGGTACGCCAAACAGGGCTGCTTCCAGTGTAGCCGTACCACTGGCCACCAGGGCGGCCCCAGCATTGGCCAGCAGGGAATAGGTCTGGTCATAGACCACAGAAACATTGGGCTGTTGAGCAAAATGTAAATAAAGGTCCTTATCCTGGCTTGAAACCGCAGCGACCACGAATTGGTAATCAATGAAACGGGGTGCCATGGTGATCATTTCCTCAAGCATGCGACGTATTTCCTGTTTCCGGCTCCCCGGGAGCAGTGCAACCAGTGGTTTATCCTGCAGCCCATTGTCCTCCCTGAATGATGCATGGTCTTTTGATCCCCTTAATGGGAGGACTTCATCCAGCAGGGGATGACCGGGAAATTCAACCTGCATGCCAAAGCGTTGATAAAACTCCTGTTCAAAAGGAAGGATCACCAGGAGTTTATCCACGTCGCGCCTGAGCTTCCTGACCCTCGATTCTTTCCAGGCCCATACCTGCGGCCCGATATAATATACAACCGGGATCCGGTGTGTTTTGGCAAACCTGGCCATACGCAGGTTGAATCCCGGATAGTCCACCAGGATGAGCACATCGGCCTGATAGGCCAGCAGGTCATGTTTACAGAGATTGATGTTGCTCAAAATGGTTCTCAGGTTGCTGACTACCTCAAAAAAACCCATAAAGGATAACTCCCTGATGTGTTTAACAATATGACCACCTTCGTGCAGCATGCGATCTCCGCCCCAGCACCGGAAATCGGCATGGGGGTCGTGCCGCCTGATCTCCTTCATCAGATTGGCAGCGTGCATGTCTCCCGAAGACTCACCGGCTATGATATAATAACGGGCCATGTGGTCAAATCACATTAAGAAGTAAAAAAAAACCAGGGCAAGCAAAAAAGTAAGCAAAAGGATTCCCCTGCCGGTCCGGTCATACTTTTTATTTACCATGTAGTACCTGAAGGGAAGGAGGTTAGAGAATATGGCCAGCAAGAATGGCACCCGGGGGCGCGGCATATACACCAGGTTCTCCACCTGGCCCCATGGAATGAGAATGGTCAATACAAGGCCATAAACAAGCAAAGGCGTTATGATGCCAATGACTGCCCCAAGCACCCATGAATCTTTATTCAGCATCGATCTGCCATTTTTTAATTTCCGGGATCAGATCGTGGGCCGTAAAGTCAAACTGTGTCGGAACAACCGAAATGTATTGGTTGGCCAGCGCCCATTCATCTGTTTCATTGCTGTTTTCGTGCAGGGCAAAACGGCCTGTGAGCCAGTAATAATCTTTTCCGCGCGGATCTTTTCTGTAATCAAATTCCTCTTCCCAGTTGCCCCGTGCCTGCCTGCACACCTTGATGCCTTTGATCTCAGACTCTTTAACTGCAGGTATGTTTACATTTAAACAAATCCCTTTGGGCAACCCATGTTCAATTACATTGGATGCCAACAACTGGATATATTTTTTTGCCTGTGTAAAATCAGCGTCAAAACGATAATCCAGCAGGGAGAAACCAATGGAAGGTATACTTTCCATTGCCCCCTCTATGGCTGCCGACATGGTGCCACTGTAAATGACGCTGATCGAAGAATTGGCGCCGTGATTAATTCCCGACACCAGCAAATCGGGTTTACGCTTCAATACCCTGTTCACAGCAAGTTTTACGCAGTCCACAGGGGTTCCGCTGCAACTGTATTCGTCATGATCCCCCTCTACGGTGATCTTTTCCAGGCGCAACGGATTGGTAATGGTAACGGCATGTCCCATACCACTTTGGGGCTTGTCGGGGGCTACCACCACCACATTGCCAAGCTCGAGCATGAATTTTACCAGGTTACGTATGCCGGGGGCCATGACCCCATCGTCATTGGTAATCAGAATCAGGGCTTTTTTCATAGGGCTTTTTTTTCAGCTACAAAGCTAATCAGAATATGGTTTATTACAAATCCATAGTGCTTAACTTTTTTTAACGGACGCCAAAATGACAGTAAAAAATAAATGGCCCGCTTTTTGATTAATTTTGCATGTTCAAACGAAAAAACCAATTAATCCTTTATATCCATGATCATAAATATGGAAATCCTGATCATATTTGGGGTATTCATGATCCTCAGCTGGCTGGTATCGAACCAGCTCAAGACACGCTTTGCAAAATATTCGCGAATGCCCCTTCGCAGTGGTTTGTCAGGTCGCGACATTGCCGAAAAAATGCTGCAGGAAAGCGGGGTTGAAAATGTGCGCATCATTTCCACCCCCGGGCGCCTGACCGACCATTACAATCCACTTGACAGGACTGTGAATCTAAGCCCTGAAGTGTACAACGGCCGTTCGGTAGCTGCCGCCGCTGTTGCAGCCCACGAATGCGGACACGCTGTGCAGCATGCACGTGCATACGCCTTTTTAAAAATGCGCTCGGCACTGGTCCCGGTGATCAGTGTCAGTTCACGCTATATGCAATGGATATTGCTTATTGGGATTTTGACCGTAGAAGCTTTTCCTGCCATTTTGCTTACCGGTATCGTCATGTTTGCCGCTACCACCCTGTTTAGCTTCATTACCCTGCCGGTAGAATTTGACGCCACAAAACGCGCCCTGGCCTGGCTGACAGATACCGGAATGACCGTTGGTGAAGAATACAGCAATGCCAGGGATGCACTGAAATGGGCCGCCCTGACCTATGTGGTTGCTGCACTGGCCTCTCTGGCAACCCTGCTTTACTACATCATGATCTTTCTGGGAAGACGCAATTAGGGCATTGTCCGGCATTGCAAACAGCCTTTAAAGCATCTTCCTTTACAGGTTTGCCGACCTGTGTGAATGCCTGTTTACACTATATATAGTGGTGTATTCCATAAAAAATGACGATATTAGCGGAATCATTGAAAGATGAACCGAGCCATACCTTGGTGCTGCCACACGGATGGATGATTATCGGCTGGCGACTTACATCTGACCGAAACAATAGATTTATTGACATATGAAAAAAACCTTTCCCGTACTGTTAATGGCTGTCTTGATAGCCGCCATCATATCGGTGATGGTAGTGCGTCTGCCCTATAACGTTCGCGGAAAAGGAATGGTAAAGCCCTTGCAGGAGTGGGGATTATATAAATCTTCAGATGGTACCCTGGTAAATATTCTGGAAAATTACCTCCACGGCAGCATACATGAATACAAAGTGCTTGAATTCCAGCGTGGCGATATGGTGTCTTTTTTGTTTAATGAGGCGTTGATCCAGGATGCAATCATACAACAAGGGGATACCATTGCCTGGATCATGTCGCACGACCTGGACATGCGCATGGTGGAAATGCACGGAGAGATGCTTTATCAGGAAGCCCTCCTTGAGGTTTACCTCACGGGCGAAAAACCCGAAGCCATCCGCATGGCACTGGATGAAGTGGAACTTGCCCGCCAGGAATTGACCACACAAGAGAAACTGACCGGCAGAATAGAAAACCTATATCAACAAGACCTTGTATCACGGCAGGAATATGAATTGTCAATGAATGACCTGCGGGTTAAACAGTATGCACTGGAGATTGCCCAATCCAATTACCGCGCATTGCTTGCGGGTGAAAAAGAAGAAGAACTGGGTGTGATCCGTTCACGCATTGCCTCCCTCAACGACCAGATCAGTCAACTGGCAAAACAAAAGGAAGCCATGAATATTTTATCGCCCATTTCGGGACATGTCATCCGCCAGCAGGAATTCGGCGAAACCTCATCTGACCAGGTGATACGTGTGGCAGACATGTCATCCTTCCTGGTATTTGTACCGGTCGACATTCATGAAAAAAACTACATTCAAACCGGACAGCAGGTGCGCATCCGCGCCAACAACCGTCATCCTGAAATCATTGGCAAGGTTGTTGGTATTGACAATGCAGTACAATTGATAAACCGGCGGCCGAAAATCTTCGTTTCGGTATTGACCGGAAATCCGGCGGCGGCTGACCTTTTGCCAAACATGATCGTGGATGCCCGGATCACGACCGATACGGTACTGTTAAAAGATTACCTGCTCCGCCAGTCGAGGGTGGTTTACCAGAACTGATGATTGTATGTTACGATATGAACGAAAATATTTGGTACCCAATTACCTCCTGAACGACCTGAGAAGCCGGGTAAGAGGGTTTGTCCGTGAAGACCTGTACGCCACCACCAATGGAAACGGTTTGCCACAATATTCCGTCCGGTCAATATATTTTGACACCCCCGACCTTGTCAACTATCATGAAAAGATAGAGGGCCTGCAGCAAAGGCGCAAACTCCGGGTCAGGGCATACAATACGAACAAAAACGACAAACCGGTGATCCTGGAGATCAAGCGTAAATTTGGCAACAGGATAAAAAAACACAGGGCACCGGTAGCCTTCAGCAACTTGCAAAAGTTATTAGATACCGGGGATTTAAACACCTACATTGATTTTGCAAGTGTGGAAAACCCAAAGCTTTGCCTGGATGATGCAAAACGGTTCTTTTTTCATTACAAGCTCCGGTCTTTCTCTCCCACAGTTCTGGTAACTTACGAAAGAGAGGCCTATCACGGTAAAATTAATGCCGGTACCAGGATCACCTTCGATAAAAATATCCGAAGCCGGAATTATCCCAGCCTCGACGAACTCTACTCAGAAGAAGACCTGCGTTTTTTGTTTAAGAGCCACTTTATCATGGAAATCAAATATTTTGAAAACAAGATGCCGGGCTGGGCCAGGAATATCGTGCATGATTTCAAACTACGCAACGAAGCCCTCTCCAAATATGTGATCGGTTTTGATGTCAATAAAACATTTGCACACTATTAATCATTGATTGAAAACAACGCCATGGCCAGTGACTTTGCAGACATATTCACCTTATCGGTAAGCCTCAGGGATGTTGTATTCAATCTCCTGGTGGCCCTGTTTTGTGGCATCATTATCTCCCTGTTATACCGGTTCACATACAAGGGTCTGAATTACTCCTCCTCCTTTGCGGTGTCCATGATCATGCTGACCATGATCACGTCGATCGTCATCATGGTGATCGGGAACAACCTGGCGCGTGCTTTTGGCATGGTGGGGGCCATGTCAATTATCCGTTTCCGGACTGCCGTGAAAGATGCCACCGACATCATGTTCATATTTTTTTCTCTGACCATTGGGCTGGCGGCTGGGGTCAAAATGTATGCCGTGGCCATCTTTGGCACCTTGTTCATTAGTTTTATTTTTTTGATTATCAGCCAGTTTAATTTTGGCTTGGCCACAAGGAAGGAATACCTTCTGCAAATTCTAATGTCCACCGATGATGTAACGGGTGAGCAAGCAGCAAAGGTTATCCGGTCATACTGCAGGCGCTACAAACTGGTCAATGTAAAAGCCCTGGGGGAAGAAGGCAGCGAACTCATGGAGTTCTCCTATCACGTGTTCCTTGCAAGTGAAGAAAAAGGCAATCAAATGACCCGGGAACTGAAAAAGATTTCACAGGTAAAGAATGTCAACCTGTTCTTTGATGAAAATTAGTATTTCTACACTTTTTATGCGTTACTATATCCGGTATAGCCGTTCTTTTGCAGCAATATTCCTGATCTTATTCTTGTTCCTTGTCATTCCATCTCCGGGCCTTACAGCCAATCAGGATCAAGACAGTCTTCAGATTCAATCCCCTGTTTTTTCGCACAAGGGAGGTTTTTTTAGCGAACCCTTTAACTTATTGCTTGAAACGGAACACACCGGCACTTACAACTATAAGGTGGAAAAAACCGGTTATCAATCCGTACATGGTGAAGTCAATATTGTTGACCAGGATGTGGACATTTTGGTTACCCTTCAGGCACAGGGTAACAAGGAAAATACATTCGATTTGTCGCCTGAAAAAGCCTCAGCGAAATCTTTTCAGGTTACGTTTCAGGTCGATATGATCGATTCCCCTTACCAGTCGGGCGATGTGGTATATATCAGTGGCACCATGGCCGACCCGCAATGGCCCGAACCGGGATCCAGCGATGACATGATCCTGGAGCCACTGGATGAGGAGAACAATATATTCGGGATCACTTTCCAACTGGCACCCGGAAATTATGCCTACAAATATTTCCTGAATGCAGGTTGGGGAGGCGGCGAATGGGGCGGTGACCCGAACAGGGTGGTTTCGGTCTACGGACCTGCAACCTTTCATGATGTCTGGGGTGTAATTGACCCGGTTGATGAGCCGGACGATCCGGTAACATATTCGGTAACATTTGTGGTAAACGACCAGGATGGCCTGTCCATTGATGATGCCACCGTCACTTTTGACGGTACGGTGTATCCCCAGGGTATTTACCAGATTGAAGATGTAATACCTGCAGCCGTCATACGCTATACTACCGATGGCAGCATTCCCGGCAGGAACAGTCCTGTTTATGACTCCCCGGTCGCGATTACCGACCGTAGCGGCGATCCCAATGTCATCTCAATGATCCCAACAAACAACATCGGTCCCGGACACGTATATAACGAACACTGGCAGGAACCGGCTGGTGAAATATTCAAGATCAACACCATCAGGGCAAGGGCATTTTTACCCAATGGCTATGGTGGCCAGGCAGCCACTCATAGCTATCTGGTGCATGAAAGCGGTAACCAGCGCTATTCAATGCCGCTGATCTCCATCAATGCCCACGCCGGTGCCTTTTTCGATGCCGACACAGGCATATACGTCCACGGCAATCACAACAATTATTTCCAGCGCGGAGAAGAATGGGAGCGCCTGGTCCACCTGGAGTTTTTTGAAAGCAACGGGAACCTGGCATTTTCGCAAGAGATGGGAGCACGCATACACGGGGGTACCAGCCGGAACCGACCCAGGAAATCACTTCGCATGTATGCCCGCTCCGATTACGGCACCACATGGGTGGATTACCCCCTTTTTCCCAACAAAGAAATTCACCGTTACAAGCGCTTTCTTTTGCGTAACAGCGGAAACGACTGGGGTGACGCTATTATTAGGGATGCTTTCATGCAATCATTGTTTAAAGGGTTTGGGCTCGACATGCAATACTCAAGGCCAGCTATCGTATTTATCAATGGTGAGTACTGGGGGGTCCATAACATTCGAGACAGGCTCGACAACCGGTATATTCAGACGCATTATGGCCTGGATGACGAAATGGATTACACCATCCTGGAAAGACACGGCGAATTGGACAGGGGTAATCCGGCTGGTGTCCAGCATTACTGGGACATGCTTGATTTCCTTGAAAGCCCTGGTGTTGCTGACCCGGAAAACTATGCAGAAATAAAAACCCGCATGGATGTCGGCAACTTCATCAATTACCAGATCGGCCAAATCTATGTGATGAACACCGACTGGCCGGGCAACAACATTCAATACTGGCGTTACTATACAGACACCTATGACCCCAATGCGCCTTTTGGATTGGACGGGCGCTGGCGATGGCAGGTGTTTGACCTTGATTTCGGCTTTGGATTAAACTTTGATTATGTAACGGGCGTACAGGAAGGTCCCGCCCACAATACCCTGACCTTTGCACTTGAACCAAACGGACCTGACTGGCCCAATCCTCCCTGGTCAACTTTTATTTTACGAAAACTGATGGAGAACCAAAATTTCCAATATCAGTTTATTGCCCGTTTTGCCGATTTATTGAATACGGATTTTAAGGCATCATATGTATTGCAACAACTTGAGTCATGGCGCGAATTGTATTTGCCTGAAATGCCGGAACACATCCATCGGTGGCGCATGCCCGACGGAATGGATCACTGGGAAGCGGAATTGGCGGTCATGCGTGACTTCGCCACAAGACGGCCCGGATATATGCGTCAATACCTTGCCGAAGAATTTGGCCTTGGAGAAGAAACCAACCTCCATGTTTCCCTGGTAAACCCTACACAGGGCAGCGTCCGGGTAAATACAACAGAAATAGGTACAGAGGGACAGCCATGGACAGGCGTATATTTCAAGAACATGGAGATTCAACTGCAGGCCCTACCCGGTCCGGGTCACCGCTTCAGTCATTGGGATGGCCTGGAGGACACCTTGTCACCCATAACCGGTTTTACCCTGGAAGAAGAAACCAGCGTAACAGCCTATTTTCAGGACGCGCTCTTGCATTACTGGCATTTCAACAACCTGCCTGACGGACACCTGGAGATGGTAGAAGCCGACTACAGTGCATCGGGTGCGGCCCACATAACTTATCCTGGTACAGGTAACGGATATATGGACCGCACTGATGGTACGCTCCTTAACGCACACCAAGGTTATACGGCAGGTTATGGCCTGAGGGTGCGTAATCCTTCCGACACCCGTGAGTTACTCATTCAGGCTCCCTCTGTAGGCTACGAAGAGCTGATCTTTTCTTTTGCATCTCACAGAACAACCAATGGGGCCAGGCAACAGGAATTATATTATTCGCCTGATGACGGACAAACCTGGACACAATTGGGAGATGCCTATGACATTGAGCCTGAGTTCCAGTTGTACACATTTGACCTCAGGCACCTGGACGAGGTAAATGACAATCCCGGTCTGCAATTTAAAATAGTATTCACAGGGCCGGAGGCTTCCGGACCGGACGGCAACAACCGCTTTGATAATGTGGTACTGTCCGGAACAGCCATAAACCTTACCATAAATAAAACCAATCCTCCTGCTGCATTTATGGACGAAACCTATTTGGGACATTATTTTTCTGCCTCAGGAGGTTCGCCACCCTATACTTTTGAAATTACCAATGGCAGTATCCCTCCGGGAATGCACCTGTCATCCGGCGGACATCTTTCCGGAACGCCCGCTGATCATGGTTTTTTTGAATTCACCGTAACAGTAAGCGACCAGGAGGGGGCCCAGGATGCCCACACCTACGAACTGAATGTAGAACATAAATCTGTGATTTATTACTGGCATTTTAATGATCTGCCTGAGGGGACACTGTATAACGTGAAGGCCGATTATTACATCACAGACCATCCGGCAACCATAAGCTATCCCGGTACCGGAAACGGATACATGGATCGTACCGATGGAACACTGCTCAATGCCAGATTCAATGCAGGAGCCGGTTACGGCTTGCGG
>SL_3KL_010_SEDDRAFT_10001216_pt1 | contig 23139 bp, 19 predicted proteins | sample SodLakKL_010_SED_2_FD_10381 | JGI IMG/M metagenome (IMG submission 10381) | reverse complement strand
CTCATCANCCCGCCTGTTCTCGTGTTGCTGTTCGCGCTTGCGGTCAGTGGCGGGCCTGTGCTGGCCGATGCCATCGAGCTGGATTTCGACGCTTCGGCCGGAACCCTGTCGGGCAGCCTGTTTCTGCCGCCCGGCGAGGGCCCGCATCCGGCCGTTGTCTTCCTGGCCGGTTCGGGCGACGAGAGTTATCGCACCGGCTGGGAGGGCGAGCGGCGTTCGTGGTTCTGGCCCGAGCTCCAGGCCTGGTTCGCCGGCCGAGGGTATGCCGTCTACATTTTCGACAAGCCCGGCATCGGGCGTTCGGCAGGTGACTGGCGCAAGGAGGATTTCGGCGATCGTGCCGACAACGCACTGGCCGCGGTGCGGATGCTCGGCGCACGTTCCGGGATCGATGCCGCGCGCATCGGCCTGCTGGGCCACAGCCAGGGCGGCTGGATCGCGGTCAAGGCGGCCGCGAGGGCATCGGATGAGGTGGCCTGGGTCATCAGCCTGGCCGGTCCGGCCATCGGCGTCAGAGAGCAGATCATCGAGGACACCGCCAACCGCTGGCAGTGCGATGAGCGACGGGCCCTGGGCCTGCGCCGCGCTGGTCTGGGCATGATGCTCTCGGGCATGGGAGCCCTGGGCCGCGTTGTACCGGCCGGTTACCTGTCAAGAATCGTGCGCTACGATCCGGCCGATGACCTGGCCGCGATGCAGCAACCCATGCTTGCGCTGTTTGCCGACAACGACATCATGGTCATGCCCGAAACCAATGTCCCTCGTCTCGAACAGCACTTCGGCCGCGACAGTGGCAACCCGCATCGGGTCGTGAAAAAGATCCCCGGGCTCGATCACTTCTTCCGGGCCGGATCATTCTGCCTGGACAGCCCACGACCGCAGTCTTTCGATCCCGACTTCTGGGCGGCGCTGGACGCTCCGGCTTTCTGGGAAGCCATCAACGGGTCGCGGTGAGGTAGAGCTTCGCATGCGCTCACCGCTGATGGTGTCGAGCGTGGCGGTAACGGCTCAGCCCGACTAAGGCGCTGGCCACCAGTGACAGCAGGCTCACCAACACCAGCGCGGCCGTGCCGCTCAGCCATAACTGCCACAGGAAATGGGACGTGCCGGAAAACCGGGCATTTCCGAAGATCAGCAGCGACAGCGGAAACCAGGCCACGGCAAGAATCAGCAGCGCCAGTCCCAGACCGCGGTGGAGCCGGTGCCGGGCGGCGCTGGCCGCCAGACCGGCCAGCGAGATCAGCCCCGTCCACAGCAGCAGGTTGACCACCGGTGCGCGCAGGATGCTGACTTCCATAAAGTCGCCTCCCAGCAAAAAGAATCCCAGCACGAGGATCATGATTTGCACCATGATGGCGAAAAGCCAGTACTTCATGACCGACAGCCTACCTGATCAGCTGACGCATTCGAGCATCCCGTCGGGCCTTCGAGTCCCGTCATGACATACCGGTCACCAGTGCCGGCATAAGCTATCGACCATGACTGCCTTGTCGCTTCACTGGTGCCTGAAGGTGATCATCGGCCTGGGACTAATCGGCCACTTCATTACCCTGACGCTGAACCCCGATCTTCTGCCGGCCCTGTTCCAGTTACCCTACCCGGGGTTTCTTGTGCTGGTGCTGGGCGGTGGCGGCATGGTCCTTTGGCATCACCGGATCCTGCGGCGGGCTTGGCGCCGGGCGGGCGAGCGTTTCATCCTGGTGCGCCGTGGCGGTCTGTTCGGCCGGGTCCGGCACCCGATGTATCTCGGCGATGCGATTCTCTACGCGGGTTTGGCGAGCTATCCAGCCACGCCCATCAGCCTTGCTGGGCTGGCCGTCGGATGGTGGGCACTCTCGCGCCAGGCCAGCCGGGAAGACCGGGAGCTGGCCACCACGTTTGGCGACGACCACCGCCGGTGGCGCCAGGCCACCGGTCTATTGCTGCCGCGAGTGAGCTCACCGAGGAGCCGCTGAGTGATGAAACGGGAATCGGTATGGGACTATCCCCGCCCGCCACGAATCGAGCGGGTGGACTGGCGTCTTGTGGTGGAGCATGACGGCCGGACCCTCGCGGAATCCACGCGCGGCGTCAGGGTGCTGGAGACGGCCCATCCGCCGTGTTTCTATTTCCCGCCGGCGGACGTGGATTTCGATCGCCTGGTGCCGAGCGAGACGCGAACCTTCTGCGAGTGGAAGGGGCAGGCCAGGTACTGGCATCTGCAAACCGACGACGGACTGATCGAGGACGTCGCCTGGTCTTACCCCGAGCCGGTCGATGACATGATCCGCGACTTCGTGTCGTTTTACGCCGGCCGCGTCGATGCCTGTTTTGTCGATGGGGAACGGGTCCAGGCCCAGGAAGGCGATTTCTATGGCGGCTGGATCCTGTCCTGGGTCAAGGGCCCCTTCAAGGGTGGGCCGGGAACGCGTATGTGGTGAGATGCCGGTGCGGTTTCCCGCCGCACCGGCTCGCGCACTCAGTCTCCATCCTTCGCGATGACCAGGTGGGCCGGGAGCGGAAAGCTCACACTGCCATCGTCGGCACGGTGGTCCGCCAGGGCGCCGTCAAGCCGCCGGACAATCTCGTCGATCTGCCCGTCGCTCAGCGAGATGCCGGCCAGGGGAAACCAGCCTTGCACATCGGCCAGCACCATGGTGCGAGTGTCGGGGAACCGCGCGGTGCCCGGGTGAGTGGTGATCTGGGCACCGGACAACCCGGCCTCGGAGCACAGCGCGTGCAATTCATCCACATCACCGAGTGAAAACGGGACTTGCAGGGCGCCGGCCACGTCCGGGCCGGCGACGTCGCCGAGTATGTCGGTCATGGCGCGATAGCCGGGAATATTAGACAGGTCGTCGAACACCGCTGCCAACAGGCGGCCACCCGGTGCGACCACCCGCTGCATCTCGCGCAGCGCTGCCTGCCGGTCTTCGAAGAACATGAGTCCGAATTGGCTGACGACGATGTCAAACTCCCCGTCGCCGAAAGGCAGCTTTTCGGCCTCACCTTCGTGCCAGTCAAGTTCGGGCGCCCGGTCACCGGCGACCGCGAGCATGCCGGGGTTGGGATCCAGACCGATGATCGTCGAGCGTGCTCTGCCGGCCCGCCTGGCCGCGGATCGGGCCACGATGCCGGTGCCGCAGGCCACGTCCAGGAGCCGGTGCCCGGGCATGAATCCGGCAATATCCAGAATCTGTTCCGAAAAGGGTGCGAACAGCGCCGGCACCATAAGCTTCTCGTACTGGGAGGCCGTATTTTTCAGATCCGTTGCGTTGAGTTGTTGCATGATGAAAGCTCCGCCTTGTTGCATGGAATGCATGGCACCTGTCGTGAATGAAAGGATGACAGGGCGTTCATCGGGGGGCACGTGAGCGGGGCGCATGTCACGCCAACAATCGTCATAATCAGTCGAAGTCGGTTGGGAGGGGGGCGAGAAAAGTGTTCGCGAGATCCGTCGCGCCTATGACCGGATCACGGAGCAGCGCACGAATCGACCGGGAGCACGATCGACCCTGGAACTCCGAGATCGGTGATCAGGCACCCAACCCGCGCCGGCGCACTGCAATCACGACGCCCCAGATCACTCCCACCATGAACAGCAACGCGCCGGGCAGGCCGAACAGCAGGGCGCGCAGGAAATGGTCGAGGAAGCGAATCTCGCTGAGCCGAAACTGGCGCGGGTCTTCGAAGCCGGTAATCCTTGCCGTGTAGGTGCCAGCAGCCGGGAAGTCGATCTGGCCAAGCGCTATCCGACGGGTGTTGCCGACTTCCTGGGTCACCGATCCGCGTGATGACTGCAGCGGGACGATGTTTCCGCGGGCATCAGTCAACTCGATAGTCGTGCCGGAGGGCAGTTCATCGTCCATCCGGTGCAGACGGCCGTCGATGACGGTCTTCGCCTCGTGCCAGAGCCGGTAATCGCCGGCTGCGGGAATCTCGACTTCGATCTGACCAGGTCCCTGGAACGTGGTGTGCCAGCCTCCAAAGCCCTGCACGAACGTCCACGTTGCCACAAGGAAGAGAATGAGCCCCACAAGGCCGAGGGCGATGGGCCAGCGATATGTCCTGAACATGATGTCACCTCCAGTGCGCATCATACTTAATGACGGGCACTGGGGGTGATTGGGGCATGTGATTGTCAATCCTCGCCGTTGTCGTCCTGGCCCGGAAGCTGGCTCATCAGCTCGCCGAGATCGAAGCCTTCCATCGCCTTGCCGCTGCCGATGAGCTGGCCGATGATCACCGGGTCGAGATCGCCGTGGATATTGGCGAACACGGCGGTACTCGAACCGTCGCGCAGCAGCAGGGTCAGGCCCTTCACGTACTGCTCGGACTCGAGCAGCAGCAGGTCGATCTCGGTGCTGCCGTCACGGATGGTCAGTGCGGGCGACCAGCCGGCTGCATCCATCTGGTCGAGCAGTTCGTTGGCCCGGGGTTCGGTGCCGCTGCTGTCGACGTCCTCGTAGACCATGACGCGCAGACCCTTGACCGACTTGAGTACGTCGGCCAGTTCGGGGTTGTTCTGGCGCAGCGTTTCGGCAAAGCCCGCCATCATGGCCGGTCCGAAGGCAAGGTTGACCGTGGGCGTGGTATTCATGGCCCCAGCCAGTGGGGTGAGGTCGACGTGGCCAGGCTCGCTGGACAGCGCGGGCGTGGCGGCCAGAGCAAGCGACAGGCAGAGCAGGACAGCGGATAATCTGGTCTTCATGGTGAGCACTCCTTTGCAGGGGTTAGTGGGTAGTTGACAAGTACGGTTGAATCCAGCGCTTGAAATGCTGGGCGTAGGGGACTTCTTGCAGATTGATTTGGGTGGTGATGACACTCTGGCCCAGCTGGCTGCTGGTCGCCGAGCCGGCGCGCCGGGCGCCAAGTTCCAGGCTGGCCAGGGCCAGATGCAACTCCTGCAGGTCGGACTCGGTGACGCGGGGCGAGTCGCCGGATTGATCGAGTGGCTCGATGAATAGTGCCACGGCCAGGCCGACGAATACCGCAGCGGCCAGCCCCATCCACCAGCCCGGCTGCTGTCGGCGCCGTGCAGCCTTCATGATCCGTGTGCGCAGGTTGGTTGGCAGGGTGGATTCATCCAGGCCATGCAGTTCGTGTCGCAGGGCCCGGTCGGCGGCCAGTTGCGGATCGTCCGACGGCCATTCGGGTGCAGTGACTCGATCCTCGGCGTCCAGTTCGGTACGGGATAGTTCAGGCGACCTGTGCATGAGTTTCCTCCTCGAGACGGCGGCGCAAGGTGCGGCGGGCTCGAAACGTGTAGACCTTGACCTGGTTTTCGGTCAGTGACAGCGTGTTTGCAACGGTGGCGACGTCGATTTGCTGGATGTCGCGCAGGATCAAGAGCGAGCGGCCCGGTTCGGGCATTTCCGCGATGGCGGTGCGCAACCGTTGGGCACGTTCTGCCGTCTCCATCTCGTGTTGCGGTGGATTGTCGACATGGCTGAGGCGGTCGGTTTCGCCGGTTACCAGCTGCAGGAATCCGCGACGACGATTGCGGTTGCGCAACTGGTCCAGGCAGGCATTGCGTGTGCAGGTGACCAGCCAGCCTGATTCGGCGCCGGGTTTCAGCTCGGAAAGATGACGCCAGAGCTTGACCATACAGTCCTGGACGACATCCTCGGCCTCCGCCCTGGAGCGAAGCATCAGACATGCTATCTGTAGCAGCCTGCCACCGTGTTCGTCGACCAGTCGCTCGAATCGCTGTTTCATACCCCTTTATACGACCGGCGGCGCAAAAGGTTACAGTCCGAGAAGTCATGGACGAGCAATGCTTGCACCGGTGAAGTTTGTATACTCGGATGTGGTGACCGCTACCATGTCGACAGTGGGCGTCACTTTTGGGAACCAGAGGGATGCGATTTCCTGTGGGAGGCGACGATTTGAAATCGAACACGCCAAGCGGGCATGACACTGTTCATGCTGCCGCCGTGCCCCGGTCCCGCGGGGTGTCCGTCCGTACGCGCTTCTTTCTTCTTTGCCTGATTTTTTCACTGGCCATCGTGGTGCTGGTGGGTGTGAGCCATGTCGGTTTCCAGGCCCTTTCGGGGGCGCGCGCCTACGTTCATGGTGAAAGTCAGTGGGCCAAGGCGCAGAAGCAGGCCGTCATCTCACTGCTGGAATACGCTGCCACCGGGCGGTCCGAAGCCTTTGAGCATTACGAGGAAGCGCTCTCCGTCATCTGGGGCGATCAGCAGGCCAGAGAAGCTCTGGAGGCCGGCAGGCCGGATATCGAGGCGGCCCGCGAGGGATTTCTGGCCGGGCGCAACCATCCCGACGACATCGATCTGATGATCCGGATGTTTCGGCATGCCGGTCGCTTCGAGGAGTTCAGAAGGGCCGTGGAGGTGTGGGTCGAAGCCGAAAGGCGCATCGGGCAACTCGAGCAGGCGGCGGCATCTCTGCAATCCGCCGTCCGGGCGGAGGGCATTGACTCTCCGCAAATCGAATTGCTCATCGAGCAGGTGCTGCAGCTTGACCGGGCCCTGACCATTCTGGAGGATCGTTTCTCCATGCACATCGGGCGCCTGGCCCACCAGTTGACCCGGTTGTTCACGATCAGCATGCTGGGGTTGTCCGTGCTGCTGATCGTTGGCGTCAATCTTCTGGGATGGCGCCTGACCCGCACCGCGGAGCGCGCCGACAGGGTCTTGCGCGAGAGCGAGCAACGCTACCGCGCACTGGTTGATCAGCCTGATGTCGGCATGTGGCACATCGACAGCGCGGGCCGGATCGTCTACATCAATCCCGCCATGCGGGACCTGATGGGGATCGAGCCGGACCAGGACGTTTCCGGGATGCCCATCGAGCGATTCATCCGGCCCGATGACCGAGAGGCAGTTCATCGCGATCGCATCCGACGGGAAAAGGGTGAAAACACCACCCTGGAGATCAGCCTGGAGGATGCCGGCGGACAGTCTCGAAACGTGTTGATTCACGGTGCGCCGGTGATGCTGGGAGAGGGGCCGGTTCACGGCCATGTTGGCACCTGCGTGGATATCACCGACCGCAAACTGGCCGAGGAGCAACTCCGCCACCAGGCCCATCATGACGCGCTGACCGGTCTGCCCAACCGCGTGCTGTTCAATGACCGGCTCGAGATGGCGTTGCGGCGGGCCAGGCGGGATGGGACACGGGTCGCCGTGCTGTTCGTCGATCTTGATCGGTTCAAGGTGGTCAACGATAGCCTGGGTCATATCTCGGGAGACCGCCTGCTGCGCAAGACTGCGCAGCGCTTCCAACACGCCATCAGGGAGGCGGACACGATCGCCCGCCTGGGGGGTGACGAGTTTGGCCTCATCGTCGAGAACGTCCGGGGTGAGCGCGATGCCATCGAGCCGGCACGTCGTATTATGGAAGCGCTCAAGACTGAATTCGATCTGCACCGAGTGAAGTCGAAGGTCTCGGCCAGTATCGGCATCGTGATGTCCGGCGACACCGGCAGCCCGGCCGACCTGCTGCGTTTGGCCGATATTGCCATGTACGTGGCCAAGCGCCGCGGAGGAGGGGCTTGGCACGTATTTGATCCCGAGCAGGATGCGCATGAGGAGCAGCGCCTGCACCTGGAAAATGAGTTGTGGACGGCCGCCGAGCGGGATGAACTGGTGCTGCATTACCAACCCATCATCGACCTGAAAACGGGATGTGCCGAGGCGGTTGAAGCCTTGCTGCGATGGCGGCATCCACGCCTTGGGTTGTTGGGACCCGACCAGTTTGTTCCCATCGCCGAGGAGAACGGCGCTATCGCCGAGATCGGTCAGTGGGTGGTGCGTCGTGCCTGCCGGGATTTCGTCGGCATGAAGCAGCGGCTGGGTGCCGGGGCGCCCGCGGCGGTGTGCGTCAATATTTCGGCGGCCGAGTTCCGCCATGGGGATCCGACACAATGGATGGACGGCGTTGCCGAAGAGTTCGGCATCCATGCGGGTGAGTTGTGTTTCGAGGTCACCGAGAGCTTGCTGACAGAGCGGCCGGAGGTGGTTGGCGAGCTGGAGCGAAAGGGTTTCCCAGTTGCCATTGACGACTTCGGGACCGGATATGCTTCACTGGATCTGCTGCGACAGGTGCGATTCAGCACGCTCAAGATCGACAGGACATTCATCCAGCGTGTCACCGACAGCAAGACCGATCACGCATTGGTTGAATTCATCCTGCACCTGGGGCACAAGCTCGACATGCGCGTCATTGCCGAGGGTGTGGAATCCGAGCAGCAGGTGAACCTGCTCAGGCAACTCGGGTTCCGCCTTGTCCAGGGGTACCTGTTTGCCAGGCCGGAAGCGCTCGAAAACCTCGTGAAGAGGCTCGCGCAGAAATAGGCCTGCCCGTAAACGACACCTTGATGCGGGCGGCGTAATGTGTCGCGCCTGCAAACCATCGCCATCGTTGCCTACGGCGAGGCTTTCGATGCCGATATCGAAATCCGGCGTATCGAACTGGTGTCCAGATGACCTCGTTCAGGCGACTCAGGTGTTGCGCAAAACGCGATCGATATCCGCAGCCTCGTGACGCTCGTGGAGCTGTTTCTCCGGCTTGCCCAGACTGCGATTGACGACGCGACCGCGCTTGACGGCGGTTCGTGAGTCTATGGCGCGGGCCCAGCGCAGGACGTGTTCGTAGGACTCGACCTGTAGAAACTCTCCGGCCTCGTAGAGTCGGCCCAGTGCCATCTGACCGTACCAGGGCCAGATGGCCATGTCGGCGATGCTGTAGTCGTTGCCGGCGATGAATTCCCTGTCGGCCAGTTCGCGGTCGAGCACGTCGAGCTGGCGCTTGGCCTCCATGGCGTAGCGGTCGATGGCGTAGCGGATCTTTCTCGGTGCGTAGGCATAGAAGTGGCCGAAGCCGCCGCCCAGAAACGGCGCCGCGCCCATTTGCCAGAACAGCCAGTTGAGACACTCTGTGCGTTGGGCATGCGCTTTTGGCAGGAAAGCGTCGAATTTCTCGGCCAGGTACAGCAGGATGGTGCCGGACTCGAACACCCGCAACGGTTCGGCCTGCGAATGATCGACCATGGCCGGAATCTTCGAGTTCGGATTGATGGCGACGAAGCCGGAGGAGAACTGCTCCCCCTTGCTGATGTCGATCAGCCAGGCATCGTACTCGGCCTCGTCGAAGCCGCATGCCAGTAACTCCTCGAACAGGATGGTCACTTTCTGGCCGTTGGGTGTGGCCAGCGAGTAGAGCTGGTGCGGATGCTGGCCGACCGGTAGTTCCTTGTCGTGCGTGGCGCCGGCCACCGGCCGGTTGATGTTCGCGAAGCGCCCGCCGCTTTCCGACTCCCACTGCCACACGCGCGGGGGCTCATAGCCGTTGTTGTCGTCACTCATCAGTTGATCGGGTTCCCGTGAAAGTCCGGTGGAGAGCGTACAGGATACGGTCGAAGGTGCGGTGTCAACGTGGTGATGTGGTCGGGTTAGACTGACGAGCGTCTGAATCAACCGACCGGAGTCTTACCGATGCACTTGCGCAGTTGCCTGTTTTCTTTCCTGGTTGTCCTGCTTGCCGCTGGCACCGTGGCGGCCGAGGAGCGCCGCCTGACCTCCTCCGACCTGTTCGACTTGCAGTATGCCAGTGAGGTGCGCATCTCCCCGAATGGTGAGCATATTGCCTACGTGCGCACGATCCATGACATCATGACCGATCGTGCGCGCACCAACCTGTGGATGATCGACGTCGACGGCAACCATCATCGCCCGCTCAAGTCGGGCCGGGACAGCTTTTCTTCACCGCGCTGGTCCCCCGACGGCACGCGCCTGGCCTACGTATCCACCGACACGACCGGCAAGACGCAACTTTTCGTTTACTGGATCGACAGTGGCCAGACCGCATTGCTGACCGATCTGACCGAGTCGCCGTCCTCGATCACCTGGTCGCCGGACGGTGAGCAGCTTGCCTTCACCATGCGCGTGCCCGCAGACAAGCCGTCGCTGGCCACGCCGCCCGACAAACCCGAAGGGGCCGAGTGGGCGGCACCAATCACCCTGATCGAGTCGGTGGTCTATCGCTGGGATGGTCGTGGCTACATCGACCCGGGCTTTTCCCACATCTTCGTGGTCTCGGCCGACGGCGGGGCGGCCCACCAGGTGACCTCCGGTGAATACGACCATGGCGGTTCCCTGGCGTGGATGCCCGACGGCAATGCCATCGTGTTCTCCGCCAATCGCACCGAGAACTGGCAGTACGAGCGCAACCAGAGTGACCTGCATCGGGTGAACCTGGATTCCGGAGAGATCGTGCAATTGACCGACTTGCCGGGCACGGCGCGTTCACCGCATGCGTCGCCCGACGGCAGCCGCATCGTGTTTGAACGCGACGACCACCAGGGCCGTCAGTACAGCGAATCGGTGCTGGGTGTGATCGATGCCGACGGCGGCAACCTGCGCGTTCTCGGCGAGGATCTGGACCGGTCGATGAGCGCACCGCGATGGGCCGCCGACGGCCGTGGCATCCACTTCAGTTACGACGATCGCGGGCAGCGCAAGGTCGCGCGCATCGATCTCGACGGTCGCATCACCACAGTGGTCGAGAGCATCAGCGGCACCAGCATCGGCCGTCCCTACCTGAGCGGCGGCTGGTCGGTGGCCGATGACGGTTCGGTGGCCTTTACCGCCGGCACCGCAAAACGGCCGGCCGATGTGCATGTGCTGCCGGTTGGTGGAAATGCGCGCGCCCTGACTGACCTGTCGCGCAATCTGCTCGACCGGCGCGAGCTTGGCGAAGTGCACGAGATCGTCTACGAATCCTCGATCGACGGCACCGAGATCCAGGGCTGGTACCTGACGCCGCCGGGTTTCGATGCCGACCGCGAGTACCCGCTGATCCTCGAGATTCACGGCGGTCCGCACCTGGCCTACGGCCCGCATTTCTCGGCCGAGATGCAACGCTTCGCCGCCGAAGGCTACGTGGTGTTCTACGCCAATCACCGAGGCTCATCGTCCTACGGCACCGAGTTCGGCATGTTGCTGGAATACAAGTACTCGTCGGAATACGACTTCGCCGATCACATGTCCGGCATCGATGCCATGATCGACAAGGGGTTCATCGATCCGGACCGTCTGTTCGTCACCGGCGGTTCGGCCGGCGGCATCGCCGCGGCCTACGCCATCGGCCTGACCGACCGCTTCCGCGCCGCTGCCGTGATCAAGCCGGTCATCAACTGGATCTCCAAGACGCTGACCGGCGATACCTACCTCACCCAGATCGAACACCAGTTCCCCGGACTGCCCTGGGAGGCGTTCGAACACTACTGGGAACGCTCGCCGCTGTCGCTGGTGGGCAACGTCACCACGCCCACGCTGCTGATGACCGGCGAAGACGACTTCCGCACGCCCATGTCCGAGACCGAGCAGTACTACCAGGCACTCAAGCTGCAGCGTGTCGATACCGCGATGATCCGCATGCCCGAAACCCCGCACGGGATTGCCGGTCGACCGTCACGCCTGATCGCCAAGATCGACAACATCCTGGCCTGGTTCGAGCGCTACGACCCGGCCGCTCAGGATCACTCGGAGTAGACTGGACGACATGACCCGCCGCACCAAGATCGTTGCCACACTGGGCCCGGCCACCGATGAACCGGAGGTGCTTGAACGACTGATCACCGCCGGTTGCGATGTGGTGCGGATCAATTTCTCGCATGGCGATGCCGACACCCATGCCCGCCGCATTCGCATGGTTCGGGCGGCGGCACGTGAACTCGATACCGACATCGCGGTGCTGGCCGACCTGTCGGGGCCGAAGATTCGCATCGACCGGTTCCGGGAGGGCTCGGTGATGCTTGAGCCCGGACAGCCGTTCACGCTCTACGCGCGCGAGAATCCGCCGGTCGGCGACGAGACCGGCGTGGGCGTGGCCTACCTGGGGCTGGTCGACGACGTCCGGCCGGGCAGCGAGTTGTTGCTCGACGACGGCCTGATGTCGATGCGCGTCGAGAAAGTCGTTGGCGACGAGATCCGTTGCACCGTGCTGACCGCCGGCAAGCTGTCTGATCGCAAGGGTCTGAACTTGCGCGGGGGTGGACTTTCCGTGCCAGGATTGTCGGCTGCCGATGCCCGGGATATCGAGCGGGCAGCGGAATGGCAGGTGGATTACCTGGCGGTCTCCTTCCCGCGCAGCGCCGAGGACATCGACCGAGCGCGGGAGTTGATGAAGCAGGCCGGCGGCCAGGCGGCGCTGGTCTCCAAGATCGAGCGCGCCGAGGCCATCGGGAACCTGGAATCCATCATCGATGCTTCCGATGCCGTGCTGGTCGCGCGCGGTGATCTCGGCGTGGAAATCGGTGACGAGGAACTGCCCGGGCTGCAGAAGCGCATCATCACCGCCTCGCTGGAACAGAACCGGGCAGTGATCACCGCCACGCAGATGATGCAGTCCATGGTTGAATCCCCGATTCCCACCCGCGCCGAGGTGCTTGATGTGGCCAATGCCGTCATCGACGGCACTGATGCGGTAATGCTGTCAGCCGAGACCGCAGTCGGCCGCCATCCGGTCAAGGTGATCGAGGCCATGAGCCGCATCTGCCTCGGGGCCGAGCGCCATGTCGAGGCCCATGTACCCACGCGCCGACTCAATGTGCGCGCCGAGCGCATCGACCAGGCCATCGCCATGGCCACGATGGTGACCGTGCATGCACTGCCGGTCAAAGCGATCGTGGCGTTGACCGAATCGGGCTCGACGGCACAATGGCTCAGCCGCGTGCGTTCACCCGTACCGATCATCGCGCTCTCGCCAAACCGCTTCAGCCTGCGTCGCATGCGACTGTTTCAGCACGTTCAACCCCTGTTCTTCGCACCTGGCGATGATCCGGTCGGCGAGATTCAGCAATTGGCGCTCGAGCGCGTGCGTGATACCGGTCTGATCCACTCCGGCGACCGGGTGCTGCTGACGCTGGGCGATGAAATGGGCGTGCTCGGCGGCACCAACACCATGAAGATCCTGACGGTGGCTGGATAGGTGAACTCACCGGCCCGGCGGGCTACAATAGTGGGCTGATTCTGTTCAACTCCCAACAACCTCCGCACCAGGGGACAGTCATGATCGACCAACTCGAACAACTCGTTGATATTGCACGCCAGATAGTGGCGCCCGGCAAGGGCATTCTCGCCATCGATGAATCCACCGGCACCATCAAGAAGCGCTTCGACGGCGTCGGCGTGGAGTCCACAGAGGAAACCCGCCTCGACTACCGCTCGATGATGCTGTCCACTCCGGGTCTGGGCGAGCACATCTCCGGCGCGATCCTGTTCGACGAGACCATTCGCCAGAAAGCTGCCGACGGCACACCGCTGGTCAAGCTGATGGAAGCACAGGGCATCCTGCCGGGCATCAAGGTCGATCGGGGCGCCAAGGCGCTGGCCGGGTTCGAAGGTGAAAAGGTCACCGAGGGCCTGGATGGGCTGCGTGAGCGTCTGGCCGAGTACGCCGAGCTGGGCGCGAAGTTCGCCAAGTGGCGCGCCGTGATCACCATCGCAGACGACATCCCGACTCGCGCCTGCCTGGAAGCCAACGCCCATGCCTTGGCGCGCTATGCCGCGCTTTGCCAGGAAGCCGGCATCGTGCCGATCGTCGAGCCAGAGGTGTTGATGGACGGCAGTCACGACCTCGATACCTCCTACGATGTCACCGAGGCTACGCTCAAGACCCTGTTCCACGAGCTCTACGAGCAGAATGTGCTGCTCGAGGGCACGGTCCTGAAAGCCTCGATGGTCATTTCCGGTTCCGATGCAACTGATCGTGCCGGGCCCGAGGAAGTGGCCGAGGCCACGCTGGATTGCCTGCTCAACGCCGTCCCGGCCGCGACCGCCGGTATCGTTTTCCTGTCCGGCGGGCAGGGTGATGTCGAGGCCACCCAGCATCTCGATACCATGAACAAGATGGGCGATCTGCCCTGGCCGCTGTCGTTCTCCTATGGCCGCGCGTTGCAGGCCGAGTGCCTCAAGACCTGGGCGGCCGACCCCAAGGGCAACCGCGAGAAGGCTCAGCAGATCCTCGCTCACCGCGCCCGCATGAACGGCCTGGCGGCCCTGGGCGAGTGGAGCGAAGACGAGGAAAACGCCTGATCCACCGGCCGGGTCACGCGGTGTCCCGTCGTCCTGAAAAAGAGCAGTAACACGAAGTTCACGAAGGAGTACACGAAGGACACGAAGCAAGGAAAAGTTGTGTTTAGCTTTGTGTTCTTCGTGCCATTCTTCGTGCCCTTCGTGTTCAATCTTTCAAAGCCCACGCCTCGACCATGACTGACAAAGACAAATTCCGCGAACAGGCGCTCGACTATCATCGCAACCCGGTGCCGGGCAAGATCAAGATCACGCCGACCAAGGCGCTGACCACCGCCAAGGACCTGGCGCTGGCTTACTCGCCGGGCGTGGCCGCGGCCAGCGAGGAGATCGCGGAAACGCCAGACACCGCGCGCGACTACACCGCCAAGGGCAACCTGGTGGCGGTGGTGTCCAATGGTACGGCCGTGCTGGGCCTGGGCGATATCGGGCCGCTGGCCTCCAAGCCGGTCATGGAAGGCAAGGGCGTGCTGTTCAAGAAGTTCGCCGATATCGACGTGTTCGATATCGAGATCGACGAGAAAGACCCCGAAAAACTCATCGACATCATCGCCAGCCTGGAACCCACTTTCGGCGGCATCAATCTCGAGGACATCAAGGCCCCGGAGTGCTTCCGGGTCGAGGAAGCGCTCAAGGAGCGCATGGATATACCCGTCTTCCACGACGACCAGCACGGCACGGCGATCATTGCGGCCGCCGCGCTGGTCAACGGCCTGGAGCTCGTTGGCAAGAAAATGGAGGACATACGCCTGGTGGCATCGGGGGCCGGTGCGGCCGGCATGGCCTGCCTGGATTTGCTGGTCACGATGGGGGTCAAGCGCGAGAATATCGTGGTGTGTGATCGCGAGGGTGTGATCTACACCGGTCGTGAGTCATACATGGACCAGCGCAAGGCGACCTACGCGGCCGATACCGGGGCACGCACCCTTGGCGAGGTCATCACTGACGCCGATGTCTTTCTCGGCGTGTCCGCGCCCGGCGTGCTCAAGCCGGAAATGGTCAAGGCCATGGCTGACCACCCCATCATCCTGGCGCTGGCCAACCCGGTGCCGGAGATCATGCCCGACGAGGCCCGTGAGGTGCGATCCGATGCATTGATCGCCACCGGGCGCTCGGATTTTCCCAACCAGGTCAACAACGTCCTGTGCTTCCCATACATTTTCCGCGGCGCACTGGATGTGGGCGCCACGGCGATCAACGACGAGATGAAGATGGCCTGCGTGCATGCCATTGCCGAGCTGGCGCGCATGGAAGCATCTGATGTCGCCGCCCAGGCCTATGGCGGCCAGGCGCCCAAGTTCGGACCGGACTACCTGATTCCTCAGCCCTTCGATCCGCGCCTTCTGGTGCAGCTGGCCCCGGCGGTGGCGAAGGCGGCCATGGACTCCGGCGTGGCTCAGCGCCCGATCGAGGATCTCGAGGCCTACCGGGAACGGCTCAGCCAGTATGTGTTCCGCACCGGACTTTTGATGAAGCCCGTATTCGACGCCGCGCGCAAGAATCCCAAGCGCGTGGTGTTCGCCGAGGGCGAGGAAGAGACGGTGCTGCGAGCCGTGCAGACCATCGTCGACGATGGCCTGGCCCGGCCCATTCTGATCGGCCGGCCCAAGGTGGTCGATATGCGAATCGAGCGAGCCGGCCTGCGCATCCGGCCGGGCGAGGACTTCGAACTGGTCAACCCGGAAGACGACCCACGTTTCAAGGAATACTGGCAGACTTTTCACGAGATCACCAAGCGCCGCGGCGTCACACCCGACTCGGCCAAGGCCATCGTGCGCACACGCACGGCCGTGATTGCGGCGGTAATGGTGCACCGCAACGAGGCCGATGCCATGATCTGCGGGGTAGTCGGTCGTTACCAGAAGAAGTTGCAGTACATCCACGAGGTGCTCGGCCTGGGTGAAAACAGCAACACCCTGGGTGCCCTGTCGGCCATGACCAACGACGATGGCGCCTGGTTCGTGGTCGATACCCACGTCAATCCCAACCCCACTGCCGATCAGCTTGCCGAGCTCACCGTCAAGGCAGCGAGAAAGGTGCGCATGTTCGGTATCACGCCGAAGGTGGCATTGTGCTCACATTCCAATTTCGGCAGCCACATCAACGAGTCGGCCTCGAAGATGCGCCAGGTGCTCACCAGGGTCCGGGAGCTGGATCCGGAGCTGGAGGTCGAGGGTGAAATGCGTGCCGATGCCGCCTTGATTCCCGAGATCCGCGAGCGNATCTTCCCNGACTCGCGCCTGAAGGGCTCGGCCAACCTGCTGGTCATGCCCGATCAGGATGCCGCGCACATCGCCTTCTCCATGGCCCGCGTGATCGGCGGCGGGGTCACCATCGGCCCCATTCTGATGGGCATCGGCCGGCCGGCTCACGTGCTCACTCCGTCGGCTACGGTTCGCCGTGTGGTCAACATGACCGCCATCTCGGTCGTCGAGGCCCAGCAATACGAACGGCGCGGGCAGGAAACCGGCAACCTGTTCTGAATCACCGGGGGGGTTGAGTGAATTTGCCGACTTTTGTCGGCAAGTATCGGGTATTTGCGAAAAACAAACAGGCTCCGTGTTAGCTTGTCTCTTCATTCCAAGCTTCCGAACCGGAGGTCATTGCATGATTCAGCAGAATCAGCCCGGCGCGGTACAGCGCCCCGCTATTTCCAAAGGTGTCGAAAAGAATCCCGACAAGGGTTATATCGCCCTGCTTGGCTGGAGCCTGAATGCGATTGACGCGATGGAGCGATTCGACCGGCGCTATATCGTGGTCGCACCTTCCTGGGCTGCCGACTATGCGCGTGAGAACGATATCCCTTTCCTCCAATGGGATTTCGAGCGGATCAACGAACGTTCGCTTTCCATTGCCGAGACCCTCAAGCAGGAAGGCGTTGATGTAGCCATTCCACTGTTCGAGGAAACCGTCGAGTGGGCCGGGGCGATCAATTCCGTCCTGCAGGGCAACCCTCGGCTGCACGGTCAGTCCGTCCTGTTTCGCGACAAGGCGCTGATGAAGCGTCGTGCCCACCTTGGCGGTATTCGCGTCGGGGTGTTCGAGGAGGCGCACGAGAAGGATGACGTGCTGCGCTTTCTCAAGCGGGTGAACCAGACGCTGCTCAAGCTCGACGGAGACCCGAATGATCCCATTCATCTCAAGGCCTTCGACCAGGCCGGTTGCCTGGGTCATCGCGTGATTCGGTCACCGGAAGAGATTGATTCGATTCCGGATAGCGATTTCCCGCTGTTGATGGAAAGCCATCTCGATGGCTGGGAGTTCGCCGTCGAGGCCTGGATTCACGACGGCGAGATCAAGTTTCTCAATATTTCCGAGTACGTCACGCTCGGCTATTCGGTATTCGTGCCCGCCACTCCGGAACTGGAGAGCTGGCGCGAGGCGATCACCAGGGAAATCGAGAAGCTGATCAAGGCGTTCGATATCAAGTTCGGGTTGATCCATCCCGAGTACTTCGTCACCGCCGACGGCACCATGTACTTCGGCGAAGTCGCGTATCGTCCGCCGGGTTTCAAGGCCTTTGAACTGATCGAGCGTGCTTACGGTTTCAACGCCTATCAGGCCACGGCACTGGTGTTCGATCCGAAATCGACCAGGGAGGAAGTCGATGCCTTTTTCCCCGAACCGGTCAAGGGCGCCAAGGGCCATGCAGGCTGTTTCGGCGTCTTTCCGCGCCGGCGCGTGGTCAGCCAGTTGGCGTTCCCGGAAGAAACGGCCAATCACCCTTACTTCGAAAGCCACGAACTCTATCCGCTCGACCACGAGGTCGTGGCCGAACGCGAGGCATTCGGCACGCACTGGGGGCTGGTCTATTTCTTCGGCGAGGATGCCCACACCATACGCGACCTGCTCAAGCACCAGGAAGATCTGGATTTTTACGTCTAACGTGCAGGATTCCCGGACGGCCCGGTTCCCGGATCGGGCCGCTTCCGCCCCCTGAACCCATCCGGCCTTTCTGCCGGTGCATAATCAGTGTGCCGCGCATTGCGGCTGACGCGACAATTGGAGAGTCAACATGATGCACCAGCGCTTCCAGGGTCAGAGCGCTCCGGACGAGCCGGCAATGGCCACCGCGCTGGACCGTTTCGAGAGCGCGCTGGATGCCATTGCGTCCGTCTCGGACTTCGCGCGCGCCGGACATTTGCCCCGGCTGTTCAATGCCACGCTGCGTTTGCTTGCCATGCCGGGCGGCGCGGCGCGAATTCACGGGCACGCCACCCGTTTCGACCAGGCCGGTGTATTCGCCGGCAGCGACTGGGATCATCCCGAGCGCTTGCAGCCCGAGCTTTCGCGCGGCTCACTGACCGGCAGTTCCGATGCCATTGCCGTGGAGGCGCTCAGCCGGCTGCGCATGCTCGCCATTGCAGAGGGCGTCCACGATCATCCGGACATGGATGCCGATGCGGCCCGGAAGTTTCTCGAACGCAGCCTGGTGTTCAATCTCGACCTGATGCTTCCCGATCACTCCGAGGCCGCCCGTGCAGGCGGCGGCCAGCGTGATGCCGTGCGCCATTTGCTGGCTTTTGAACTCGATCGCCTGGGCGGTAACAGCGTGGTCGAGGCGCTGGTTGCCGAGGCCGATCGCATACTCGAGCAGCGCCCCATTGATGTGGCCCCCGTGCGCCAGTTGCTGGCGCACGTGGAGCGCTTGCTCGAGCGCGATGACCTGCCCGACAGCGAGGCGGTGGAGCGCGGTCGTGTCCTGCTGGCCGCGAGCCGCGGTCCGACCGAACTCAGCGCCGACCCGATCGACGATTACGTGGCGGCCTTTCAGTCATTGTCCGGCGCTGACCAGACCGAGGAGCTGGTGGCGCTCGGCGATTCCATGAACGCCACCGGGCTGGTCTGTCGCGCGCACGGCGCCTTGCTTCGTTATCTTGCCGAGTCGGGCAATGAACGGCAGCTTGCCCTGGCCATGGGCCTGGACAATGTCGGCGCCGACAGTCTCGATGCCTTCGAGGACCTGTCGCGTGCCCTGATCCGGGAGGCAGTGTGGCCGGAAACCGCCCAGTGCATCGAGGGGCTGAGCAACCTGCTCGACCGCGGCATGCTGTTCTTTCCGCCGGTACCGCACGCGCTGTGGCGACTGACGCGGTTCGAGCCCCTGCCGGAAGTCTCCGAGCACCTGCGCGAGGAGTTCGGTCACGATCAGCCGCCGTCCGGGCGCAGCCTTCTGCTGGCCGGTGTGATCAGCGTGCTCGGCCTGCCGCTGGGGGTGAGCCAGGGCAACAATCCGACCTGCCAGTCGGCCCGGGCCATCAGTCTGTGGGCGCAGTGCGATCCCGGCTTCCTGCTCGAATTGATCACCTGGGCGGCCCGGGACAACGAGATCGATCTGCATTTCGAAGGCGACCTGATCCGGTCCAGTGAACTGACCGAGGGGTTGATCGAGGATTTTCATACCGAGCTGGATACCGTCTCGCTGCTGCTGGTGCCGCACCTCGACAAGATCTACTGGGAAATGGGCCGACGCATCGCCGGGCGCGGCGAGGACGGACACCGCTGGATCAACCCGGAGTTCCATGGCTGGTGGGTTCATCGAGGTTTCGCCACGACCATCGATTACGCCACCGGCGCAGTGATCGACTTTGCCGGTTTCGTGCGACGTTTCCATGCTGCCTATCATCCCTACTACAACGACGGCGGGGAGTTGATCTATCCGCAGCCGGCCGGAATCGTGGCGACCGACCCCTTCGGCCAGTTCATCGGCTGGCACGCGATTGCCATTCAGCGAGTCGCCCTCGATCCAGCGGGCAAGATGCGGGTGTACTTCTTCAATCCCAACAACGAGGGTCGCCAGGACTGGGGCCACGGTATCGTCACCTCCACCCGGGGGAATGGCGAAATCCCCGGAGAGTCATCCCTGCCATTCGAGCATTTTTGTGCCCGGCTCTATGTCTTCCACTACAACGAGCGTGACCTGGGCGATCCACAGGCCGTTCCCGATCACATCCTGGGCGAAATCGCCGATGTCGTGCGCGAAAGCTGGGCGGCGGAAAAGGCCTGGCATGAGGTGGTCTCAAGCTGATGGCTGCCCGGTTGGGCCTGGTTTACCACGACGAGATGCTGGCGCACCGGCCGCCAGGGCTGGAGCCGGAGGTTCGCGACTACCATGCCCGCAAGCTCCGCTTGCTGCTCGGCCCGCTGGTGGCCGAGACACCCTGGAAACACCCCGAACGCCCGGAACGGCTGTCGGCGCTGGTTGACCACCTGCGAGCAATCAAGGACGACCGTATCGTCTGGATCGAACCGGAACGGGCCGATGCGGAAATGCTGTTGCGCGCCCACACACCAGCACACCTCCGGCGCCTCGAGGCACTGAGAGGTCGCAGCCGTATGCTGTCGATCGACACCACCGCCGTTTCGCCAGGCAGCGTGGATGCGGCCACCCGTGCCGCGGGTGCGGCGGTCGAAGCGGTCAATGCCGTGTGTGACGGGCGTGCCGAGACCGCCTTCGCACTGGTGCGCCCCCCCGGCCACCATGCTTTGGCCGCAAATTACCGCGGTTTCTGCCTGATCAACAACGTGGCCGTGGCGGCCCGCCATGCCAGGGCGGCGCACGGCATCGATCGCGTGTTGATTGTCGACTGGGATATCCACCATGGCGACGGAACCGAGTCGATCTTCGCCGTTGACCCGGACGTTCTTTTCTTCGATGTCCATCGGGGTGCGCCGTTCTATCCAGGAACCGGCGCGCTCGAATTCATCGGTCGCGGCCGGGGCAAGGGCACCACGATGAATGTGCCACTGCCNGCCGGTGCTGGCGACCGCGCCGTACTGGCGGCATTCGACGACATTCTCGCGCCGGCCGTGCGGTCCTTCCGCCCGGAACTGATCCTCGTCTCGGCCGGGTTCGATGGCACCCGAGAGCACCTGGCCTGCCGCTTCAGCCCGGCGGTCTACGCCCACCTGACCCGACGCCTGAAGACCTTGGCCGAAACCCATGCCCAGGGCCGACTTGCCCTGGTGCTGGAAGGCGGCTATCACGTCGAACCGATGCGACAGGCGCTGGAGCACTGCATTCATGCCCTGCTCGACCCCGAAGCCGAGTTGCCACCAATCAGAGCGAATCGCACCGGACTGCCCGCGGTACGCCAGGCCGGGGACCACTTCAGGAAAATCGTCCCCGGTCTGGCTCCCTGATTTCGGGCCCGTTCTCATGTGCTGAATCCCGTGTCATAATTCCTGCCCGACCTTGACGCTCCGCCCCCGGTTCAGGAGTACCGGATGATGCCGTGCCGTTGCTTTCTAGTGCTGCTAGCCCTGGTGTACGTATCGGGCGGCCATTCGGCCTGGCTCGAGAATGACGACCTCGCCGCACTGTCCGGCCTGGCCGTCGGAGGAACCCATGAAGTCGAGCGCGCGCCGCTTGGTGCAGGATTGATCGGGGCCATGGCATTCGAGCGCATTACGCTGTACAGCAACACGGCACGAATTCAGGTTGTCCAGGACGGCCTGGTCCGCGACCGGCCGCCGTCCGGGCGACATTTCCTGATCGGCCGTTCAACCGCGCAGCCCGACGTGCTCGCCGTCCTGTCCTTCGATCCGGCCACATCGGCCTGGTCCGGCAGTGTGAAGGGAAAAGAGGGGCTTGAGGCCCTGCGCTTCCATGACCGCCCCGATGGCTTGCGCTGGCGGGCCTACCCGCTGGATGTCCTGATGCCCGATGATCGGCTGACCGAGTTTTCCTGTCAGAACGATGCGCTCGACCACGGCCGGGAGCTGCCGGTTGTGCTGCCCGAAGGCCGTTCGCTGCTCCGGCCGCGCAACGCGACACTGCGGCTTGGCGAACTGGCGATCGACACCGATGCCGAGTGGCTGGACCGTCGGTTCGACAACAACGAAACTGCCGCCATCAGCTGGATCGAGGATCTGATGCTGGTCAGCAATGCGATCTTCGAGGCCGATCTCGATTTCCGCATGCTGCTTGGTGAAATGATCATCCGGCTCGACGAAGATCCCTATGAGGTCGACAGCTCTCCCGCGAGCTCCGCTGCACTGCAGGAGTTCGGAGATTACTGGTCGGCCAACAAGGGCGATATCCAGCGCACGCACGCCGCCCTGATTTCCGGGCGCTCGAGCGCGGAAAACTCGGCTTCCGGCATTGCCTGGGTTGATTCCTATTGCCAGACGCAGTCGCTGGGTGGCAGCTACAGTGTCAACCAGTTGTTTTATGGCAGCTGGGTTCCGGTCGAGTCCAGCGCACGGGTCTTCGCGCATGAACTGGGTCATAATCTTGGCTCGGTGCACACGCATTGCTACAGCCCGCCAATCGATGAGTGCTGGGCTAACGAAAGCGGATGCTACAGCGGGCCGACCAGTTGTCCTGCCGAAGGGTCCGGCACTCTGATGAGTTATTGCAATCGCGGAGCATGCGGAGATTTCGTTCAGAATCGTCTGGAACTTGCGCCCGAAGTGGCCGCTTTTCTCGACGGACGCATTGCTGACAACACGCCAGGCTGCATCGTCGAGGATAGCGACATTCTGATCTTCGGCGACCGCTTCGAGGAGTAGACGATCGGCTGGCATCTGCTAAAGTGACCGACTCCGAACGATTATCGACCACCATGAAGGATTACCGGCCGCTGATTGCGGGGCTGATGATGATGGGCATGCAGACCGCCAGTGCTTCGGATCGGGCCCGCGACCTGGGGATTGAAATCGGCATTCTCACTCCCGGCCAGCACAATGCCATTACCGATGTCGCCGGCGTGTCCGTCGGGCATCACACCCTCGAAAACGGTGATGCGATCCGTACCGGTCTCACCGCCATCCTGCCGCATGCCGGCAACCCTTTTGCCGAACGCGTCCCGGCGGCGGTGCATGTCGGCAATGGCTTTGGCAAGGCGGTCGGGTTCACCCAGGTGCAGGAGCTCGGCGAGCTGGAAACGCCCGTCGTGTTGACCAATACCCTGAGTGTTTACCAGGCCGCTCACGGCCTGGCCGACTGGGTGCTGAAGCTCGAGGGCAATGAAGACGTGCGTTCGGTCAATGCCGTGGCCGGGGAAACCAACGACGGTTTTCTCAACGATATCCGTGCCCGGGTGATCCGCCCGGAACATGTTCACGAGGCCATCGAATCGGCCCGTGGCGGGGCGGTGGC
>SL_3KL_010_SEDDRAFT_10001215_pt1 | contig 23139 bp, 17 predicted proteins | sample SodLakKL_010_SED_2_FD_10381 | JGI IMG/M metagenome (IMG submission 10381) | reverse complement strand
AAATTAAACAATAATTTATATATGTTGCATACCGAAAGTATGTTTAAATGACTAACGTGTCTCAGAAAAATTTGTTCACTGCACAAAGCACCACTTTTAATACCATAAAAAGTTATATTTGTTACCTGATTGATTATTTTTTCAAACCCCAAAACCTTTTCGCCATGAAGAAATTGTTTACAATACTTATTTGTTGCCTGTTGCCTGTGATCGCCTCTGCACAGGTAACCGAAGACGCCCGATTGTTGCGTTTTCCTGCTGTGCACGGAGACCAGGTGGTGTTTTCCTATGCAGGTGATCTGTACACGGTAAGCAGGGAGGGTGGCCTTGCCCGTAAAATGACCAGCCATCAGGGATATGAGATGTTTGCCCGGTTCAGCCCGGACGGGGAGCACATTGCCTTTACCGGCCAGTATGATGGCAATACCGAGGTTTACCTGATGCCTGCAAGCGGAGGGGTTCCTGAGCGACTCACCTATACAGCCACCCTTGGCCGGGATGACCTGTCAGACCGGATGGGGCCCAACAATATTGTGATGGGATGGAAAGACAATGAACATATTGTCTTCCGGACCCGGAAACGCTCATTTAACGCCTTTAAGGGGGAGTTGTTCCTGGTCAACATTCATGGCGGAATGCCTGAACAAATCCCGGTACCCGAAGGAGGCTGGATCAGCTATGCTGACGATGGTGAGCGTTTTGTGTACAATCGCGTGTTTCGGGAGTTCCGTACATGGAAGTACTATGAAGGCGGAATGGCGGATGATCTGTGGCTGCATGATCTCACTGACCGTTCAACGGTAAATCTGACGGACAATAATTCGCAGGATATTTTCCCCATGTGGGTTGATGATCAGGTGTATTTTGTTTCGGACCGTGACGGAAGGGCCAATTTGTTCGTACTCGATATGGTCAGCGAACAAACCAGAAAACTGACCCATTTTGAGGATTTTGACGTCAAATTCCCTTCGCCGGGTGATGATGTGATCATTTTTGAAAACGGTGGCTATCTTTATCTTTTTGACATGGCCACTGAAGTCGTGGAGCGTATACAGGTTACAATTGCTGAGGATCTGGCCATGGGGCGTGACCAGCATAAAGATGCTTCGGACATGATCCGAAGCGCTTCACTGGCCCCTGACGGGAACCGTATTGCCTTTGGTGCCAGGGGAGACGTCTGGAGTGTGCCGGCGAAAAGCGGAATTACACGGAATCTTACAGAAACTTCCGGGGTTCACGAGAGAAATGTGGCATGGTCTCCTGACGGACAATACATTGCCTATATCTCCGATGAAACCGGTGAAGGTGAAATTTATATCAGGTCGCAAGGCGGCAGGGAAGAGCCGGTTCAGCTTACCACCGATGCGGACACCTATAAATATAACCTGCGCTGGTCGCCGGATGCGGAAAAAATTATGTGGTCGGATAAAAAACTCAGGCTGCAATATGTGGATGTAGAATCCGGGGAAGTGACGTTGGTGGATCAGGCTGAGGCCGGGGAGATCAGGCAATATAACTGGTCGCCTGACAGCCGCTGGATCACTTATACGCGGCCGGAACTTGAGCATTACAACAGGATCTTTGTGTTTGATACAGAAAATGGTGATGGATTTCCTGTAACTGATGGGTGGTATGTATCTTCCAGCCCCGCTTTCTGCGACCAGGGGAAATATTTGTTTTTTGTTTCGAACCGTGACTTTAATCCAATTTACAGCCGGGTTGAATGGAATTTTGCCTATACCACCATGAGCAGGATCTATTTTGTGACACTGAGGGAGGATGTGCCCTCCTTCCTGGAATACGAAAATGATGAGGTTGAACTGAATAAAAACGGGAATGATGGGAACAGAGGCGGAAACAATGATGAACTCCGGGTAGAGATTGACAGGGAGAACATCAAGAACCGCATTGCTGTTTTGCCTGTGGATGTGGCCAACTATGGAAACATTCAGACGGTTGGCAACAATATTTATTACATGAAGGGGTCTGACCTGATGATGTTCAATATGGAGAACCGCAGGGAGAGTGAGCTGGCCGGGATCAACGGGTATGACATCAGTGCAGACAAAAGTAAAATGATGGTCCGTACCAGGGGACGTTACAGTGTGATAGACCTGCCCCGCTCCTCATTTTCAGTGAATGATTTTGTGGACCTTTCCAACATGAAGGTCTGGGTTAACATGCGTGAGGAATGGATGCAGATCTACGCGGAGACCTGGCGGCAGATGCGTGACTTTTTCTACGCCCCGAATATGCATGGTGTGGACTGGGATGCGAAGAAGGAAAAGTACCGTCCTCTGGTTGACCATGTCAATAACCGTTTGGATCTGACTTATGTATTGGGCGAGCTTGTTGGTGAACTGAATGTCGGACATGCTTACGTCGGAGGTGGTGATGTGGCAGAGGTGGAGCGGATCCCTATGGGTCTGCTTGGTGCGGAACTGAGTCAGCACGAATCAGGCTACTATCGTATTGACCGGATACTGAAAGGGGAAAACTGGCAGTCTTCACGGCGTTCACCCTTGACCGAACTGGGTGTTGACGTGAGAGAGGGAGAATATATTGTGGAAGTGAACGGACAGCCCACAAACACGATGAACAATATTTACCGGTCGCTTGTCGGGAAAGCGGGCCAGCAGGTGGAACTGACAGTAAATGATTCTCCTGGCACCGGTGGTTCCCGAAAGGTAATCGTGAAGCCGATTGCCGATGAATCCAACCTGTATTATTATAATTGGGTACAGGAAAACATCAGCAAGGTCAATGAAGCAACCGACGGCAGGGTAGGGTACATTCACGTGCCGGATATGAGTCCGGGCGGGTTGAATGAATTTGTAAAACATTTCTACCCACAGCTTCGAAAAGAGGCCCTGATCATTGATGTAAGAGGAAATGGCGGGGGTAATGTGTCGCCCATGCTCATCGAACGTTTGTCGAGGGAACTTACCGGATTGTCCATGGCCAGAAACCAGGCACCGGGAACCCGCCCGGCCCAGATTCACCTGGGGCCAAAGATCTGCCTGATCGATAAGTATTCAGCCTCAGACGGTGATCTTTTTCCTTATCAGTTTAAAAAGCTGGGACTTGGTCCCCTGATCGGCACCACCAGCTGGGGCGGAGTGGTTGGTATCCGCGGATCATTGCCTTTTATTGACGGAGCTACCTTGTCCAAGCCGGAATTTGCCCCCTATGACATCCATGGAGAGGAGTGGATCATAGAGGGAATTGGGGTGGAACCGGATATTTACGTGGAAAATGATCCGGCCATGGAATTTGATGGCATCGATCAGCAGCTTCAGCGTGCCATAGAAGAGGCCCTGGAACGAATGGAAGAATACGACCAGGAAATTCATCCTGTTCCTCCGTTCCCGGTTAAAACACCGTAATCCTGGTCAGGCCGGAGTATTGTTCACGAACCGCCATGTATGATAGCATTCCGCCATACACCCTTGCAGGTATCTCAGGCCATGGACAGGAAGCCGCCAAAACGGCTTCCTGTCCTGCGGGCCCTGGGCTTCGCCCACAAGACTGCGGGCTCCAGGCTTCGAGCTTCGAACTTTTGCCCATGAGAACCAACAACCGCATAGCTCCGGCCACGGTTTATGGGCATCCCCCTCGAACTTTTGCCCATGAGAACCAACAACTAACAACTGCCCGGGCCGTCCACCGAATAAGGGCAACCCCCGACATCCACGGCCCATGAGAACCAACAACTAACTAAATAACCAACTATGAAACACATCCCCAATACAATCACCCTGATCAATCTTTTTCTTGGTTGTGTGGCCATTGTAATGACGCTGCAGGGGCAACCCGGTGTCGCAGCTATTATTATCGGCTTGTGTGCGCTGCTTGACTTTCTTGATGGTGCAGCAGCCAGGGTGCTGCGTGCCGGCTCAGCGATCGGGCAACAACTCGACTCCCTGGCTGACCTGGTCAGCTTTGGTGTGGCGCCATCCGCCATTCTTTTTTATTATTTGCAGGGTGCGTTTCAAAAAATTCAGCCGGAGCAACCGGGTATCCTTTTGCCATCGCTGGCTTTCCTGGTGGCGGTTTTTTCAGGTCTCCGACTGGCACGTTTCAATATTGACGAAGAACAGCAAAATGATTTCAGGGGATTGCCCACACCTGCAAGTGCCCTGCTGATTGCTTCCATCCCATTTGTGCTGACCTATACAGATCCGAATACCCCGGTTTTCCGGCTGCTAGAGTCGCTCACTACGAAAGTGTGGTTCATAATGGGAATGACATTTGTGATTTCGTGGTTGCTGGTGTCGCCGGTACGAATGTTTTCACTGAAGGTTAAATCAATTTCCTGGAAGGAAAACCGGTATGTATACCTATTTCTCGGCGGCTGCTTGCTGTTGCTCATCATATTTGGATTGCCTGCAGTACCTTTGTTCCTGATTTTTTACCTATTTTTGTCGCTTGTTTATCATGTACATCAATATCATTGAATCATGAAGTTTTGCGCAGAAATCAACGTGATGCCCCTTAAAGCATTGCTGGACCCACAGGGGAAAACCATTACCGCCAGCATGAAAAACCTGGATCTTACCCAGGTCAGCAATGTGCGGGTGGGGAAACATATCAGCCTTGAAGTGGAGGCCGAAACCCCTGCTGAAGCAAAAAAAATGGTGGAAACTGCCTGTAAGAAATTATTGGCCAATCCCATTATGGAATATTATGAGTTTGAGCTTGCAGAGTCGGAGTGTGATAAATGACCCTTTATGGCAGAGTCGCATGAGACGGGGAAGCGGGGAGAGGCAATTGCAGGAGCTTACCTGGCAAGCAAAGGCTGGCAGATACTGGAGACAAACTGGCATTCGAACCACCAGGAGGCGGATATCATTGCCCGGCACGGTGACCTGCTGGTGATCGTTGAGGTCAAGACACGGTCAACGGATTTCTTTGGCAGCCCGGAAGAATTTGTAAGCAGGCAAAAACAACGCAGACTGGCGAAGGCCGCCAATCATTACATTCACATGAACGGGCTTGACCTGGAAGTTCGCTTTGATATTATTTCCATTGTCATGCAGATGCCGCGTCCCAAATTAAAACACATAGAGGATGCGTTTTATCCGCATTAAAATTTTTGTTTGCAACAAATTATTTGTAAATTTGCGACCGCTTTTGGGGCGAACGTATTATTGTATTTAGTTTATAATCAGTCAAAAGAAAGAGGTAAACATGATTATTGTTCCTATAAAAGAAGGCGAAAACATAGACCGGGTCCTGAAGAAGATGAAGCGCAAGTTTGAAAAAACCGGTGTTCTCAGGGAACTAAGGGATCGTCAAAAGTATACCAAGCCTTCAGTTAAAAAAAGGGAAGAGAAACTCAAGGCGATTTATATCCAGCAGTTGAGAAACGAGCAGGATAGTTAATCAGGCCTTCTCCTTCAAATCTTTTCGCTTTTTCGGAGAAATTTTTGCAGAAGCTGTTTTTTTAGCATAACTTTAAGCAAGGGTTTCTTCTTTCTGTTATTATGGGCGTATATTCTGAACAATTTCTTGAATATCTGTGCCAGGTAAGACGTTACTCTGAGCACACGCTCCTTGCATACCGCAATGACCTGGATCAGTTTGAAAAGTACCTGAAAGAGCAGTACGACACGGATTCCTGTCACCTGGCAGATCAGGGAATGGTCAGGTCATGGTTCGCTGCGCTACGCAGGGGAGGAACCGCACGCAGCACTTTTAACAGAAAGCGTTCCGCCTTGCGTTCTCTTTTCGGGTATTTGATGAAATCGGGTATAGTCCGGGATAACCCCATGGATAGAGTTGTGTCCCTGAAGAATGACCGCCGCCTCCCGGTTTTTTTGGATCAGGAGAAACTGGAGGAAATTTTGGATCCACGCCTTTTTGGTATGAATTTTCAGGATCTGCGCGACCAGTTGATGCTTGAATTGTTTTACACCACCGGAATTCGTCGCGCTGAGCTTATTGAACTGAAACACACTGATGTGGATGAGGAAAAGCAGCAGATGCGGATCAAAGGAAAGGGGAATAAGGAGCGGTTGTTGCCGCTTTTGAGGCCTGTTGTGGAAAGTTATCAGCGTTACTGTGAGGAAAAAGCAAAACTTTTTGGCAGTGATACCCCCTGGGTGTTTGTGACGGATAAAGGCGTGAAAACCTATCCGGTTTTTGTATATCGGCGGGTGAATGCTTACCTTAGCCGTCTTACCACCCTGGTAAAAAGAAGTCCGCATGTGTTGCGGCATTCTTTTGCGACACATATGCTGAATAACGGGGCTGACCTGAATGCCATCAAAGAGCTGCTTGGTCATGCAAGTCTTTCGGCCACGCAGGTTTACACCCACAACTCGATCGAAAAAATTAAAAATATTTATAAACAAGCCCATCCGAAGGCATAAAATCCTGGAGGAAATCATCATGAACGTTAACATCAATTCGGTCCATTTTAAAGCGGATGCAAAACTGGAAGATTTTATCAGGGAAAAAACAGCCAAACTTTTTACCCTCTTTGACGGAGTGCATGGCTGTGAGGTCATCCTGCGTGTGGACGGTGCTACCAATAATGAAAATAAAGTTGCCGAAATTAAGGTGCTGATTCCCGGGAACGATCTTTTTGCAAAAAAACAGGCCAAAAGCTTTGAAGAGGCAGTGGATAACTCTGTGGATGCCTTGAAGAGACAGGTAAAGAAGCATAAGGAAAAAATGAAAGGTTTGTAATTCCGGGAAATTCCTGCAAAAAATATTATTTATTCTTTGGTAGGTTTTAAATCTTTTGTACATTTGCAGACCTTTTTGCAAGGCATTTGAATTGCAAAAGAGCTGTTGCCGATGTAGCTCAGTTGGTCAGAGCAGCTGATTTGTAATCAGCTGGCCGGGGGTTCGAATCCCTCCATCGGCTCTTTGAAGTATTGATTTTACCTGGGGGGGTTCCAGAGCGGTCAAATGGGGCAGACTGTAAATCTGTTGGCTTTCGCCTTCGGAGGTTCGAATCCTTCCCCCCCCACTTAATAAGCGGAAATAGCTCATCTGGTAGAGCGACAGCCTTCCAAGCTGTAGGTGGCGGGTTCGAGTCCCGTTTTCCGCTCAACGATTGTTGCCGATGTAGCTCAGGGGTAGAGCGTTTCCTTGGTAAGGAAGAGGCCACGGGTTCAATTCCCGTCATCGGCTCAACGGAAGAAAAACACTATTTGTTGAATCCCTTTTTTAATCATTAAACACCAGTAAGATATGGCAAAAGCAAAATTTGAACGCACGAAGCCGCACGTGAATATTGGTACCATTGGTCACGTTGACCATGGAAAAACCACCCTCACCGCTGCGATCACAAAAATTCTGGCAGAAAAAGGCTGGTCAGAAATCAGGTCATTTGATTCGATTGACAATGCCCCGGAAGAGAAAGAAAGAGGGATCACTATCAATACTGCACACGTTGAATATCAAACAGAAACCCGTCACTATGCCCATGTTGACTGCCCCGGTCACGCTGACTATGTGAAAAACATGGTTACCGGTGCTGCTCAGATGGACGGTGCCATTCTTGTAGTAGCCGCTACTGACGGTCCTATGCCGCAGACCCGTGAGCACCTCCTCTTGGCGCGCCAGGTGGGTGTCCCTGCTTTGGTAGTCTTTATGAACAAGGTTGACCTTGTTGATGACGAGGAGCTGTTGGAGCTGGTAGAGATGGAGGTCCGTGAACTGCTTACTTTCTACGAATATGACGGAGACAAAACACCTGTTATCCAGGGATCCGCACTTGGCGGTCTCGACGGAGAGCCCAAATGGGTAGAGAAGGTTGTTGAGCTGATGGCTGCAGTTGACGAATTTATCCCATTGCCCGAGCGTGATGTGGACAAGCCATTCCTGATGCCTGTTGAGGATGTATTCTCTATTACAGGTCGGGGTACTGTAGCTACCGGTCGTATTGAAACAGGTGTTATCAATAGTGGTGATCCCGTTGATATCATTGGTATGGGTGCCGAAAAAATGAAGTCAGTAGTTACTGGTGTGGAAATGTTCCGCAAGATCCTTGACCGCGGTGAAGCAGGTGACAACACAGGTCTGCTGTTGCGTGGTGTTGACAAGGATGCCATTTCCCGTGGTATGGTAATTTGTAAGCCCGGCTCTGTGACACCCCACAGAAAGTTTAAAGCCGAGGTGTATGTGCTGAAAAAAGAAGAAGGTGGCCGTCACACGCCGTTCGGTAACAGGTATCGTCCGCAGTTCTTCTTCCGCACTACAGACGTTACCGGTGAAATTTATCTCCCCGAAGGACGCGAGATGGTAATGCCCGGGGACAACCTGACGATTAATGTAGAACTGATTGCAGATGTGGCCATGGATAAAGGTCTTCGTTTCGCAATCCGTGAAGGTGGCCGCACTGTAGGTGCAGGTCAGGTAACGGAGATCATTGACTAATAACCTGTTCATTACTTCCGGTGACGGACTGAAACCGTTACCGGAAGTAATATATACACGGGTGTAGCTCAATTGGTAGAGTAGCGGTCTCCAAAACCGTTGGTTGAGGGTTCGACTCCTTCCACCCGTGCTAAATATTAGAATGTGTAAGTATTATGAAGAAGATCAGAGCCTACATCAGTGAATCTTATGATGAGTTAATCAATAAGGTTTCATGGCCCACTTGGAGCGAACTGCAGAGCAGCGCAGTGGTTGTATCTATTGCTTCCCTTATAATCGCTACGATCGTTTATTTGATGGATATATCCTTCAGCTCCATACTTGAGCAATTTTACCGTCTCTTTTTGTAATCATTCCGAAGTACTTTGGCGATATATTCTAATATTTATCTGATTTTCGAATAATAACCAGCCAGAGTACCCTAAAGGAAAAACACGTCGTACATTGGTATGAGCGAACAAGTCAAAAAATGGTATGTGGTCCGGGCAATTAGTGGCGGCGAGAAAAAGGTAAAACAATACCTTGAGAACGAGATCGCCAGGCTTGGACTGGAGGAGTATGTTTCGCAAGTACTTATCCCCACTGAAAAGGTTTACCAGGTGCGTAAAGGGAAAAAAGTCAGCGCAGAGCGTAACTATTTTCCCGGATATGTATTGGTGGAGGCCACATTGGTTGGGGAGATTCCGCATATTATAAGGAATGTACCCGGGGTGTTGGGTTTTTTGGGCGCTGATGGTGACCCCGTGCCCCTGCGTGAATCCGAGGTCAACCGCATATTAGGAAAAGTGGATGAACTTTCGGGGAAAGAAGAAGAACTTAACGTGCCCTACATTGTGGGGGAAACCGTTAAGGTTACAGACGGTCCGTTCAATAGTTTCTCAGGTGTGATCGAGGAGATCAATGAGGAGAAGAAGAAGTTGAAAGTGATGGTGAAGATCTTCGGACGGAAAACACCTTTGGAATTAAGTTTCATGCAGGTAGAAAAAGAATGATCAGGGTGTTGGTCATGATGTTACGGTCATTGACTTTCACAATTATCTGTTTCCTGCTGAAAAATCTGATCCCCTTACTAGAAAAACAAATGAAAAATGGCAAAAGAAGTTAGTGGAATAATTAAGCTGCAAATTAAGGGAGGTGCCGCAAATCCTTCTCCGCCCGTCGGACCCGCACTGGGTGCCAAGGGTGTGAATATCATGGAGTTTTGCAAGCAGTTCAATGCCCGTACCCAGGACAAAGCCGGAAAGGTGATTCCTGTGATCATTACGGTGTTCAAAGACAAGTCCTTTAATTTCATCATTAAAACCCCGCCTGTTGCTGTGCAGTTGCGTGAAGCTTCCAAGATCAAGTCGGGCTCTTCCGAGCCTAACAGGATCAAGGTGGCAACCATTACCTGGGATAAGGTAAAGACAATTGCGGAGGAAAAGATGCCAGACCTGAACTGCTTTACGGTTGAGTCGGCCATGAATATGGTTGCCGGTACCGCACGCAGCATGGGAATACGTATCAAAGGGGAACGCCCTGCATAATTCCGGTTTTTTTACCGGTCGTGGGCTTATGAATTATTAAAGCTTAACGGAATCTAAGAAATGGCTAAATTAACGAAGAAACAAAAAGAAGCTTTGGCGAAGTTTGACCGCAACGCGGTTTATTCTTTACCTGAGGCGGCTGATATTGTCAAGAAGATCAACTATACCAGCTTTGATGCATCTGTTGATATGGATATCCGGCTGGGCGTTGACCCCCGTAAAGCCAATCAGATGGTCAGGGGTGTGGTTACGCTGCCTCACGGAACGGGTAAAACCGTTCGGGTATTGGTGCTTTGCAGCCCTGAGAAGGAAGATGAAGCCAAAGAAGCCGGAGCTGATTACGTTGGCCTGGACGAATACGTAGATAAGATCAAAGGAGGCTGGACAGATGTGGATGTGGTGATTACCACGCCGAATGTAATGCCGAAGGTGGGTGCCCTTGGACGGATACTTGGTCCCCGCGGACTGATGCCCAATCCAAAGGCGGGTACTGTTACCATGGATATCGGTAAAGCGGTACAAGACATTAAAGCCGGTAAAATCGACTTTAAGGTTGACAAGTTTGGTATTGTGCATGCATCGATCGGGAAAGCATCATTTGACAAGGAGAAACTCGTAGATAACGCCAAGGAATTGGTTCAGACCATATTGCGTTTGAAGCCTGCGGCAGCCAAGGGTACCTATGTGAAAAGTATTTTCATGTCCAGCACAATGAGTCCCGGCATACAGGTAGATACGAAATCAGTATCAACATGATTTATTCAATCAAATTACTGACACATGAAAAACAGAGAACAAAAATATCAGATTATTGAATCGCTGACCAATAAGCTAAAAGAAAGCGATTTCATATATCTGGCCGACACCTCTGACCTGAATGTTGAAACAGTGAACAACTTCAGAAGGCTGTGTTTTAAGCGCAATGTTTCGATGGAAGTGGTAAAAAATACCCTTCTGAAAAAGGCAATGGAACAGAGCGGGAAAGACCTGAGCCCCCTTTATGAGGCGTTGAGCGGACCCACTTCCCTGATGTTGGCCGATGCGGGCAATGTTCCGGCGAAAGTGATCAAGGAATTTCGCAAAAAAGCAGCGAAACCGCTTGTGAAAGCCGCATATATCGAAGAGGCTGTTTACTTTGGTGACGATCAACTGGATACATTGACCAATATCAAGTCCAGGGAAGAACTCATCGGAGACCTTATCGGCTTGTTACAATCACCTGCCAAAAATGTGATTTCTGCCCTTCAATCGGGTGGCAATACCCTGGCTGGTGTTGTGAAAACGCTTTCTGAGAAAGAGGAAAGCTAATCGTTGAATTATTATAATTTTTTGAAAGTAAAACTCAATTAAAACAATAAGAAAATGGCAGATTTGAAAGCTTTTGCAGAACAATTGGTTAACCTGACCGTTAAAGAAGTCAATGAACTTGCAGAAATATTAAAAGAAGAATATGGTATCGAGCCTGCAGCTGCAGCTCCTGTTGCAGTTGCTGCCGCTGGCGGCGAAGGTGCCGGTGAAGAGAAAGAAGAACAAACAGAGTTTGATGTGATCCTGAAAGCCGCAGGTCCTTCCAAGCTGGCCGTAGTGAAGCTTGTGAAAGAACTTACCAGCCTTGGCCTGAAAGAAGCCAAGGAACTGGTTGACGGAGCACCCAAGCCCATTAAAGAAGGAGTTACAAAGGATGAAGCAGAGTCGCTGAAGAAACAACTCGACGAAGCTGGTGCAGAGGTTGAGGTAAAGTAACCCTGCGCGTTTCATCAAAAAGATCAGATTTCTGCCGGGTTTTTTCACCCGCTGTAGAAGTCTGATCTTTATTGCTGTTTATTTGTTTTCTTTTTTTTCGCTTTTTAGTAACTTCAAACCATCGAACTTTGACAGCAAAACAAAACATCGCACAGAGGGTTGATTTCGGTACTGTTCCCACCCATTTTGATTATCCTGATTTTCTAGAGATCCAGATAAAGTCCTTCCAGGACTTTTTCCAGCTTGAGACTACTCCTGAAAACAGGAAAAATGAGGGATTATTCAAGGTGTTCAGTGAGAATTTCCCCATTTCAGACGCCAGAAATAATTTCGTGCTGGAATTCCTGGATTATTTTATTGATCCCCCGAAATACTCCATACAGGAATGCATTGACAGGGGGCTTACCTATAGTGTTCCGCTCAAGGCCAAATTGAAACTGTATTGTACCGATCCCGAGCACGAAGACTTTGAAACCATTATCCAGGATGTATATCTTGGAATGATCCCCTACATGACCCCCAAGGGAACCTTCCTGATCAATGGCGCAGAGAGGGTTGTTGTTTCCCAGCTGCACCGCTCCCCCGGTGTGTTTTTCGGTACCAGTGTGCACGCCAACGGCACACAGCTTTACAGCGCCAGAATTATTCCGTTCAAAGGTTCGTGGATTGAGTTTGCTACCGACATCAACAGTGTGATGTATGCTTACATTGACCGGAAGAAAAAACTTCCTGTTACCACGCTGCTTCGTGCAATCGGATACGAAAGTGATAAAGATATCCTGGAAATTTTTGACCTTGCCGATGAGGTGAAGGTGACCAAGACAGGACTCAAAAAGCATGTGGGAAGAAAGCTTGCAGCCCGGGTGCTGCGGACCTGGGTAGAGGATTTTGTGGATGAAGATACCGGTGAGGTTGTGTCCATTGAGAGAACCGAAGTGATCCTCGACCGGGAAACCGTGCTGGAAAATGATCACATCGAAATGATCCTAGATGCCGGGGTGAAGTCATTGATCCTCCACAAAGAAGGGGTGAACGTGAATGATTTTGCCCTTGTGTACAATACCCTCCAGAAAGATACCACCAACTCTGAAAAGGAAGCGGTCGAGTTTATTTACCGCCTGCTCAGGAATGCCGATCCGCCGGATGATGAAACTGCCCGGAGCATGATCGAGAAGCTTTTCTTCTCAGACAAGCGCTATGACCTGGGTGATGTGGGACGCTACCGCATCAACAGGAAACTGAACCTTGACACCCCCATGGATGTAAAAGTCCTTACAAGGGAAGACATCATTTATATTGTAAAATACCTGATCGAGCTTGTCAATGCAAAAGCCGATGTGGATGACATTGACCACCTGAGTAACCGCCGTGTGCGAACAGTAGGTGAGCAGCTTTATGCACAGTTTGGCGTGGGCCTTGCCCGTATGGCCCGGACCATCCGGGAACGGATGAATGTCCGCGACAACGAAGTGTTTGCCCCCACCGATCTGATCAATGCCAAGACATTGTCATCAGTGATCAATTCCTTTTTCGGCACCAACCAGTTGTCTCAGTTCATGGATCAGACCAACCCCCTCGCGGAGATCACGCATAAACGGCGGATGTCGGCACTCGGGCCGGGAGGTTTGTCGCGTGAACGTGCCGGTTTTGAGGTAAGGGACGTGCATTTTACGCACTACGGCCGGCTTTGTACGATTGAAACCCCCGAAGGGCCGAACATCGGGCTGATTTCCTCCATGTGTGTGTATGCGAAGGTGAATGAACTGGGGTTTATTGAAACCCCCTATTTTGAGGTGGATAATGGCAAGGTGCGTTTTGATAAACCCCCTGTGTATTTATCTGCGGAAGAGGAAGAAACAGAGATCATCAGCCAGGCCAATGTGCCATTGAATAAGGATGGTTCTTTCAAGGAAGATCGTATCAAGGTCAGGTACCAGGCTGATTACCCGATTGTGACCCCCGAGAACATCAAACTGATGGATGTGGGGCCAAACCAGATCGCTTCCATCGCGGCTTCCCTGATTCCCTTCCTGGAACATGATGATGCCAACCGTGCACTGATGGGAAGTAACATGATGCGTCAGGCTGTGCCGCTGATCAATCCGGAAGCCCCCATTGTGGGTACCGGACTGGAGAAAAGGGTTGCCAACGATTCGCGTGTGCTGATCCATGCAGAAGGTGATGGCGTGGTTGAGTATGTGGATGCCACGGAGATTGTGATCCGTTATGCACGCAATGAGGAAGAGCGGCTCGTCAGTTTTGAGGATGATGTAAAATCTTACAGCCTGACCAAGTTTGCCAAGACCAACCAGAACTCCTGCCTGAACCTGAACCCCATCGTCCGAAAAGGACAGAAAGTAGAAAGGGGACAGCTTTTGTGTGAAGGGTATGCCACCAAAAACGGTGAGCTGGCGCTTGGACGCAACCTCAAAGTCGCATTTATGCCCTGGAAAGGGTACAACTTCGAGGATGCCATTGTGGTGTCCGACAAGATTGTCCGCAACGATATTTTTACCTCCATCCACATTGAAGAATTTTCTTTGGATGTGCGGGATACCAAGCGTGGTGCAGAGGAACTCACCAGCGATATTCCCAATGTGAGTGCAGAAGCCATCAAAGACCTGGATGAGTACGGGCTGATCCGTATCGGAGCGGAGGTGAATGAAGGTGATATCCTGATCGGAAAGATCACGCCCAAAGGTGAAACAGATCCCACCCCGGAAGAAAAGTTGCTGCGCGCTATTTTCGGTGACAAGGCCGGAGACGTGAAAGATGCTTCTCTGAAAGCTCCGCCGGCAACCAAAGGGGTGATCGTTGACAAAAAGCTGTTCTCCCGTGTGCTGAAAGACAGGAAAGCAAAAACCAAAGAGAAGGCTCAGCTGGGAAAACTGGAAGAGGAATTCAATCAGAAATCCGGTGAGTTGCGCTCGAAACTGGTGGATAAACTGATTGTGCTGGTTTCCGGTAAGACTTCCCAGGGTGTCACCAACAGTCTGAAAGAATCCGTTGTCCCGAAAGGAACCAAGTTTACCCAGAAAATTTTGCATGGGCTGGACTACTCCACCATTAATCCCAATAACTGGACNACCGACAAAAACAAGAACGAGTTAATCAAGGAGTTGCTGCACAATTACTCCATTCAGTTCAAAGACATTCTGGGTACCTATAACCGCAAAAAGTTTACGGCTACAGTGGGTGATGAGCTTCCCACTGGTATTGTGCAACTTGCCAAGGTTTATATGGCCAAGAAGCGGAAGCTGAAAGTGGGAGATAAGATGGCCGGTCGCCACGGTAACAAGGGGATTGTGGCCAAGATCGTCCGTCAGGAGGATATGCCTTTCCTTGCAGACGGCACACCGGTTGATATCGTGCTGAACCCGCTTGGTGTACCTTCCCGTATGAACCTGGGTCAGATCTATGAAACTGTACTGGGGTGGGCCGGAGAAAAGCTTGGCATGACTTTCGCCACGCCTATTTTTGACGGGGCTCATGTCGACCAGATCAACGAATACCTGAATAAGGCAGGACTGCCGGAAAACGGTAAGGTGCACCTGTATGACGGGGGTACCGGGGAACGCTTTGACCAGCCCGCCACTGTTGGGGTAATCTATATGCTGAAACTCGGACACATGGTTGATGACAAGATGCATGCCCGCTCTATTGGTCCTTATTCGCTGATCACACAGCAGCCGCTTGGAGGTAAAGCCCAGTTCGGCGGACAGCGTTTCGGTGAGATGGAGGTATGGGCACTGGAAGCCTTTGGCGCTGCAAATATTCTTCAGGAGATTCTGACGGTGAAGTCGGATGATGTGATTGGCCGTGCCAAGACGTATGAAGCCCTTGTGAAAGGTGACAATATGCCTGTTCCCGGTGTTCCGGAGTCATTCAACGTATTGGTGCATGAACTCAGGGGACTGGGTCTCAATCTTCGGTTCGATTGATGTGATGCTTTCTGCATCCCTCGTCAGCCAAGTTAGAACAACATTAGAATCAGACCTTAATAAACAGTATATATGGCTTTCAGAAAAGAATCCAACGTCAAAAGCAATTTCTCCAGCATTACCATCAGCCTTGCTTCCCCCGAGTCCGTTCTTGAAAGGTCGCATGGAGAGGTGTTGAAGCCAGAAACCATTAACTATCGTACATATAAGCCTGAAAGAGATGGCTTGTTCTGCGAGCGTATTTTCGGTCCCGTTAAAGACTGGGAATGCCATTGCGGAAAATACAAGCGTATCCGCTATAAAGGAATTGTGTGTGACCGTTGTGGGGTGGAGGTTACGGAGAAGAAGGTAAGACGGGAGCGTATGGGACACATTAAGCTGGTTGTGCCAGTGGCCCATATTTGGTTCTTCCGTACTTTGCCGAACAAGATCGGTTATTTGCTGGGCTTGCCGTCCAAAAAATTAGACCAGGTCATCTACTACGAACGGTATGTGGTGATCAAACCCGGAGCGAAATCGGATGAACTGAACTTCATGGACTTCCTTACAGAGGAAGAGTATTTCAATGTGCTGGAGTCTCTGCCTATGGAGAACCAGATGCTGGAAAATGATGATCCCAATAAATTTGTGGCGAAAATGGGTGCGGACGCACTGAAAGAACTGCTGGCCAACCTGGACCTGGATCAGCTGTCTTATGACCTTCGCCACAAAGCCAATACTGAAACCTCACAACAGCGTAAGGCCGACGCCCTGAAGCGTTTGCAGGTTGTTGAGGCATTTCGTGATGCCCAGAAAACCATTGAGAATAAGCCGGATTGGATGATCGTGGATGTGGTACCGGTAATTCCTCCGGAACTACGCCCATTGGTGCCTCTGGACGGTGGGCGTTTTGCCACAAGTGACCTGAATGACCTTTACCGTCGTGTGATTATCAGGAATAACCGTCTGAAGCGGTTGATTGAGATCAAGGCACCGGACGTGATACTGCGAAATGAAAAACGCATGCTGCAGGAGGCTGTTGACTCCCTGTTTGACAATTCACGGAAGACAAATGCAGTCAAAACTGAATCAAACAGGCCGCTCAAGTCCCTTTCTGACAGTCTGAAAGGAAAACAGGGGCGTTTCCGTCAGAACCTTCTGGGTAAGCGGGTCGATTACTCTTCCCGTTCAGTGATTGTTGTCGGGCCCGAATTGCAGCTTCATGAGTGCGGGATTCCGAAGGAAATGGCCTCTGAGTTGTTTAAGCCGTTTATCATCCGTAAGATGCTGGAAAGAGGCATTGTGAAAACGGTTAAATCTGCCAAGAAAATTGTAGACAGGAAAGATCCTGTAGTATGGGATATTCTCGAAAACGTATTGAAAGGTCACCCTGTACTGCTTAACCGTGCACCTACGCTGCACAGACTCGGTATTCAGGCCTTTCAGCCCAAGCTGATTGAAGGGAAAGCCATTCAGCTTCATCCGCTCGTATGTACCGCATTTAACGCTGACTTTGACGGTGACCAGATGGCTGTTCACCTTCCGCTTGGCAACGCTGCCATTCTGGAAGCCCAGTTGCTGATGCTGGCGTCGCATAACATCCTTAACCCCGCCAATGGTGCCCCGATTGCTGTGCCTTCCCAGGATATGGTACTGGGTCTTTATTATATGACCAAAGGACGAAAAAGCACCAAAGAATACACTGTAAAAGGGGAGGGACTGAATTTTTACGGGCCGGAAGAGGTGATCATTGCCTATAACGAGGGAGCAGCTGACCTGCATGCCGTTGTCAAGGTAAGGGTCAAGGTCAAAGAAAACAATGAACTGATTGACCGTGTGGTGGAAACCACGGTAGGACGCGTTTTGTTTAACCGGGTTGTACCCGAGCGTTATGGTTTCGTCAATATATTGCTGACCAAAAAGGCCTTGCGTGATGTCATTGGCGGTATCATGAAGGAAACTGGCATTTCCCGTACGTCAAAGTTCCTGGATGACATCAAGGATCTCGGGTTTAATATGGCCTTCCAGGGTGGACTGTCATTTAACCTGGGTGATATTCTGGTGCCGGAAGAGAAAGAGATTCTGATCGGCCAGGCTGACGAGCAGGTGGAAGAGGTTCGTGGTAACTATAGCATGGGCTTTATTACGAACAACGAACGTTATAACCAGATCATTGACATCTGGACACATACCAATGCCAAACTTACCAAAGTATTGATTGACCAGACTACAGCTGACAACCAGGGATTCAACCCGGTATTTATGATGCTGGATTCAGGAGCAAGGGGATCTAAAGAGCAGATCCGGCAGCTCTCCGGTATGCGTGGTCTGATGGCCAAACCCCAGAAGTCTGGTGCCAAGGGTGGCGAGATCATTGAGAACCCCATCCTGTCCAACTTTAAAGAAGGGCTGTCTGTATTGGAGTACTTTATTTCCACGCACGGTGCACGGAAGGGTCTGGCGGATACGGCACTGAAAACCGCCGATGCCGGGTACCTCACCCGCCGTCTGGTGGATGTGTCACAAGATGTCATTATCACCGAAAAAGACTGTGGTACACTCAGGGGGCTTACGGCTACGGCCCTCAAAAACAATGAAGAAACTGTTGAAACCTTGTACGACCGCATCCTTGGCCGTAACAGTCTGCATGATATTTTTCACCCCACCACCGGCAAACTGATTGTTGAGGCTGGCGGTGAACTTACCGAGGAGATATGCCAGGTGATTGAAGACTCACCGATTGAAGCGGTCGAAATCCGCTCGGTGCTTACCTGCGAATCCAAGGTTGGTGTATGTGCCAGATGTTATGGACGAAACCTGGCCACAGGCCGTATGGTACATAAAGGGGAGGCCGTCGGTGTCATTGCCGCCCAGTCTATTGGCGAACCCGGCACGCAGCTTACCCTGCGTACCTTCCATGTTGGTGGTACGGCCTCCAATATTGCCACCGCTTCCAAGGTAAATGCCAAATATGACGGCGTGCTGGAAATCGACGAGCTCCGCTCGGTTCCATTCACCAATGAAGAGGGTAAGGAGTACCAAGTGGTGATCGGTCGTTCCGCCGAGATGCGTATTGTGGATAAGAACACCCAGATGATTCTCACAAGCCAGAACATCCCCTATGGTGCAAACCTTTATAATAAAGACGGGGATGAGGTGAAAAAAGGTGACCTTATCTGTGAATGGGATCCTTACAATGCCGTAATTGTCTCGGACAAAACGGGTAAGGTGGTTTACAACAATATGATAGAGGGAACCACTTACCGGACAGACTCTGACGAGCAAACCGGCTACCATGAGAAAGTAATTATTGAATCCAAGGATAAGACCCGGAACCCGTCACTGAGTATTGTTAGCAAAGACGGTGAAATACTCAGGATTTACGACATGCCTGTGGGTGCCCACGTGGTGATCACAGATGATAAGGAAGTGAAACCCGGTACCATTATCGCCAAAATACCACGGGCTGTTGGTAAATCCGGTGACATTACCGGTGGTTTACCACGGATCACAGAGCTGTTTGAGGCACGTAACCCCTCTGATCCGGCAGTTGTATCCGAGATTGACGGTGTTGTTTCCTTTGGCAAAAAGATCAAGCGTGGTAACAGGGAGGTGATTATCACCTCCAAGACCGGGGATGAAAAACGTTACCTGGTTCCGCTTACCAAACAGATTCTTGCCCAGGAAAATGACTTTGTAAAAGCCGGAACACCATTGTCAGACGGACCTACCACACCAGCCGATATTCTTTCCATTAAAGGACCTACGGCAGTTCAGGAGTATATTGTGAACGAGGTGCAGGAAGTATACCGTATGCAGGGTGTGAAGATCAATGACAAGCACTTTGAGATCATTGTACGTCAGATGATGCGTAAGGTGATCATTGAAGATCCGGGCGATACACGTTTTCTTGAGAACGAGATTGTCAACAAGGTGGCCTTCATGGAAGAGAATGATGATGTTTTCGGCCAGAAGGTGGTTGAGGATCCGGGTGATTCATCACTGAGAGCCGGGCAGATTATTACAGCCAGAAAATTGCGTGATGAGAACTCCCTGCTCAGGCGAAAAGACAAGAAACTGGTTACTGCGAGAGAGGCAAGGGGAGCCACTGCACGTCAGCAATTGCAGGGAATTACCAAAGCTTCACTGCAGACACAGAGCTTCATTTCTGCTGCTTCCTTCCAGGAAACCACCAAGGTACTGACTGATGCCGCAGTGAATGCAAAGACCGATGGACTGAAAGGACTGAAAGAGAATGTGATTGTCGGGCACCAGATACCGGCCGGTACCGGACTGCGTGAGTACGACAACATCATTGTCGGGTCAATGGAAGAGTACCAGTTACTTATGGAATCCAAGAACAGGGATAAAAAAACAGCGACTGAAGAGGAAAATAAATAATGCATTATGGCTGAAGAAAAAAAGAAAGACAAGCAGCTCAATATTGAGTTGGGTGAAGATGTAAGGGAAGGTGTGTATTCCAACCTGGCCATCATTACCCATTCCAACACAGAGTTTGTGCTGGATTTTGTACGGATGATGCCCGGTGTTCCCAAGGCCAGGGTGAAGTCGCGTGTGGTGATGACGCCACAGCATGCCAAGCGGCTTATGAAAGCTTTGCGCGACAACATCGCAAAGTTTGAATCGATGCATGGCCAGATCCGGGACATTGAAGGCCCCGGCCTTCCTATGAATATGGGTGGACCCACGGCGGAGGCTTAGTCTGCCCTGGGATCAGGCCTGACAGCTAATTTGGCCATCTTTTCCACTGTAAGGGAAGGATGGCCAAATTCGTCTGTGATTTCCCCCTTCAACAGGTAAACCCCTTGTCCGCAAAACGGATAACGGCTTGCTGTAACGGGGAAGTGGGTGGTGTCAAAGAAATTCCCTTCGTGGTCGGTAAAACAACCGAAATGCATGATTTTCTGATTGACCGTGCGCACGGTTTTGGTGGTGACCAGCCATCCGGCCATGCGCACGGTTTTTCCTTTGTGCCTGATCATCTCTGCCGCACTGATGTCTCCCCGGAAAGATGTCTGCAACAATCCGAAGGGAGTTACTGATACAGGGAAGCCTAGCAGTTCAATCTCATCGTAGGCATCCTGCAGCGGATTTGCTCCCGGGTCAGGCAGCTGCAGTTCGCTTACCGGCGGTTCAAAAATCGTAGGGGTGGTTGCCGGTTTCTTATTTGTAAGCAGGTGGGCCTGCCACAGAAGCTTTGTTCTGGAGTGCCCGGTAAAACGAAAACTCCCTGTCCGGATCAGCACGACCAGTGTCTCCAGCCCGGCTCCTGTCCGGCGTACAAAATCTTCCAGCCCGCGGTAAGCGCCACCCTGTATACGCTCTTCGATGATCTGCAACCCTATTTTCTGTTCCATTTGCCGGATGTGTGCCAGCCCGATGTAGATGTCTTTTCCTTTTAAACGGGTCAGGTAACGGCTATGGTTGATGCATGGCAGCCTGACCATGCCCCCCAGTCGCCTTGCCTCATGAAAATAGACCTCACTTCGGTAGAATCCGCCAAAATTATTGATTACAGCCGTCATAAACTCCAGGGGATAGTGGGCTTTCAGGTAAAGGCTCTGGAAACTTTCTGCGGCAAAAGAAGCTGAATGGGCCTTGGAGAAAGAATAACCGGCAAAGGATGCGATCTGCCTCCACACCTCCCGGGTCAGTCTGTCGGCATATCCTTTGGCCCGGCAGCCTTCAAAGAATCGTGCAGTCAACCTGTCCATTTCCTTTTGTGAGCGATATTTGCCGCTCATGGCGCGCCGCAGTACATCTGCATCTGCCAGGTCGAGGCCTGCAAAATGGTGACAAACTTTGATCACATCCTCCTGGTATACCATTACGCCATAGGTTTCCTGAAGCAGTGTTTTCATGACCGGATGAAGGTAAGTGACCTTGTCCGGCTCGTGCTTCCGGCGGATATACTCCTGCATCATGCCTGAGCGGGAAACCCCGGGCCGGACAATGGAGCTGGCAGCCACCAGCCCTGAATAATCGTCACAATCGAGTTTTTTCAGGAGAGATCGCATGGCCGGACTCTCTATGTAGAAACAGCCGGTTGTTTCCCCGCTGCGCAGCAACGCCTTTGACTTTGGATCCTCCCGGATATGGTCCATGCGGTGAATGTCCACGTGTTGCCCCCGGTTTTCGCCGATGATCCGCATACATTCACTGATATGCCCGATGCCCCGCTGACTCAGGATGTCGATCTTTTCAAAGCCCAGATCCTCAGCGGTGTACATATCCCATTGCACTACGGGCAATCCTTTGGACGGCAGGTCGAGGGCCGAGTAGCAGCAGATAGGTTCTTCCGAGATCAGCACCCCGCCGGCATGGATGCTTCTGATATTGGGAAGACCTTCAAGCCGGTCTGCCATCCGGAGGATATGCTTGGTAAGTCTGTCCCGGGTGCCTCCGGCCATGTGGCTGTGGTTGTTTGTATTGTGGTGAAGGATTTCATTGTGATGGTCACTGTGTTGCCCGTTCACCAGCTCATCGATCTCTGCTTTGGAAAGCCCGTATACTTTCCCCAGTTCCCTGATGGCCCCGCGCCGGTGGAAGGTAGAGATGGTTCCCAGCAGGGCGGTATGTGCCCGACCGTGACGTTTAAAAATATAGTCCAGTACCTGGTCCCTTACGGTCCAGCAGTAATCAATGTCAAAATCGGGCGGGGAGGAGCGCTTCGGGTTGATGAAACGTTCAAAATACAGATCCAGCGCAATGGGATCCACATCGGTGATATAGAGGCAGTAAGCGACGATGCTGTTCGCACCGCTGCCCCGGCCCACATGATGAAATTCCTGCGACATGCTGTAGCGGATGATGTCCCAGGTGGTCAGAAAATAGGCAGCAAATCCCAGTTTGTGAATGATGTCCAGCTCCCCCTGTATGCGCCGGAGGGCTTCTTTGTGTTGCCCGCCATAGCGCCGTTTAAGCCCGTCGATCGCCAGCTTCTCCAGCAGGGCCCTGTCATCGCTGCGGCTTCCCGTGAAGGTCTTCTTGTTCTTCATTTCATTGAACGTGAGGTGGATGCTGCACTGTTCCAGCAGGTTTTCCGTGTTTTTCAGGATGTCAGGGAAGCCGGCATATTGTTTTTGCTGTATTTCCGGAGGCAATATCATTTCTGCCGGGCCGGCCGTGTGTGTTTCTTTTAACTGGCTGAGCAGGATATTATGATGTATGGCGCAGAGGTGGCGGTGTAGCTGATAATCCGGTTCGTTGCGAAAAGACACCGGTTGCAGGGCGACCAGTTGGCCGCGGGTATGCAGCAGTGCAGAGGCGGGCAGGTGATGGAGCTGCTCCGGCCTGATGCCCGTGAACTCATGGGGGTGTGCCGGTGGTTGTTGAGGACCGGCCGTGTGATTGTTTTTCTGGCTGTTAAACGGGTAGATGGCAAAGGTGTGACTGCATACGGGAAACCTGGGAGGGAGCGGGGTTTTTCCCAGCCGATGCCGGCTCAGAAAAGCATTGATGCGCCGAAACCCTTCGTTGTCACGCGCCAGCACTACATACAACAGCCGGTCAGCCTGTCTGAACTCCATTCCGGCTAC
>SL_3KL_010_SEDDRAFT_10001214_pt1 | contig 23141 bp, 22 predicted proteins | sample SodLakKL_010_SED_2_FD_10381 | JGI IMG/M metagenome (IMG submission 10381) | reverse complement strand
CGGGGTCGTGCCGCGTTCGACGATCTTGTTGAGTGGATTGAGGAAGCCGCCTTCGTGGTCGCCGCCCGGGTTNTAGCGGGCACGCCGGGCCAGTCCCTGGTGAGCCAGTTCCAGCAGTTCGCTGGCCAGCTCGCGAACGGTTCGCCCGCGGATTGCCGCTTTCAGACCAATGCGCGCGACATCCTCGCGCAGGCGCTGGCGCTCTTCGTGCGTCCAGTCGCGGGTCATGTCGATGCAGGCATCCAGGTTGGCCTGGTCGTAGAGCAGCCCGACCCAGAAGGCCGGCAGGGCACACAGCCGGCGCCAGGGGCCGCCGTCGGCGCCGCGCATCTCCAGGAAACGTTTCAGGCGCACTTCGGGGAAAGCCGTGGTGAGGTGGTCTTCCCAATCCGACAGGCGCGGCTGTTCACCGGGCAGGGCCGGCAGCTTGCCGGCGAGAAAATCGCGGAATGACTGGCCGGCGGCATCGATCATGCGACCCTCCCGCTGCACGAAGTACATCGGCACGTCCAGCATCCAGTCAACGTAGCGCTCGAAGCCCATGCCGGACTCGAATACCCAGGGCAGCATGCCGGTGCGGTCGGGATCGGTATCGGTCCACACCTGGCTGCGGTAGCTCAGGTAGCCGCTGGGCCGGCCCTCGACGAATGGCGAGTTGGCAAACAGTGCGGTAGCCACCGGCTGCAGGGCCAGCGAGGCACGGAACTTGTCGACCATGTCGGCCTCGCTGGAGAAGTCCAGGTTGACCTGAACGGTGCAGGTGCGTTTCATCATGTCATGGCCCAGCGAGCCGACCCTGGGCATGTAGTTGCGCATGATCACGTAACGCGCCTTGGGCATCCAGTCGATGTCCTCGCGCCGCGCGGTGGGGTGAAAGCCCATGCCGAGAAAGCCGATGCCCAGCGGCTCGGCCACAGTCCTGACCTCGGCCAGGTGCGTGTTGACCTCGCGGCAGGTTTCGTGCAGGTTGTCGAGTAGTTCTCCGGAAAGCTCGAGCTGCCCGCCGGGTTCAAGCGTGATCGAGCAACCGTCCTTCTTCAGTGCGATCGGCAGTCCATCCTCGAGGACGGGCTGCCAGCCGAATTTTTCGACCATGCCCTCGAGCATTGCGCGGATGCTGCGATTGCCTTGATAGGGAAGTGGCGTGAGCGAATCGAGACAGAAACCGAATTTCTCGTGCTCGGTGCCGATGCGCCACTCACTCTTCGGCCGGCAGCCTGATTCCAGCCAGGCGGTCAGTTCGCGCTTGTCGGTCAGAATGGAATCCGAATTCAATAGTCCCGGTCCCGATGAAGTGAACGGCAATTATCGCCATTTTGACTCACGGCTGCATGATGAAGATCAATCACGGACACATGGGCGGTTTCACCGCAGCCGCGCGCAAGCCCGTCTCAGGCACGCTTTGAATGTTCCACAATCAGCGGCGGGGTACAGTGCTATGGTGAGCTGTAGATCGGCGGGCTGTATTACCATGGCGGTCCGCCCAGGCCCAAGGCCCGGAAAGCAATGCCATGAAAGTGCTGGACTTACCTCAGTTGGTCGCTCGAATGAAGCGTGCTTCAATTGTCGTGGCCCTTGCCTTTGTGCTCGCCGCATGCGGCGGTCAGGAGTCGGATGACGAGACGCCGCGCACCCCGCGGCTGCCCGTGCCGGTCGAGGTCGCGTTCGATGACGATGGCCGGCCCTTGCCGGAGGTGCTGGCCGAGGAACAGGTGCTCTACCGCGGCAATGCCGAGGAACCACAGACCCTTGATCCGCACCTGTCAGAAGGCGTGCCCACCGCCAACATCCTGCGCGACCTGTTCGAGGGGTTGACCACCACGGCGCCCGACGGGCGTATCGTGCCGGGGGCAGCCATTCACTGGGATATCAGTCGCGACGGTCTCACCTACACCTTTTTCCTGGATCCCGATGGTCGCTGGTCCAATGGTGAGCCAGTCACGGCCCATGACTTCGTCTGGTCCTGGCAGCGCGTGGTCGATCCCGAAACGGGGGCCGGCTACGGTCGCATGCTCGCACCCGTGGTCAACGCCGAGGCGATATTCTCCGGCGAACTGCCGCCCGAAGAGCTGGGGGTGAGCGCCCTTAGCGACACCACTTTCCAGGTGCGGCTGGACGACCCCACACCCTATTTTCTCGGTCTGCTCACTCATCCGACGACATACCCCGTGTTTCGCCCCGCCCTTGAAGAACACGGCTCGCTCCATGTGCGCCCCGGCAACCTGGTTTCCAACGGCGCCTACTACCTGACCGACTGGCTGGTGCGCTCGCGCGTCGTGCTCGAGAAGAACGAGCATTTCCGCGATGCCGACAACGTCATCATCGAACGGGTCGTGTTCTATCCCTTCGAGGACGAGAATACCGAGTTCAACCGCTTCCGCGCTGGTGATCTGCACTGGACCTATCAGGTGCCCTCGGCCCAGTTTTCCTGGTTGAAGAACAACATGGACGAGGCCTTGAAGATCTCGCCCTGGTTCGGTACCTACTTCTTCTCCTTCAACCTCACCCGGGAGCCGTTCGAAGACAACCTGGAACTGAGGCAGGCACTGAACCTGGCCATCGATCGCCAGATCATCACCGAGCGAGTGACACGGTTCGGAGAGATGCCGACCTACAACCTGGTGCCGCCGGGCCTGCCCGACTACCAACCCTACAAGCCTGAACATGCCACGTGGAGCCAGGAGGAGCGCGAAGAACAAGCGCGGCGCCTGTATCGGCAGGCAGGCTATTCCGAGTCGAAGCCGCTGACCGTCGAACTGCGTTACAACACCTCGGAAAACCACCGCAAGATTTCGGTGGCCATCGCCGCGATGTGGAAGCAGGTGCTGGGCGTGCGCACCCGCCTGGTCAACGAGGAATTCCGCGTTTTCCTGCAGAACCGCGCGCAGCGCCGCGTCACCCAGGCGTTTCGCGCTGGCTGGATTGGCGACTACATGGACGCCTTTACCTTTCTCGAGCTGTTCCATTCCGGACATGGCCGCAACGATGCCGGCTACAACAACCCGCGTTACGACCGGCTACTCGAACGCATTGCCTCCGAGCGCATCCCGGCGAAGCGCCGCAACCTGATGGTCGAGGCCGAGCGCATGTTGCTCGAAGACCAGGTTGTGCTGCCGGTGTTCTACTACATGACCCGCCGCCTCATCGACCCGCGCCTGAAGGGTTGGGACGAGAACATCATGGATTATCACCTGACGCGGTATATGTACCTGGTGAGGACCCGCGAGGCCGTGGCAGAAGAAGACGCTGACGAGTCCGCGGAGGAAGAGGCATGAATGGGCAAAACTCGAAATTCGAAATTCGAAATTCGAAACTGACGGCGGCAGCCGTTTATGCTGACTCGAGTTTCGTGCTTGGGTTTTCGGATTTGTTTCGAATTTGGTGCTTCGAATTTGGTGCTTCCGATACGGGCTATCGGAGGTTGCCGACGTAATGCTTCGCTACTCCCTACGCCGTCTAGCCTCTGCCATCCCCACGCTGTTCCTGCTCATCACCGTGGCGTTTTTCCTGATCCGTATCGCGCCGGGTGGGCCGTTTGATTCGGAGCGGGCGTTGCCACCGGAGATCGAGGCCAATCTGGCGGCCAAGTATCACCTCGACGAACCGCTCGTGTTTCAGTATGCGCGCTATCTGTGGCAGATTGGTCGGCTGGATTTCGGTCCGTCTTTCCATTATCGAGACTGGAGCGTCAACGACCTGATCCTTCAGGGCGCGCCGGTGTCGTTCACGCTGGGCATCCTGGCGCTGGTGATCGCGCTCGTTCTTGGTGTCGCCATCGGTGCGTGGGCGGCGCTGCGCCAGAATCGTCCGGGCGACTACACGGTGATGAGCTTTGCCATGATCGGCATCTCCATCCCCAATTTCGTCATGGCGCCGCTGCTGATCCTGCTGTTTGCGATCACGCTGGGCTGGCTGCCGGCCGGGGGCTGGGAATATTCACCGTCGCGCATGGTCTTGCCGGTGGTCACCCTGGCACTGCCGATGATCGCCTACATTGCGCGCATTACTCGCGGATCGATGATCGAGGTGCTGCATTCGAGCTACATCCGTACCGTCCGCGCCAAGGGCATGCCCGAGAAGGAAGTCATCCTGCGGCATGCGCTCAAGCCCGCCCTGCTGCCGGTCATCTCCTACCTGGGACCGGCTGCCGCCGCCATCATGACCGGCTCGGTGGTGGTCGAGCGCATCTTCACCATTCCCGGTATCGGCACCTACTTTGTGCAAGGGGCTCTGAATCGCGACTACACGCTGGTGATGGGTGTGGTCATCCTCTACGGCATCATCATCATCCTGTTCAATTTTCTGGTCGACCTGCTTTATGCCTGGCTGGACCCGCGCATTCGTTACGATGACAGTGAGGCCGACTTATGACCGAGCCCACTCGCGATGCATTCGAACAGGCGCTGGATACTCGCGAGATCAAGGGCCGGTCGCTCTACGTCGATGCCTGGCACCGCTTGCTGAGAAACAAGGCGGCGGTCGTCGCCCTGGTGATTCTGGCAAGCATGTTCGTGCTGGTGGTCGTCGGTCCCATGCTCAGTCAGTGGGATCACGAGATCCCCGACTGGGATCACTATTCGACCCCGCCCTCGGTCGAGACCGGCCATTTGTTCGGCACCGATGCCATTGGCCGCGACCTGTTCGTGCGCACCATGATCGGTGGCCAGATCTCGTTGCTGGTCGGCCTTCTGGCAACGTTGGTCTCGCTGGTCATCGGTGTGACTTATGGCGCCGTCGCCGGCTACCTGGGCGGACGGGTCGACAACATCATGATGCGCTTCGTCGATGCAGTCTATGCCATGCCGTTCATGTTCTTCGTCATCCTGCTGATGGTGGTGTTCGGGCGCAACATCTTCCTGATCTTCATCGCCATTGGTGCGATCAACTGGCTGGACATGGCGCGTATCGTCAGGGGACAGACACTCAGCCTCAAGAACAAGGACTTCGTCGAGGCCGCACGCGCCTGCGGTGCGACCGAGGCGCTGGTCATTCGCCGCCACATCATTCCCAACCTGCTCGGCGTGGTCATCGTCTACGTCACCCTGACCATCCCGCAGGTGATCCTGGTCGAGAGTTTCCTTAGCTTCCTCGGCCTGGGTGTGCAGGAACCGCTCACCTCCTGGGGCGCGCTGGTCAACGAGGGCGCCCAGGAGCTCGAAACCGCACCCTGGTCGCTGATGTTCCCGGCCGGCTTTCTGGCGGTGACGCTGTTTGCGTTCAATTTCCTGGGAGATGGGCTACGCGATGCGCTGGATCCGAAGGACAGGCTGTGACCGCAACGGGCGATGGGCGCCCGTTGCGGTGAGAGGGGTAGAGGTGAGAAGGAAGAGGGCAAAAGACATGAGACAATTCATGAAATGGACGGCAACATGCAGATGACAACGGCAATAGGAACAGTTGTAGCGGTGGCCGGTCTCGACCGGGTTTTTCCTCTTCCCTCTCCCGCCTCCCCCTCTCCCCGTCCGACGCGCCAGCGGGGGACCCCCTGATGGCACTTTTGGAAGTCCGCGACCTCACCGTCTCCTTTTCCACGCCCGAGGGCGTGGTGCATGCCGTCAACGGCATCAGCTTTGATCTCGACCCCGGCGAGACGCTGGGATTAGTGGGGGAGTCCGGATCGGGCAAGACACAGACGGCGCTGGCGCTGATGGGCCTGTTGGCCGAGAATGGTCAGGCCAGCGGCTCGGTGAAGTTCCGCGGCCAGGAGCTGCTGGGCATGTCGCTGCAGGAACTGACCCGGGTGCGCGGCTCGAAGATCTCGATGATTTTCCAGGACCCGGTGTCCTCGCTCAATCCCTATATGACCATCGGCGAGCAACTGGTCGAGGTGCTCACCCACCACCGCAACCTCAAGCGCCGGGAAGGTAAACAACGAGCCATCGAGATGCTCCGCCAGGTGCGCCTGAGTGATCCGGAGCAGCGCATGAAGCAGTATCCGCACGAGTTGTCCGGCGGCATGTGCCAGCGTGTGATGATTGCCATGGGGCTGCTGTGCCAGCCGGACCTGCTGATCGCCGACGAGCCGACCACCGCGCTCGACGTCACGGTGCAGTCGCAGATCAATTCGTTGATGGGGGAGCTCTCAACCCAGTCGTCGACCGCCATCCTGCTGATTACCCACGACCTCGGCGTGGTCGCCGGCCTGTGCGACCGCGTCCTGGTGATGTACGCCGGTCAGGAAATGGAAATGGCCGATGTCGATTCGCTATTTGCCGATCCGCGTCATCCCTACACCGAGGGCCTGTTGAATTCGGTGCCCCGGCTGGATCGTGACGAGTCGGGCCTCTTTCACGCCATCCCCGGCAATCCCCCCAACTTGCTGGAAGTGCCCGAAGGTTGCCCGTTCCGTGATCGTTGTACGTACGCCTGGGAAAAGTGCCGCGAACGACCCGTCTTCGAACCGATCGGTGAAGGGCGATTCAAGCGTTGTCATCTTGATGCGCTGCCACCGAAAGAGGAGGCCGGCTGATGCGCTCTCCCGTACTCAAGGTGCGCGACCTCCAGGTTCATTTTCGCGTCGATGCCGGAAGCTTCTTCCGCCACGACTACCAAAGCATTCGCGCCGTGGACGGCGTCAGCTTCGACGTCTTCCCCGCCGAAACCCTGGGCATCGTCGGCGAGTCGGGCTGCGGGAAGTCGACCCTGGCACGCGCCCTGCTCGGCCTGCAGCGGGCCAGAAGCGGTTCGATCCAGTGGCTGGGTGATGAGTTCGTCGGTGCCAGCGAGGAGTTCTTGAGGAAGAAGCGGCGCGAAATCCAGATCATCTTCCAGGATCCTTCCGGTTCACTGGACCCGCGCATGACCATCGGCGAGATCGTCGCCGAGCCCCTCAAGACATTTTTCCCGTCAATGTCGAAGCTGCAGGTGCGCGAGCGCGTCAGCGGTATATTGCAGATGGTTGGCCTGCGCGGCGACCAGACCAACCGCTACCCGCACGAGTTCTCCGGTGGGCAGTGCCAGCGTGTCGGTATTGCCCGCGCCCTGGTGGTCAATCCCCGACTGGTGGTGTGCGACGAGCCGGTCAGCGCGCTGGACGTGTCCATCCAGGCGCAGATTGTCAACCTGCTCAAGGACTTGCAGAAGAAGCTGCAGCTGTCGCTGATCTTCATCGCCCACGACCTGTCCGTGGTCCGCCACGTCTCCGATCGGGTGCTGGTGATGTACCTGGGGCGGGTGATGGAGGTGGCCGATCGCGCAAGCATTTACCACGCTCCGCGCCACCCCTATACCCGGGCGTTGATCGAGTCGGTGCCGATTCCCGACCCCGTACGCGAACGCGCCCGCGCCCGCCGCTCCCTGCAGGGCGACATGCCTTCGCCGCTGCATCCGCCTTCGGGCTGTGTGTTCCGGACCCGCTGCCCGTTTGCGATCGATCGATGCGCTGCCGAGGTGCCGGAACTGGAAGAACTCGATGACGGCAACCGGGTCGCCTGCCATCGCCATCGCGAGGTTCTGTCCGCACCGTGGCCGGAGACCGAGGAAGCCGACGAGGAAACTTCCCCCACATGAATGATCTCCAATTGCGCGAGCGGCTCGAGCGCGGAATCGCGGCCATGGGGGTCGGGCTTTCGCCGGAGAAGGTCGAGGCCCTGCTGGCTTACCTGGCCCTGCTCGCGCGCTGGAACCGCGCCTACAACCTCACCGCCGTGGACGAGCCGGGCGAAATGGTCGACCGTCACCTGATCGACAGCCTGAGCATACTGCCATGGCTGAAAGGCAACCGCGTGCTGGACGCCGGCACGGGTGCCGGCCTGCCGGGCGTGCCGCTGGCCATCGCCTGTCCCGATCGCCATTTCATTCTGGTCGACTCCAATGGCAAGAAGGTCCGTTTCCTGCGCCAGGTGCGGCGGGATCTGAGGCTGGCCAATATCGAGCCGGTGCATGGCCGCCTGGAAATGATCAACCCTGGCGAGTATCCGGCCGACGACCTCGTTGCGCGTGCGCTGGCGCCCCTCCCGCGACTGGTCGGACAGCTCGAAGGCTGGCTGGCGCGCGGCGCCCGTTTGCTGGCGATGAAGGCGCGGCTGGAACACAGCGAGTGCGAAAGCGTGCCAAGCGGCTACAATGTCGATCGGATCGAACTGGAAGTTCCGGGTATCGCCGCCAGGCGCTGCCTGGTCATCGTGAGTCGACATGAGTGAACGACGGGCCAGGGTACTGGCCGTAACCAACCAGAAAGGCGGGGTGGGCAAGACCACCACTGCGCTCAATCTTGCCGCCGGGCTGGCCGAGCTCAAGCGGCGTGTGCTGCTGATCGATATCGACCCGCAGGGCAATGCCACGACCGGCTCCGGGATCGAGATCGGCGAGGACCAACCCACTCTGTGCGAGGTGCTGATTGGCGAGGTCGGGATCTCCGAGGCCACGGTGCAGGCCGATGCCATGGGCTTCGACCTGGTGCCGGCCAACGGCGACCTGACTGCCGCCGAGGTCGCGCTGATGGACCTTGAGGATCGCTCCGGCGTACTCAAGGCGGCGCTGGATCCGGTTCGCGGGCGTTATCACCACGTCATCATCGATTGCCCGCCGGCACTCAACGTGCTCACGCTCAATGCACTGACTGCCGCCGATCGTGTGCTCATTCCCATGCAGTGCGAGTACTATGCGCTCGAAGGGCTGACCGCCCTGCTCAATACCATCGAGCAGATCCAGGACTCGGTCAATCCCGGCCTGGAGATCGAGGGGCTGGTGCGGACCATGTTCGATATTCGCAACAACCTCTCCGGCGCGGTGTCGCGCCAGCTCGGCGAGCATTTCGGCGACAAGCTCTACTCCACCGTGGTGCCGCGCAACGTTCGCGTGGCCGAGGCGCCCAGCTATGGGCAGTCGGTCATTCACTACGACCGTGAATCGCGTGGCGCGGTGGCCTACCTCGGATTGGCCGGAGAATACCTGCGTCGACTCGGAGCCGATCCCCGATGAATGCTTCGCGCAAGAAGAAACCGCTCGGTCGCAACCTCGACGCCCTGCTCGGCAAGACCCGGGCCGCGGCTGAAAAGGCCAGCCCCGAGGGNGAGTTGACCGGNCTGAAGGAGTTGCCGCTGGACGTGATCGAGCCGGGGCGCTATCAGCCGCGTTCGGCCATGGATCCGGACCGCCTCAAGGAGNTGTCGGACTCGATCCGCGAGCAGGGCCTGGTGCAGCCCATCGTCGTGCGGCCGTTGGCAAGGAAGGGCCGCTATGAACTCATCGCCGGCGAGCGCCGCTGGCGCGCCTCGCAGATGGCCGGCCTGGAGTCCATTCCCGCGCTGGTGCGCGAGGTCGCCGACGAGGCCACGCTGGCTCTGGCGCTGATCGAGAATATCCAGCGCGAAAACCTCAATCCGCTCGAGGAGGCCACCGCACTCAGGCGCCTGATCGAGGAGTTCGACCTGACCCACGAGCAGGCCGCCACCAGTGTCGGACGCTCGCGCGCGGCGGTCACCAACATGCTTCGCCTGCTCGACATGGCACCGGAGGTGCGCGAACTGGTCGATCAGCGCCAGCTCGACATGGGCCATGCCCGTGCCCTGCTTACGCTCGATCGAGACGACCAGGTCCGGGCCGCCCGCCAGGTCGTCGAACAGGACCTGTCGGTGCGCCAGACCGAAGCCCTGGTGCGCCGGATACGCGAAGGTCGGCCGGAAAAAAAGAAACCGGCCCCGAAAAGCGCCGATATCCAGCGCCTCGAACAGGAGCTGACCGAGACCCTGTGTGCCCCCGTGACGCTCAAACACCAGTCCTCGGGCAAGGGGCAGATGACCATCCGTTATACCAGCCTGGATGAGCTCGACGGCATCCTGGAGCGCCTGCGACGCCAGGGCGGGGGCCGATAGCCAGGCCCCCGGCCCCACCTCCCATCTTCCCTTTCCCCTCTCCCCTTTCACCTTTTACCTTCCATTCCTTGCCGCCCCCGCGAATCCCCTGTTATACTTCTCCGGATTTTCAGGGCGCGGGTATGTTTGCGCCCCTCCGGCGCAGGTTTGGCTGCTTTCCGCGATGGGGACATGAGTCGATGCGCCTGACCCGAATGTTCGATTGCGCCCCAGGCCGTGGACCAAGCTGAATTCGCCAAGACGATTGCCTGGCTGTTGCGCACTCAGGCCGTGATGACTGCCCTTGCTGGCGTGGCGTTTGCCATGATTGGAGGGGTCGGCTGGTCGATGGCCGCTCTGGCCGGTGGCGCAATTGGTTTGCTGCTGACCGCAGTCGTGGCATTAAGGGTTGGTCTGGCTTCAAGCATGGAGCCGAAGGACATGGTGCGGGCATTCTATCGCGCCATGGCATTGAAGTTCGTTCTGGCGGTGGTGGTTTTTGTCATTGTCGCCATCTGGTTCGCCGGCTATTTCGTGCCGGTGGTGACGGGATACGCGGCCACTGCAGTGGCCTACTGGCTGGCAATGCGCAAGGTGGCGTTGTTGCCGAGTTCTATTGCGGACAACGACTAGAAGGGATTCCTCGAAGACGACCATGGCTAGCGGCAACGAGCAACCTGAAGCGCCTGCGGAAGCAGGCGGCGATATGGGCCAGATGGCCAGCACCAATGCGACAGATGCGGGCGCTGAGCTCGCCGGTTTCTCGGGTTGGTGGGCTCAAACCAGGGAACGCGCCAGCTTCGTGTGGAACGAGGAAGCCGAAGCCGGCGACTTCGTCCGGCATCACATCACCAACCTGCGCCTTCCCGAGAGTCACGACATGGACCCATGGGTCTGGCATGTCGATACCATGGTCGTGTCGTGGGTGCTTGGGCTGTTCTTTCTGGGTTTTCTTTACATGGCTGCCCGCAAGGCCACTTCCGGAGTGCCCGGGGGTCTGCAGAACTTTGTCGAACTCATCGTCGACTTCGTTGATAACACGGTCAAGGAAAGCTTTCACGGACCGCGCAGTTTCATCGGGCCGCTGGCGCTGACGATTTTTGGCGTCGTCTTCCTCTGGAACCTCATGGACCTGGTGCCGGTCGACTATGTCCCCCTGGCCATGTATGTGCTGGGAGTGGACTATTTCCGGATCGTGCCGTCGGCCGACATCAACGCACCGTTCGGCCTGTCGATTACGGTGCTGGGGCTGATCATCCTGTATGGCATCAAGGGCAAGGGGCTTGGCGGTTTCGGCAAGGAGCTGTTCACCCATCCGTTTGGCGGCAACCCGCTGCTGTGGATACCCAACCTGGTGCTCAACCTGGTCGAGCTGGTGGCCAAGACCGTTTCGCTGGCCATGCGACTGTTCGGCAACCTGTACGCCGCAGAACTCATTTTTGTGCTGATTGCACTGCTGCCCTGGTGGATCCAGTTCATTCCCGGTGGCGGCTGGGCGATCTTCCACATCCTGGTCGTGCCCCTGCAGGCCTTCCTGTTCATGACGCTGACGATTGTTTATCTGTCGTTGGCCTATGAGAAACATTAAACACACTTCGCTCTAGCTCTACTTACAATCGTTAGGAGACCATCATGGAAGCATCTTCACTGGAACTGGCCACCCTGATCGCACAGGTTCAGGCCAATACGGCGATTGCCGTCGGCATCATCTTCGTGGCGACCGCGCTGGGTACCGCAATCGGCTTTGCCCTGCTGGGCGGCAAGTTTCTGGAAGGCGCTGCGCGCCAGCCCGAACTGGCCGGCATGCTGCAGGTTCGCATGTTCATCATTGCCGGCCTGCTCGATGCGCTGTCGATCATCGGTGTGGCCTTCGCCGCCCTGCTGATGTTCGCCAACCCGCTGCTGGGCCCCATCCAGCAAGCAATGGGCGGTTGATCCCGCAGACGAGTATTTGAACCTAACGGACGCTAAGGCTGCACTATGCTACCGAGTATCTGGACAATAGTCGGTCAGGCCGGCACTTTCCTGGTCTTTATCTGGGCCGTGATGAAGTTCGTCTGGCCTCCGCTGACCCAGGCGATGGAAGAGCGTCGCCAGAAGATCGCCGAAGGTCTGGCGCATTCGGAAGAGGCCGAGCACGCCCTCGAGCGCGCCACAGCCGAAGCCGAAGAGGTAATTCGTGAAGCGCGCCGCAAGGCCGGTGAGATCATCGAACAGGCCAGCCAGCGAGGCAACCAACTGGTCGAGCAGGCCAGGCAGGACGCCGTGGCCGAACGTGATCGGCAGGTCGCGGCCGCCGAGGCCGAGATCCGGCAGGCCACGACCCAGGCTCGTGAAGCATTGCGTGAGCGCCTCGCCGAGCTCGCCGTGGCTGGTGCCCATCGTGTGATCGAGAAGGAAATCGATCCCCAGGCCCATCGTGCGATGCTCGACAAGCTGGCCACGGAGCTCTAGGACATGATCAGCCGGATCACGCTCGCCCGACCCTATGCCCGCGCTGCCTTCCATGCCGCGCACGCCGCCGGCGCACTGACCGACTGGCGCCAGCGCCTGACGCTGGCTGCCGAAATTGCCGAGATGGCGGAAATGCGTGCGCTGATCGACAACCCGCGCGTTGGCCGGGATCGGCTCGCCGAGCTGTTCCGCGAGATCGGCGGGGCGCAGTTCGACGAGCCCTTCGTCAATTTCCTGCGCACCCTGGGACACTACGACCGTTTCGAGCTGTTGCCGGAAATCGCGGCACAGTTCGAGTTTCTCAGGCGCGAGGCGGAACGGCGCGTTCACGTACACGTGACATCCGCCTACCCGCTCGAGCAGGATGAGCGTGACGGGCTGGTCGAACGACTGAAAAAACGGTTCGGTCGAGAAATCGACCTCGAAGTCGAGGTCGACAATTCGCTGATCGGCGGCGTGGTCATCCGCACTGGTGACGAAGTGATCGACGGCAGTGTTCGTGGCCGCCTCGAGCAACTGGGCCGTCAGTTGGCGGTGTGACCGGCAAGCGAATCGACCGCGTGACGTTAAGGCCGAACCAAGGAACCCAATTCAAGGATTGCGAAAATGCAGCAGACCCTCAACCCATCTGAAATCTCCGAACTGATCCGCAAGCGGGTCGAGGAATTCGAGGTCACCTCGGATGCTCGAACCGAGGGCACCGTGCTCAGTGTCTCCGACGGCATCTGCCGACTGCACGGTCTTGACGACGTGATGCAGGGCGAGATGATCGAGTTCCCGGGCGATACCTACGGCCTGGCACTCAACCTCGAGCGCGATTCCGTCGGTTCCGTGGTCATGGGTGACTACAAGCACATCAAGGAAGGCGATACCGTGCGTTGCACCGGGCGCATCCTGCAGGTGCCGGTCGGCGAGGGCCTGCTCGGGCGCGTGGTCGATGCTCTCGGTAACCCGATTGACGGTGCCGGTGCGATCGAGGCGGCCGGAACCGAGCCGATCGAGAAGATCGCCCCCGGCGTGATCACCCGCCAGAGTGTCGACCAGCCGGTTCAGACCGGGTTGAAGTCAATCGATGCCATGGTGCCCATTGGTCGCGGTCAGCGTGAGTTGATCATCGGTGACCGCCAGACCGGCAAGACCGCGGTGGCCATCGACACGATCATCAACCAGAAGGGCACCGGCATCAAGTGCATCTACGTTGCCGTCGGCCAGAAGTCTTCCTCGGTGGCCGGCGTGGTGCGCAAGCTCGAAGAGCACGGCGCCATGGAGCACACCATCGTGGTGGCTGCCAGCGCCTCCGAGTCGGCCGCGATGCAATACATTGCGCCTTATGCCGGTTGTGCCATGGGCGAGTACTTCCGTGACCGCGGCGAAGACGCCCTGATCATCTACGACGACCTGACCAAGCAGGCCTGGGCCTACCGCCAGGTGTCGCTGCTGCTGCGTCGTCCGCCGGGCCGAGAAGCCTATCCGGGTGACGTGTTCTATCTGCACTCGCGCCTGCTCGAGCGTGCCGCCCGCGTCAATGCTGAATACGTGGAAAAGCAGACCAATGGCGAGGTCAAGGGCAAGACCGGTTCGCTGACCGCTTTGCCGATCATCGAAACCCAGGCCGGCGACGTCTCCGCTTTCGTGCCAACCAACGTGATCTCGATTACCGACGGCCAGATCTTTTTGGAGACCGACCTGTTCAACGCCGGCATTCGCCCGGCCATCAATGCCGGTCTGTCGGTGTCGCGAGTCGGTGGCTCGGCGCAGACGAAGATCATCAAGAAGCTCGGCGGCGGTGTGCGTCTGGCCTTGGCCCAGTACCGAGAACTGGCCGCCTTCTCGCAGTTCGCTTCCGATCTCGACGAGACCACGCGCAAGCAGCTCGAGCGCGGGCAGCGCATCACCGAGCTGATGAAGCAGGCGCAATACTCGCCGATGTCGGTTGCCGAGATGGCCGTCAGCCTGTTTGCCGGCAACGAAGGCTACCTCGACGATCTCGAATTGACCAAGGTGGTGGATTTCGAGCAGGCGCTGATCGCGCACATGCGCAACAGCCACCAGGATCTGATGGACAAGATCAACGAGTCCGGCGACTGGAACGACGAGTTGGCTGCCGAGATGAAGAAGGCACTGGACGAGTTCAAGTCCACCGGCAGCTGGTGATGCATTGGGGTGAGAGGAATAGAGGAATAGCGGGAAGCGGGTTTTCCCCTCTCCCGTCTTGCCTCTTCCCCTCTACCCGGTCAGGCCAGAACCACGAAGCGCGCCAAGGCGTAAACATAGTCCAACAAGGCAACTTCACATGAGCGGCTCCAAGGAAATCATCGGCAAGATCAAGAGTGTCCAGAACACGCGCAAGGTCACCAGCGCGCTGGAGATGGTCTCCGCCAGCAAGATCCGAAAGGCCCAGGACCTGATGGAGGCCTCGCGCCCCTATGCGCGCATGATGCGCCAGGTCATCGGCCACCTTGCCCAGGCCACCCTGGAAGAAGAACACCCGTTCACGGTGGAACGCGAGGAAGTCAAGCGAGTCGGCTTCATCATCATGGCAACCGATCGTGGATTGTGCGGCGGTCTGAACAACAACATGTTCCGCAAGTTGCTGTCCGAGTTCCGGGCATGGCAGGAAAAGGACGTGGAAATTACCACCGTGGTGATCGGCCGCAAGGCTGCCCAGTTTTTCCGCCGCCTGAACGTCGATATCTCGGCCGCCACGCAGGACCTCGGCGAGCAGCCGCGCCTGGAAGACTTGATCGGAACCGTCAAGGTGTGCCTGGATGGCTACCACGAGGGCAGCCTCGACCGCCTGTACCTGTGCTACAACCATTTCGTCAACACCATGACCCAGCAGGCGACCTTCGATCAGTTGCTGCCGCTGCCGCCGGCCGACGAGAAGCCCATGCTGCAGTACTGGGATTACATTTACGAGCCCAACCCGACCGAGTTGCTCGACGATTTCCTGACGCGCTACATCGAGACCCTGGTCTACCAGGCTTCGCTGGAGAACCTGGCCAGCGAGCATGCCGCCCGCATGGTGGCAATGAAGAACGCGTCCGACAACGCCAACAACCTGATCGACGAGCTCAAGCTGGTCTACAACAAGGCCCGTCAGGCCGCGATTACGCAGGAAATTTCCGAGATCGTCGGCGGTGCGGCGGCAGTGTGATGACGGATGGGTGAGAAGGTTAGAAGGAAGACGGAAGAGGATGGGTTCGTTGCAGTCCTCTTCCCTCTCACTTCTTCCCCTCTCTCCCGAGACATTCGAACGATTTGAAAAACCTGGCTTCGGCGCAGTGAATGAGCGAAGCCGCCAAAACTTGAGGAAGAGCCAATGAGTTCCGGAAAGATTGTTCAGATTATCGGTGCCGTGGTCGACGTGGAATTTCCGCGCGATGAAGTGCCCAAGGTGTACGACGCCCTGACGGTCGATGACACCGAGATCACGCTGGAAGTTCAGCAGCAGCTCGGTGACGGCGTGGTGCGCACCATCGCCCTGGGGTCGACCGATGGCCTGAAGCGCAACCGCCCCGTGACCAATACCGGCAGGGCAATTACCGTCCCGGTCGGCAAGAAGACCCTGGGCCGCGTGATGGACGTGCTGGGCAATCCCATCGACGAGGCGGGCGACATCGGGGCCGAGCAGGAATGGCCGATTCACCGCCAGGCGCCGTCGTTCGAGGAGCAGGCGGCCAGCAATGAGCTGCTCGAGACCGGCATCAAGGTCATCGACCTCATCTGCCCGTTCGCCAAGGGCGGCAAGGTCGGCCTGTTCGGTGGCGCCGGCGTTGGCAAGACCGTGAACATGATGGAGCTCATCCGCAACATCGCCATTGAGCACGCCGGTTATTCCGTGTTTGCCGGCGTCGGTGAGCGCACTCGTGAGGGCAACGACTTCTACCACGAGATGAAGGACTCCGACGTGCTCGACAAGGTGGCGCTGGTCTATGGCCAGATGAACGAGCCGCCGGGCAACCGACTGCGCGTGGCACTGACGGGCCTGACCATTGCCGAGTACTTCCGCGACGAAGGTCGCGACGTGCTGATGTTCATCGACAACATTTACCGCTACACCCTTGCCGGTGTTGAAGTCTCGGCCCTGCTTGGCCGCATGCCGTCGGCCGTGGGTTACCAGCCCACCCTGGCCGAGGAAATGGGTGTGCTGCAGGAGCGCATTACCTCGACCAAGACCGGCTCGATCACCTCGATCCAGGCCGTGTACGTGCCTGCCGACGACCTGACCGACCCGTCGCCAGCCACCACCTTCGCTCACCTCGACGCCACCGTCGTGCTGTCGCGCAACATCGCCGAACTGGGCATTTACCCGGCCGTCGACCCGCTCGATTCGACCTCGCGCCAGCTCGACCCGCTGGTCGTCGGGCAGGAACACTACGACGTGGCCCGCAAGGTCCAGGGTACGCTGCAGCGCTACAAGGAGCTCAAGGACATTATCGCCATTCTCGGCATGGACGAGTTGAGCGAAGAGGACAAGCTCACCGTCGCTCGAGCGCGCAAGGTCGAACGCTTCTTCTCGCAGCCGTTCTTCGTTGCCGAAGTCTTTACCGGTTCGCCGGGGGTTTACGTTTCCCTGAAGGAAACGATCCGTGGCTTCAAGGGCATCGTCGAAGGCGAGTACGATCATCTGCCCGAGCAGGCCTTCTACATGGTCGGCACCATCGACCAGGCGGTGGAGAAGGGCGAAAAGATGAAGGAAAAGGCGGCGTGAATGGGCCGGTGAGGCGGCAGGCGTGAGGCGCGAGGCGGGGCACCTGCCCGCGCGAGACGCTCAAGGCTTCATCATTTGGCGCACGAACAGAGTGAGTGCATAGATGGCTTCAACGATACATTGTGACATTGTCAGCGCCGAGGCCGAGATCTTCTCCGGCGATGCCGCCATGGTGGTGGTGCCGGGCGAAGAGGGTGAGCTCGGCATCGCGCCGCGTCACGCGCCGCTGCTGACCCGACTGGTCCCCGGCCAGGTCCGCGTCATCCTGCCCGAGGGCGAGGAAAAGTTCTACTACATCTCCGGCGGGCTTCTCGAGATCCAGCCTCACGTGGTGACGGTTCTGTCCGACACGGCGCAGCGCGCCGGCGATCTCGATGAGGCGGCCGCGCTCAAGGCCAAGGAAGAGGCCGAGCGGGCGATCAAGGACCGCACCGCAGGCATGGAAGTGGCCCAGGCGCAGGCCCAGCTTGCCGAGGCCATGGCTCAGCTTGCCGCCCTGGAGCGGTTTCGCAAGCAGCTCAAGCGCTGAATTTCCATCGGCCCCGTGCATCGGGGCCGTGCGTCGGGCCAGTCAGGCCACCCCTCCTCCCCATCGCCATTCGGCGGTTCAGGCACTTGAACCATTCGGGTTCATCGTTTTCCAATTTCAATGGAATCTGATACTCTGCCTTCAAAAGGAGGAGGAAGACGATGTCAAGACCGATCGGGGTAGTCTTAGTCAGTCTTCTCGTCACCCTGGGGGGGATGATGGGCTGCGGGGCCAACGAGTTGCCTGATAACAATCGTCTGCTCGAGGCGTTCGAAGACGGGCGCACGGGCGTGTGGGTGGCTGGCCATGGCCGGATTGCGCAAGTGCTGGCCGATGAAACCACGACCATCGGTTTCCCTCGCCAGCGTTTCAATGTCCGGATTGAAGACCAGTTGACCGTGCTGGTGCATCATTCGCTGACCGAATCGGGGCGCGTGCCCGCCGAGCGCGGCGACACGATCGCATTTCAGGGGCGCTACGAATTCAACGCCAGTGGCGGCACCATCTCGCACACCCATCGCGACGGCTCGCAACCGGGCAGCGGCGGCTGGATCCGCCACGAGGGCGTGATCTATCAATAGCGAGCCCGAGCCCGTGTCACGGCCGGTCACCGCTGAAGCGAATCGGCTCGGCGCCGGAGATGTCGCCGGTGCGGGCACTCTCGTGGACGTATAGCTCCACTTCCCGCTCGATGCGGATTGGCCCTTCGACGACCACGTCCCGGCCAATGATGATTCGCGGGGTGCCGGAGCGGTCCGTCCCGCGAGTTTCGCGCACGTGAATCCCGCCTTCGATGACGGTGCCGTCGAGCAGTTCGATGCCGCCGTTGGCGCCGTCGATGTCGCCGGCCCGTGCGGCTGTCATGGCGATGGGACCGTTGCGTGAACTGACCGTGCCGCTGATGCGGGCGCCCGATGCAATGCGCACCGGGCCGTTGGTTGTTTCCACGCTGCCGCCTACGGTCACATCTTCGGCCAGTTCGATGGGCCCGTTGGTGTTGCCCACGTCCGCGCTGACTGCTGAACCCCGGCCGATGCGAATACGCCCATTGGTGCTTTGCACGGATTCCGCTTCGACCCCCTCGGCCATCTCGATGGCGCCGTTGGTGTTGCGAAGTGCATTGAGCCGGGTGGCCGACCCGATGGTGATCGCTCCATTGACGTTGCGCACGTCACCGGAGATGGTGCAGTCGCTGCCGATGACGATGCCGCCATTGACATTGCGCACATCGCCTTCGACCTGCTCGCCGTCGGCGATCTGAATGTTGCGATTGACTGCGCCGCAACCGGCGGCCATGAGTGTGACGAGAAACACGATGGCAAGTTGTCTGATCTGCATGGCTAGGATTCCAGTTGATTTCGGTGTCGATTGTCACTCCGATTGACTGTCACTGCCAGTGCGAATAGTCACGACTCGGACGGGATTGCCCTGTCGGCCAGAGCATGCGTGGCCAGGCCGGCGAAATCGAACAGGTCACGGTCGCACAGCTGCGAGGGTGCGATGTTGCCCAGGGCGCGAAAGATCGACATCGTTCGTCCCGGCTGGATGCGCTCCCAGTCGTTGAGCATCTGCTTGATCTGCTGGCGTTGCAGGTTGGGCTGGCTGCCGCAGAGATTGCACGGGATGATCGGGTAATCGCGCACCTCGGCCAGCCTGGCCAGGTCGCCTTCGCGGCAGTAGGCCAGCGGCCGGATGACGATGTTGTCGCCGTCATCGCTGAGAAGCTTGGGTGGCATGGCCTTGAGAGCAGCACCATGAAACAGGTTCAGGAAGAAGGTTTCGACGATGTCGTCGAGATGGTGACCCAGCGCGATCTTGCTCATGCCGTGCCGGCGTGCGAACTCGTAGAGGGTGCCGCGCCGCAGCCTGGAGCATAATCCACAGGTCGTCTTGCCTTCCGGCAGCACGCGCTGGACGATGGAGTAAGTGTCCTTTTCGATCACGTGCCACTCGATGCCCAGGGGTTCCAGGTACTCGGGCAATACATGCTCCGGAAACCCGGGCTGTTTCTGGTCGAGATTGACCGCGATCAGCTCGAAATCGATCGGTGCCGCCTGCTTGAGACCCAGCAGAAGATCCAGCATGGCGTAGGAGTCCTTGCCGCCGGAAAGACAGACCATGATGCGATCCCCGTCGTCAATCATTCCGAAGTCGGTGACCGCCTGTCCGACCTGGCGCCTGAGGCGCTTGATCAGCTTGTTGGCCGAGTAGCGCGATTTGCGCGCCTTGGCGGTATCGGACGGCATCGACTTGATGGTTAGCGGCAGGCTGTGCATACTCACGGGTCTACTCCACTGCAAGCGTGGGTGGCCATTCTAATGCAGACATCGGATCGGCGTTGGTCATGACGACAGGTATCTCCGAAATTCAGGCCCGGCTGACCGAATTGCGCGAGGAGCATCGCGATCTTGACCAGGCCATTGCTCGCATGGCTGACAGCCCCTCGGCCAATCAGCTTCAACTGATCCGCCTGAAAAAGCGCAAGCTGCGGTTGCGTGACCAGATTGCCTATTGGGAGAGTCGACTGATTCCCGACCTTGATGCCTGACGGTGGGGCTGGTCAAGCGGCTTCGCGCGTCAGCTCCGGTAGTTCCGGTGTCACCTGGATGATGGTATGCCGGATTTCCTTGGACAGGATCAGTTTGGCATCGCGGGCAAAATTCTCGAGTTGGCGGTCGAAGGTCAGGTTGCCGTCGTCGTCGCGTCCCAGGATGTCGTTTTCGAACAGCGACTCAATGAACTGCTTGAACAGCGTGCGATCGTAGAACTCCGGCGCCTCGAACTCGTGCAGCAAGGAGATTCTCTGGGCGCTGAGCATGCAGAGTCTCTCCAGCTGCTGGCGGGTCAGCTTGCCCGACCCGTTCTTGACCAGCACGGCCACGGTGATGAAGTAGCGTTCGAAGGTCTGGAGCAGGGAGCCCCCCAGCAGGCGCAGGTAATAGCTCTCGTCGCTGCCACCGGCGGCACGCTGCAGGAAATCGGTTGAAGAGCGCAACAGTCCCAGTTCGGTCAGCGCGCCGGTGCATTGCTCCATCACGCCTCCGAGCTCGTCGTTTGTCCACGGCAGAAACAGCTCGCGCTTGATGAATGGGTAGACGAACTGGCTAAGCTGCAACAGACGATCCTTCCGGACCCGCTGGACATTGAGAAAACAGCAGGCGATCCAGGCGCTGATCGCGACTAGGTGCGCGATGTTGTTGCGGAAATAGGTCAGCAGAACGGCGTTGGTGGGATCGGTGCGGATGATGTTGCCGAGCTGGTGACGCTGGCGTTCGATGATGCCGAGTTCCAGGCCATACTCGATGACCTGCCCCGGATTCATCGGCGTGACCGTGATGCGATCGGAATAGACCGTCAGCGTAATGACGTTCTTGAGCAGCCCGATCATGCGCTCGAGGTCGTCCTCGTCCAGTGCCTGCTTGCGGCTGGCCAGCAATGCGGTTGCAAGCAGGTTGATCGGATTGACGTCGGCGGTGCGGTTGATGTTGACCATGATCTCGCGCGCCAGATCGTCGATCAGGCCGGGCAACCATTTCGGTTTGGCGCTGTCGGGCAGCGGTTCATCCATCCAATCCGGGTGATGGGCCTCGAGCAGGCGATTGAGCATGATCGGCTCGCCAAAGCTCACCGCCACTTCGCCGTAGTTCTTGCGCAGGATATTGATCACGTTGCGGAAATCCGACAGTGACTCGGGCTTCTTTTGCCGCCCTGAAAGCTCGGAGATGTAGGAGTTGCCCTCGGCCAGCCGTTCGTACCCGATGTAGACGGGTTGGAACATCACCGGTTTCTTGGGGTTGCGAAGGAAGGCCCGAACCGTGATCGAGAGCATCCCGGCACGCGGCGGCAACAACCGGCCGGTGCGAGAGCGCGTGCCCTCGATGAAGTATTCCAGTGAAATCCCGCGGTCGAGGATCAGTTCGACGTACTGGTTGAACACCGCGGCGTAGAGCGGCTGTGATCGAAAAGAACGTCGCAGGAAGAATGCCCCGCCGCGCCTGAGCAAGGGGCCAACCAGCGGCATATTGAGGTTCACGCCGGCAGCGATATGCGGCGGCACGAAGCCGCGGTGATACAGCAGCCAGGACAGCAGCATGTAGTCCATGTGACTGCGGTGGCATGGCACGTAGACGACTTCGTGCCCTGGGGCGTGATCGCGAAACTGGCTGAAATGATGGACTGTGACGCCGCGATAGATCCGGCTCCAGAACCAGCTCAACAGCAGATCGGCGATGCGTATGAAGGTATAGGAGTAGTCGGCGGCGATTTCGCGCGCGTAGTCGCGCGCGGCCGCTTCGGACCGTTCCACACTGATGTTGTCACGCCTTGCCTTGGCCGCGATGGCGTCACGGACGGCCGGGCTGTGCACCACGCGTTCGACCAGGGTGCGTCGGTGGGAACGGTCGGGACCGATGGCCGCGGTGCGCACGCGCTTGAAGTGAACCCGTAGCACCCGGCTGATGCGTCGCAGCGCCTGTTCGCGGTCATCGGTCTCGGCGAAGATGCGCGCCATGGTCACCGGCTTGCCGAACTGCACCATGGTCGCCCGACCGTTGATGAAGGTGCTGAACAGGCGTCTGAGCCGCCCACCGACGGCCCAGTTTTCCGAGAACAGGATCTTGAAAAAACTCTCTTCCTTGTCCGGTGCGCGCCCGATCAACACCGTCACCGGTACGATCTGCACTGGCGCGAGCGTGTCCGGATTCTCCTTTTCGATCAGTTCCGCCAGGATGCGCGAGTGCCGTCGCTTCTCCGGCCGCCGGAAGATCCAGCCATTGCTCCGACGGCTGGCACCGTAGCTCCGCGGCAGCTGGGTGTCGCCCACCTCGAATGTGGCCAGCGGCCGATGCCAGCCACGCCTGATACAGATCTGTTCGACGATCAGTATTGTGCTCAAGGCGTAGCTGTCGACCATGTAGAACACCGGTCGATCCGGATCCAGCTCCAGTTCACCGAGATCTTCGGGCAGTACCGTTGAGCGAACCCACCAGTGCAATATTCGCCGCAACAGCGCAAGCCAGGCACCGTAAAGGCTGACCAGCATTCTTTTGATGGGGTGCGGATCGGGCATGAGGGAGTTGATTCCAGATCGGAAAGGAGATTCTACCATTGCCAACCTGCCACCCCCTTCCCGGCAAAAAAAAGGCTATATCCGGATGTCGCAAAAGGCTGATGTCATGAAGGCCTTGATCCGACTTACGGTGTAGAAGNCNNTTGGCGGCACGGAGGGCCAGGGTGGCATCGTTGCCGGGTTCCGCCACCCGCTGAAGGCCGTGAGCGCCCGGATACCACCCGCTGCGAAAGGTGNNAGAAGCGTGAAGGTCCAATGGTGGCACCAGGCGTCCTTTCCTTTCAGCCTTCTCCCTGCCGTCAGGTGGTGAGCGGTCTTGCCCGGGGCCGGGTTCGAGGTGATGGACGCCGGCACAGCCTGTCCGTACTTCACGCCTTCCCCAAGTCCAATTGAACCGCAATACCCATCCATGTGTACGGCGACACACGATGGCACCCGAACGCCACCAGATCTGCAGGGCCTAAGGAGGCGATTCACCTCGGTTCCGGCCCCGGGCAAGGCCGCTTGCCACCTCGCCACCCATTCCCCACCCAAAGTCACACCGTACTCTGGTCAACTATTGTTGCGAGATCCGGATAGACC
>SL_3KL_010_SEDDRAFT_10001213_pt1 | contig 23147 bp, 27 predicted proteins | sample SodLakKL_010_SED_2_FD_10381 | JGI IMG/M metagenome (IMG submission 10381) | reverse complement strand
GTGGTGGATCGGGTGATTGTGGCCGTGGCCCACACAGCAACTCAGGTCAAGCGGCCGGCTTTTCCCATGGAGGAGCGCCTCGAAATGCTCCGGGAGGTGTTCGCTGATGAAGACCGGATCGAATGCGTGTCCTTCCAGGGACTCCTGGTGAAGTTCGCTAAGGAGGTGGGCGCCGATGTTGTGGTCCGAGGACTTCGAGCCGTCTCGGATTTCGAGTACGAGTTCCAGATGGCCCAGATGAACCGAGAGATGGATCCGGAGACCGAGTTCATCTTCCTGACGCCGGACGCCCACCTCTCCTTCCTCTCTGCCTCCCTGGTCCGAGAAGTGGCGCGGCTGGGTGGCGACGTTTCCCCATTCGTTTCGCCTCCAGTCCTTCGGAGGATGAGGGATCGATTCCAGTCTCCATCCCGGGAGGGATGACGCCATGGATTTCTTGAAGAGCATTCGGAGTCGGGCCCGGGATCGTCCCCGTCGTGTCGTCTTCCCCGAGGGCGAAGAACCAAGGACGCTGGAGGCGGTGGCTCAGATTCAAGAGGAGGGGCTGCTGTACCCGGTCCTCCTGGGAGACGAAGACCGGATCCGAGCTGACCTGGAGGGGGCCGACGGACATCCGGGAGATCTGGAGGTGGTGGATCCCCGGAAGGGGGAGGGGACGGGGCCCTACGTAGAGACCCTCCTGGAGCTTCGGAGGGCCAGGGGGATGGATCGGGCCACAGCCCGCGAGCAGGTTCGCCGTCCTCTCATCCGAGGGGCTCTCATGGTTCGATCCGGGGAGGTCCACGGCTCGGTGGCCGGGGCCATCCACAGTACGGGCGACGTCCTTCGGGCGGCCCTCTGGTGCGTGGGACCCGACGATGGGATTCGAACTGTGTCCTCGGCCTTCTACATGGTGGTGGACCCCTTTCGTTCTCCGGACCCGGAGGTTCTGACCTTCACCGACGCCGCTGTCGTCCCCGACCCTACGGGACCCCAGCTGGCCCAGATCGCCGCAGCCGCCAGCCGGGCCCGCCGGAAGGTGGTCGGTGACTCGCCGACGGTGGCCTTTCTATCCTACTCCACGAAGGGAAGCGCCGACGGACCCTCTGTGGAGAAGGTCCGGGAGGGGTTGGCCCTCTTTCGGGATATGGAGCCAGGTGTGCCGGCCGATGGCGAGTTCCAGGCGGACACGGCGCTGGTGGAGTCAGTGGCTCGTCGGAAGGCACCCCATTCGGCGGTGGGTGGAGAGGCCAACATCCTCGTCTTCCCGGATCTGGACGCCGGGAACATCGCCTACAAGCTGGTCCAGCGCCTGGGCGGGGCCCAAGCCATCGGGCCGGTCATCCAGGGGCTTCGACGTCCCTGCAACGACCTCTCCCGAGGCGCCACCCCGGAAGACATAGTGAATGTGGCGTGCATCACCAGTCTCATGGCGGATTGAGCATTCCGGGAATGTGACGCCGGATAGCAGGGGCAGGAGGATCCTGTCCTCCAAGGCCACATCTTGCCCGTGTCCACTGGATTTTGGTAGGTTTTGAAAGAACGCAGCAACCAGAGATCTGCCTCGGGCAGGTTCCCAGATCACATACGTCCGGATCCATCCCGGATCCAGGAGTGCCGAGTAACCTATGACCTTCAACGTGAAGCAGGAAGACGGAGGGGTGACCGTAGTCGATGTGGACGGTCAACTCATCGTCGGAAATCGACAGGATCTGAAGAGGATCGTCCTGGAGGAGCTGGAGAAGGGTGAGCGCAAGTTCCTCGTCGACTTCACGAACACAGGCTACATCGACTCCTCCGGACTGGGTGTCCTGGTCAGCCTCTCCAAGAAAATCAGGGAGCAGGGTGGCGAGCTCAGGCTGGCCAGCCTCAACGAGGATCTCAAGACCCTCTTCGAGCTGACCAAGCTGGACAGTCTCTTCCAGATTGCCGATTCCAGGGAAGAGGGGCTGGAAGGGTTCTGAGGCAGGTGGGGAGGCTTCGGCCTCCCCTTTTTTGCGTCCGGGTGACTCATCCCGGACTTGTTGTCCCCATCGCGGGTGATGGCCATGGAACGAGAACTGGTCTTCGAACTCCCCAACGACCTCCGGTGCATCGAGGAGGCGGTAGAGTTCGTCGTGAGGCGCTGTTCTACCTGCCAGTCGGTGGCCCGGAAGCTCCGCCTCAATTTTCGCGTGAGTCTTGTCGAGGCCCTGTCCAATGCCATGATCTATGGAAATGGCCGGGACCCGGGCAAGCGTGTTCGGGTCGAGGTTACCATGGTCAGAGGGCGGGTCACTGCCCGGGTGACGGATCAGGGAAACGGGTTCGATCCGCACAGGGTCCCCGACCCCACTTCCCCGGAGAACCTGTGTCGAGAGGGCGGACGTGGGCTCTTTCTCATGCGGAAACTCATGGATGAAGTCCGATTCAACGACGAGGGGAATTCGGTCACCCTGGTTCTCCTCCTCGAAGATCCGGATCACCTGCCGGACGAAGCGACGGCATGACCTCGAGCCGGACCGCCCGGGAACTCCTCCCGGATGCGGTGGTTCAGGTCCTGGATGAGTTTCGCAGAGGTTTCGACCTTAAGGTTCACCTCTGGTTGCCCAGAGAGGGGGAGAGTTCTTTTCTCCTCTATCCCCGGAGCGGGGCCGTCACTGCGCCTGGCCATGACTCCATTCTCCTGGAGGTCCCCACTCGGGATGGGCCGGACCTGACCCTGGAGGTCCGGGGGACGAGTGAGGGCTCTTCGGCTCAGGCCCCGGCCAACGCACTGCGGACCTCCCTGGAGCAGCTCTACGCCTATGCCGAAGAGATCCGTTTCTTCACGTACGAGGTGTCGGAGCGCTACGAAGAGATCAATCTCCTCTACTTCATCTCAGAGACACTGGGGTCCCTCCTCCAACTGAAAGACGCCACCCGGCTTATCCTGGCCGAGGTTTGCGATGTCATGGGGGCCCGTCGTGGATCTCTCTGGATCCACAAGGCTGAGGAGGATCGCCTCCACCTGGTGGCGTCGGTAGGCGAGGATGGGCTCAACGGGCCTCTGGAGGCAGATGATAGTTCGGCCGTCACTTCTCAGGTCTTCCGGGACGGCCGTCCTCTCATTCTTTCAGGGGAGCGTTTCGGCGCCAACGGGAGCGGAATCGGCTCAGGGGACCCGGTGGGAGATTCGGTGCTCTCCGTCCCCATTCGGTATACCCCGCCTACCGGGGATGCCCGAACGGTTGGCGTGATCAACCTCATCGGTCGTCGGCGAGGAGGACGATTCACGGCTTCGGATCAGAAGCTTCTGGCTGCCATCGCCTCCCAGGTAGGGGCGGCTTTGGAGAACAACCGTCTGATCCAGGAGAGCCTGGAACGGGAGAGGGTGACTCGGGAGATGGAGCTGGCCCATAATCTCCAGATGAAGCTCCTTCCGGCCCTGGATACCTTCGACACGGACCAGGTGGCGGCCCGAGTCCAGCCTGCCGAGTCGGTGGGAGGGGATTTCTACCACCTCCTGCGTCTCCCGGCGGGTCGGGTCGGGGTCATGATTGGAGACGTGTCGAGCCATGGCTTTCCAGCGGCCCTGATCATGGCTCTTTCGCTGAGCGCCGCTACGATCTACGCCTCCGAATTCCAGTCGCCAGCTCAGGTCCTCAACGAGATGGGGAAGGCCCTCCGGGACGAACTGGAGAGCACCGAGATGTATCTCACCCTCTTCTATGCCGTAGTCGATCCGGAGCGAGGGGAGTTGGTCTATGCCAACGCAGGGCATCCCCACGCCTTCCACCTGAGGTCGGATGGCCCACATGAGCGCCTTGCCGCGTTGGACCCACCCATGGGTATCGGGGGCGACGACAACTATCACGAGCAGACCGTGTCGTGCGCGTCCGGAAAGGACCTCCTCCTTCTCTTCACTGACGGGCTTTCCGACACCCTTGTTCCCGGATCCCGGATGGAAGGGGAGCGCCGGGTCGTAGACGAATCAATCCGTCTTCGGGAGGAACCGGCTCGGATGATCGTGGATGCCCTCTTTCAGCTTGGGGAAGGGGGCGAGGACACCCGGCCCGATCCGGATGACCGGTCCGTTCTCATCCTGAAGGTCTGAACCCTCCGTGCCCGATCCTGGAGTCGGCCCATCCTTTCCTCCTCCTCGCCGGAGTCTGGGGCAGAACTTCCTGGTGGATCGGGGCGTCCAGCGCCGGATCGTGGAGGAGGCAGGGATCCAGGCCGGTGACGTTGTGCTGGAGATCGGCCCGGGTCGCGGCGCCATCACCCAGGGGTTGGCGGAGCGAGCCGGGACCCTGATTCTGGTGGAGTTGGATCGGGATCTTGCCCGGGCTCTCAGAGCGCGCTATGCCGGGGACGAGCATGTTCGGGTCCTGCAGGAGGATATCCTGAAGGTCCGATTGGAGGAGCTGACGCCGGAACCGGAGGCCCTGAAGGTGGTGGGCAACATTCCCTACAATTTGACCACCCCCATTATTTTCCATCTCCTGGCGTCGCCCAGACCTGCTGAAATCCTCCTGATGGTCCAGAAGGAGGTGGCGGAAAGGATCGCCTCCGAACCGGGGAGCGGTGTATATGGAGCCCTTTCGGTGGGTGTGCAGGCCGTGGCCAAAGTGGAACCCGTCCTCTCCGTGTCCCCAGGAGCTTTCCGTCCTCGTCCCCGGGTGGACTCAGCCGTGATCCGGATCCGCCCCCTCTCTCCCTCCCCACTGACCGGTGGGCAGGAGATCTGGCTTCGGACCCTGACTCGAGCCGTCTTCCAGTGGCGGCGGAAGCAGCTCCGGAAGATCCTCAGGGATCATCCCGACCTGGATCTGGATCCGGAGAGAGTGGAGGAGCTCCTGGAGGCCGCCTCGGCCCATCCCACTGACCGACCGGAAACCGTGTCGCCGGAAGGCTTCCGGGCCATGGCCCAGAAGCTGGCTGCGAGCCGGGGGGAGAAAGCACCTGATCTGGAAGACGGTCGTTGACGGGGGAACCGGGGGGAGGGTAGTTTTCCGAGGGCTTGTGAAATTCTTCACAAGCATCGGGTCGTTGCTTTTGTCCCCTGTTTCGTCGCCTCTCCCCCCATTTCGTCGTGACCTCCCCAACCCGACGTGTCTCCGGCTCCACCGTTCGTCGTCTGTCCCTCTATCTTCGTGTCCTGGAGACACTCACTCAGGAGGGAGCGGGTACTGTTTCCAGCGGGGTCCTGGCAGAGCGCATGGGTACGACGGCGGCCCAGGTCCGGAAGGACCTTTCCCATTTCGGCTCCTTCGGCAAGCGGGGCCTGGGTTACGCCACTGAACCCCTCCGGCAACGCCTGGAGGAGATCCTGGGGGTGGATCGGAGCTGGCCCGTGATCCTGGTGGGGGCCGGACGGATCGGATCGGCCCTTTTCGAACATGCCCCCTTCCGGGACCGGGGTTTCAACATCGTGGCCGTCCTGGACAGGGATGCTGCCAAGGTGGGGAAGCGCTGGGGACAGGTTGAGATCCAGGACGTGAAGACCCTGCCCCAGGTGGTGGCACGCCACGACGCCCGGGTGGCAATCCTTGCCATCCCACGAAGCGATGCCCAGGCCGTGGCCGAAGCCATGGAGGCGGCCGGGATCCGGGGCATCCTGAACTTTGCCCCGGTTCCACTCCGCCTTGGCCCTGCTGTCCAGGTCAACGAGGTGAATCTGGCGCTGGAGATGGAGGCCCTCTCCTTTGCCCTGCGAAACCAGAAGACCGGCTCGGACGCTGGTACCTCCGGGGAAGAGAGGGGGTCACGGCCGTGAATCCCAGCCTGAAGACCCAGGTCGCCCAACTCCTGAGCACGGGCCCCGTCCACACCCTGGATGTGGCCCGTGAAGCCCTTCGTCTTCGAGGGCCCGAGTCGGCTGCGGCTGCTGCCGTCTTCACCCTTCTGGATGGCGACCCTCGGTTCCAGGTGGATCAAGAGGGAAACTGGTCGTTGGACCACGCTCGGCCCTCCCCCGGTCGTCCCCTGCCTCGAGTGCCCTATGCAGTCGTGGACGTGGAGACCACCGGCGGCGGGTGGCGCCGAGGGGACCGGGTCACTGAGGTGGCCGTGGTTCCGGTAACGGAGGGCCAGGTGGGGGATGGGCTGGAGTCGCTGGTGAACCCGGGGCGATCGATACCGCCACGGATCCAGGGGCTCACCGGAATCACGGACGAGATGGTCCGGGGAGCGCCCACCTTCACCGGCTTGGCGCCTCGGGTGGAAGCGGCGTTGGAAGGAAGGGTCTTCGTGGCCCACAACGTCCGGTTCGACTGGGGATTCATCCGGAGTGAGCTCCTGGCGTCCACCGGCGATGCCCCGGAACCCAGCCTCCTCTGTACCCTTCGCATGGGACGGTTCCTCCTTCCTCGCCTTCGGCGTTACGGACTGGACGCCCTGACCCGACACTTCGGCATCCCCATCCACAGCCGTCATCGGGCCTATGGCGATGCCCTGGCCACCGCACGTCTACTCCTCCACCTTTTGAGAGAGGCTGAATCCCAGGGGTTCGGCGACCTTCACTCCCTGGAAGAAGCCATGAGCGGCCGAGGACCCAAGCGAAAAAGCTGAGGGCTCGGAGCTCCTCCAACATGAACCGCCGGCAAAGCCGGCCCATCCTTTCGTGGAGCCCTTGATCCCATGACGCCGACCCAGGCACCCGACCCCGAGTCCGCCATCCCCAGCATCGATGACCTTCCCCTCGTACGCTCCCGGACGGTGGGAAGCGTCCGCATCCACGCCATTGAAGCCGGGCTACAGCGTCTGGACGGGGGCGCCATGTTCGGCGTGGTGCCTCGACCCCTGTGGGAGCGACGGATTCCACCTGACGCACGGCACCGGATTCCCTTGGCCCTGCGATGCCTCCTCATCGAGGCTCCTGAAGGGCTGATCCTGGTGGACACGGGTGTGGGGAACAAGGAGGATGAAAAGTTCACCGGGATCTACGGCATCGAGAACGAGGGAAACCCCACGCGGCTGGAGGACGGGATTCGGGCTGCCGGGTTCGCACCCGAGGACGTGGAGATGGTGGTCCTGACCCATCTTCACTTCGACCACGCCGGAGGGGCCACCCTCCGGACCGAAGGTGGGGCGTTGGAGCCTGCCTTCCCCCAGGCCCGCTATGTGGTCCAGGAGGAGGAACTTCGCTTTTCCGGCATCCGGAATGAGCGGATCCGGGCCAGCTACCTTCCCGGGAACATCCAGCCCGTGACGGAGGCAGGGCTCTGGCATCTGGTGAAGGGAGAGACCGAGCTGACCCGGGGAATCCAGCTCCTTCCAACGCCGGGGCACACCCCCCACCACCAGTCGGTGATCATCGAATCCGACGGCGAGGTGGCCTGCTATCTGGCCGATATCTGCCCTACCACCGCCCACATTCCACTCCCCTGGATCATGGGTTACGATCTGGAGCCCCTGGTGACCCTGGAGACCAAGCGGACCCTGTGGGATCGGGCCCGGCAGGAGGAGTGGCTCCTCATCTTCGAGCACGACGCCCAAGTGCCCTGGGGTGTTCTGGACGAGGAGGCCCGAAGGGTGACCTGACGGAATACTCTTCCTATATTCTACCGGCTCGGTGCCGGATTCCCGGTCCGATCCTGCCAAGAGGCGCTTCCGTTCGCCTTACGCCGCACCCTTAGAAAAAGGTCGTTCCCAGATATGAGTGACGCAGCCCGCACGCCGGTTATCGTCAGTGGAGCCCGCACGCCCATCGGTCGTTTCCTGGGGGGACTCAGCCCCCTGACGGCTCCGGAGTTGGGAGCTGTGGCCGCCCGGGCTGCGCTGGAACGCTCCGCCGTGGATGCAGGGGAGATCGACGAGGTGATCATGGGGCATGTGGTCCAAGCTGGTGCGGGCCAGGCCAGTGCCCGACAGGCGGCCATCGGAGCGGGGTTGCCTGCCACCATCCCTGCCGTGACCGTCAACAAGGTCTGCGGCTCCGGCCTCAAGGCCGTCATGCTGGCGGCTCAGTCCATCCGGGCCGGCGACGCTCGAGCGATCCTGGCTGGTGGATTCGAGTCCATGTCCAACGTGCCCTACTACCTGAAGGGCATGAGGACCGGGGTGAAGTTCGGAGATCAGAAGGCCATCGATGGTCTCATCCACGACGGCCTCTGGTGCTCATTCGGCCAATGTCACATGGGTGGCCATGCCGAGTATACCGCCGATCGTGCCGGGATCAGCAGAGAGGAAGCAGATGCCTTCTCCCTCCAGTCCCACCAGAAGGCCGTGGCGGCCATGGATGCCGGCCGGTTCGATGCCGAACTTGTGCCGGTGGAAATCAAGGGGCGGAAGGGGACCACTGTGGTGGACACCGATGAAAGTCCTCGACGGGAAACCTCCATGGAGGCGCTCGGACGGCTTCGGCCGGCCTTTCCCAAGGACGCGCCCGACGACATCGAAGAGCTGGTGGTGACGGCAGGAAACGCTCCTGGACTGAATGATGGAGGCTCTGCCCTCATGATCACGTCGCTGGAGTTCGCCAGGGCCCACGGCCTCCGGGTACATGCCCGGATCAACGGCTATGCCAGTGGCGGGACGGAGCCCCGGGACCTCTTCTTTGCTCCCATCGCCGCCGTCCGGAACCTCATGGAGAAGACGGGCGCCGGGATCGACGATTACGACCTCATCGAGGTGAACGAGGCCTTCGCGGTCCAAGCTCTGGCGGACATGCGGGAGCTGGAGATGGATCCGGATCGGGTGAATGTGAATGGCGGTGCGGTGGCGCTGGGCCACCCCATTGGCTGCTCCGGAGCCCGGATCCTGGTGACGCTCCTCCACGCCATGGAAGACCGGGATGCACGGACCGGATTGGCGACCCTCTGCCTGGGCGGCGGAAATGCCGTTGCCCTCTCGGTGGAGCGGGACTGACGCCCAGGTGGTTCGGCCAGGCGGAGCCGGGTTCCGGGGATCTGCCCTCCTGACAGCCCTGATCCTGGCCGGGCTGGCCCGCCTGGGGGCCTCCTGGATTCTGGGAGCTGAGCCGGCCGGGGGCGTCTGGCTCCTCACCCCTGGGGAGCTCTGGCTCCTCCTGGTCTTCACCGGCGGCGTCCTGGCTCTACTCCTGGCCGCCTCCGTTCAGCTCGGGGGATGGTTCGTCTCGGCCCCTGGAGAGAGTCGGTCGCGGGGAGATGGGGCTGGCGACCCTCCAGGAGAAGGAGCCGCATGGGAGTCGGTCGATCCGGCTCGGTGGGCCATGGGCCTGGGAGGATGGCTCCTCCTGATCTACGCCGTGGGCTGGCTCGTGACGAGCTAACCCCAGGCTTTGCAGCGACGACTGACAACAACGATACGGGGAGTGACTGGGACTATGACGATCAATACGGTGACGGTAGTGGGTGGTGGAACCATGGGGAATGGGATCTCCCACGTGTGCGCCACGAGTGGCCTGGAGGTCCGGATGGTGGATATCTCCCAGGAGGCCCTGGAGCGGGGGCTGGCCACCATCGAGAAGAACATGGACCGTCAGGTGCGAAAGGAGCGGATGACCGAAGAGGAGAAGGCATCTGCCCTGGACCGCATCACCCCCTTCACCGACCCGGCCCAGGCCGCCGAAGGCGCCGGTCTGGTGGTGGAAGCCATCCCGGAGCGGGCCGAGCTCAAGTACGAGCTCTTCCGCACTCTGGACGAGGCGGCCCCTGCCGAGACCATCCTGGCTTCCAACACCTCCTCCATCTCCATTACCGAGATCGCCGCGCGGACCCAGCGTCCCGAGAAGGTGATCGGAATGCACTTCATGAACCCGGTCCCGGTCATGAAGCTGGTGGAGGTGATCCGAGGCCTGGCCACCGATGACGAGACCACCGGAACCATCATGGACCTCTCCACCCGGTTGGGGAAGACACCGGTCGAGGTGAACGATTTCCCTGGATTCGTATCCAACCGGGTTCTCATGCCCATGATCAATGAAGCCATCTTCGCCCTCATGGAGGGGGTGGCGGAGCCGGAGGCCATCGATACGGTGATGAAGCTGGGGATGAACCATCCCATGGGGCCCCTGGCGCTGGCCGACCTCATCGGGCTCGACACCTGCCTCAGCATCCTGGAGGTTCTTCACCGGGAGCTGGGTGACGATCGGTACCGCCCCTGCCCACTCCTGCGGAAGTACGCAGCCGCAGGCTGGCTTGGGCGGAAGAGCGGGCGGGGATTCTACAACTACGATGGGTGAGGGCCCCATGTTGACCGAGGAACAACTGGAGATTCGTCAGCTGGCACGAGAGTTCGCTCAGGGTGAGATCCGGCCCCACGTGGAAGCGTGGGATGCAGCTCGTTGGATCCCTGAGGAGCTCTTCGAGAAGCTGGCGGAGCTTGGGTTTCTCGGTATGCGAATCCCCGAGCCCTATGGAGGGCTGGCGTTCGACGCCTCCACGTACCTGACGGTACTGGAAGCCATGGCCTGGGGCGATGCGTCGGTGGCCCTGAGCCTCTCCATTCACAACGGGCCGGTGTGCCGGGTCATCCTGGAGCACGGTACTGATGGCCAGAAGGAGCAATGGTTGCCCCTTATGGCCACAGGCCAGGCCTTGGCAGCCTTCGCGCTTTCCGAGGAGGAGGCGGGAAGCGACCCTGGGGCCCTGGAGTGCCGGGCTCGACCTGCCGGCGACGGGTGGGTGCTGGACGGGTCCAAAGCCTGGGTGACGAATGGGGATCGGGCCGGACTCCTCTTGGTATTCGCTCGGACGGGGCAGGGCACCGAGGGCATTTCCGCTTTCCTGGTTCCAGGAAACGCTTCAGGAATCCAGACGGAAGGTCGAGAGCGGACCCTCGGGCTTTCCGCGTCCGAGACGGTCTCCCTCCGTTTCCAGGAGGTGGAACTTCCGGGTGAGGCCCTTCTGGGTGAGGTTGGTGGGGGGTATGGGATGGCGATGGACGCCCTGATCATCGGACGGCTCGGGGTGGCCGCCCAGGCCCTGGGGATCGGTCAGGCAGCCTTCGAGCACGCCATTTCCTACGCTGGGGAACGGGAGCAGTTTGGCCGACCCCTGAACCGCTTTGGGGCCATCCAGGAGAAGTTGGCCGGGATGGCCATTCGATTGGCCCAGGCCCGGGCCCTGACCCTGGAGGTGGCGGGGCGGGTGGATGGAGGCGAGACGGCTTCCACAGGCCTCCCTGTAAGCCTGAAGTCATCGGCGGCCATGGCCAAGGTGGCAGCCAGTGAGGCAGCCATGTGGGTGGCCGACGAAGCCGTGCAGATCTTCGGTGGCTATGGCTACATGCGGGACTACCCTGTGGAGCGACTCATGCGGGATGCCAAGGGGACTGAGATCTACGAAGGGGCCAACGAGGTTCTGAGGTGGATCGTGGCCCGGGACACGGTGAAGGAGTCCGGAACCGGGGATTGAACCGGCCTGCCGGTGCATACCGAGGACCCGAGCAACTGGGTCCTCGCACAACAGATCGACACACTCAACGAGGAGGGGGTCATGAGGCCGCCTCCCACCGGACCCGCATGTGCGTGGTCCGACCCATGACACAAACCGGGAGCCGATACGGATGAACGTATTCGAGCTGCTCTCCAGCAAGGGCCACGAACAGGTGGTCTTCTGGTCTGAGCCTGAATTGGGGTACCGCGGGATCATCGCGATTCACGACTCGACGTTGGGACCCGCCCTTGGCGGGACCCGTTTCTGGAACTACAACTCCGATGAGGATGCCTTTATCGATGTCCTCCGCCTGGCCCAGGGGATGACCTACAAGGCGGCCATCGCCGGGGTGAACCTGGGTGGAGGGAAGTCTGTCATCATCGGGGACAACCGGACCCGGGACCGGGAGATGATCTTTCGGGCCCACGGGCGAGCCGTCCAGTCCCTGGGAGGTCGTTACATCACCGCCGAGGACGTAGGGACCTCGGTGGACGACATGGAGTTCGTCCGCATGGAGACGGACTCGGTGGTAGGAGTCCATGGAGGCTCCGGTGACCCCTCCCCTGTCACGGCCTATGGGACCTATCAGGGAATTCGGGCCTGTGCTGAGCGTAAGTACGGCGACGCGTCCCTTACCGGTCGGCACATCACCGTCCAGGGGTTGGGCAATGTGGGGTACCACCTCTGCGGCTTCCTGGCTGAAGAGGGCGCCCGCCTCACCGTCACGGATATCGACCAGGGTCGGATCAGCCGGGTCGAGGAAGAGTTCGGTGCTCAGGCCGTGGCTCCGGACGACATCTATTCTGCCGAAGCCGATATCTTTGCTCCCTGCGCCCTGGGTGCCGTCATCAACGACGACACGTTGAAGGTGCTCAAGGTGGACATCGTGGCCGGTGCGGCCAACAACCAGTTGGCTACTACCGATCACGGTCGGATCCTTCACGAACGGAAGGTCCTCTACGCGCCCGACTACGTCATCAATGCCGGCGGGCTCATCAACGTCTACGGCGAGCTCCACCAGTGGACTGCGGATCGGAGCAAGCGGAAGGCCGGAGAGATCTTCGGCACTCTTCTCCGCATCTTCGAGCAGGCGGAGCGAGAGGAAATTCACACGGCGGAAGCCGCCGACCAGTTGGCCGAAGACCGGATTCAGAAGGTCCGGCACCTCCAGCGCTCCTACGTTTGAGGTCCCCTTCTCCGGCCCTGCGCCTATTCCTGGCCCAGTCCCAACCCACGGATTCATGACAGACGATTATTCCTACCTTCGCAAAGCCGATCCAGAGATCTTCGAGGCCGTTCGATCGGAACTGGGGCGGCAGGCTGATGGACTGGAGCTCATCGCGTCGGAGAACTTCGTTTCTCGGGCTGTGCTGGAAGCCCTTGGAACGGTCCTGACGAACAAGTATGCCGAGGGGCTCCCCGGTAAGCGATATTACGGGGGGTGTGAGTTCGTGGATGTGGCAGAAGACCTGGCCCGGGATCGGGCCAGGTCTCTTTTTCAGGCCGACCATGCCAACGTCCAGCCCCATTCGGGGGCCCAGGCCAACATGGCCGTCTATCTGGGCTTCCTGAAGCCCGGAGATCGGATCCTGGGGATGAATCTGAACCACGGTGGACACCTGACTCACGGATCGCCGGTGAATGCCTCCGGAATCCTCTATCAGGTGACGGCCTACGGGGTGGATGAGGAGACGGGACTCATCGACTACGATGCCCTCAGAACGCTGGCCCGAGAGACCCGGCCCCGGATGATCGTGGCAGGAGCCAGCGCCTATCCTCGGACCCTGGACTTCCAGGCCTTTGGTGAGATCGCCGGTGAGGTGAACGCCGTCCTCCTGGTGGACATGGCCCATATCGCCGGACTTGTGGCGGCTGGCGTACACCCGAGCCCCGTTCCCNACGCCGACGTGGTGACCACCACCACCCACAAGACCCTCCGGGGCCCCAGGGGAGGGCTCATCCTGAGCAGGGAGGAACATGCACGAACGGTGGACAAGGCCGTATTCCCCGGGATGCAGGGCGGCCCTCTCATGCATGTCATCGCGGCCAAGGCCGTGGCCTTTCGCGAGGCGCAGCGCGAGTCCTTCACCGGGTATCAGGAGCAGATCGTGGCCAACGCCCGGGCGCTGGGGGAACGCCTCATGGAACGAGGGTTCGACCTGGTTTCCGGGGGGACGGATACCCACCTCATCCTGGTGGATCTCCGGTCCCGGGATGAACTGACCGGGAAGCTGGCGGAAGAGATCCTGGAGGAATCGGGTATCACGGTGAACAAGAATACAGTGCCAGGGGAGCCCCGGTCACCGTTCGTTACCTCGGGTCTGAGGATCGGGACGCCGGCGCTGACCACCCGGGGCATGCAGGAGGCAGAACTCCGGCAGGTGGGAGACTGGATCGCCGACGTTCTGGAGTCCCCGGACTCAGAGGATGTCCGGACTCGGATCCGGGGCGAGATATCCGGCCTATGCCAAGACTTTCCTCTGTATCCGGACCTCATCCGGCGTTGATGTATCGACAGATGCAGGGCACCCCAACCCTGGCGTTTCAGCTCTGAAAGCCCCAGAATTGCGCCCATGACCGAAGTCCAGTTTGCCGACGAGATCCTGAACCGCCTCCGGAAGCGGAATCCCCGTTTTCAGGGGAAGGCGTACCTATTTGTCCTCTCGGCTCTCCACCATGTCATGGAGGGGCTGGATTCGCCGCGCCATATCTCGGGGGAAGAGTTGGCAGAAGGCGTTCGGGACCTGGCGATCCGGGAGTTCGGCCCCATGGCTCGAACGGTCCTGGAATATTGGGGGATCCACTGCACACGGGACTTGGGCGAGATAGTCTTCGCCCTGGTGGAAGCCGGAGTCCTTATCCGGGAGGACGACGACCATCTGGACGACTTCCGCGACCTCTTCGATTTTGAAGAGGCCTTCGAGCGCGACTATCCGTGGAATGGGGGGCGCTGACCGGGGGAACTATCTTCCCCAGACCGGGGGATAGAAGAAAGACGTGCCCCCTGGCGATGTCAGGCGGCATGCCGGTGGAGTCCTCCAGCCACCGGGCCGGGACCACGATGATGTGAGGGGTGGCTCATGGAAGAATCGCTTTCCTTTCCCCGTTGCCAGAAGTGTGATGCCGGGCTCCTCATTCCCCTCTCCGACTACGGGAGGGATGGGGCCACCATCCGCTACAAGGCATGGGTCTGCACCAGCCCCGACTGTGGGTTCAACATCCGGATCGACAACGGTGAGATCACCTTCGGGCGGGCCATCGGTCAGAGCTACAAATAGGATGGAGCCTGACGACTCCTGCTCTCCCGCAACTCTCTCATCCTCCTCTTCCGGGTGTGAAGGAGCCGGACCCTTCCTGGGTCGGGCTTTGGTGCCGATCCCCACTGGCCAGGAGGCTGCTGCATTCGACGCCTGGGCCATTCAGGAGCGAGGTGTTCCCGACCCCGTCCTCATGGAGAACGCTGGCCGAAGCGCCGCCCTTCTCCTGAACGACCTGGTGCCTCAAGGCCCTGTTCTCGTGCTTGCGGGCCCCGGAAACAACGGAGGGGATGGGGTTGTTCTGGCACGGAGCCTGGCGACCTGGGGTCGGGAGGTTCATCTGGTGGTGGTGGGAGACCGACCCTCTCCAGACCCGCTCCTCCACGATTGGTCTCCCACGACTTTTCGCCGGTTTGGTGATGGAGAGCTATCGACCGGATTGGAGGGTCTCCTGGCCCAGGCCTCGGTGGTCGTGGATGGCCTCCTGGGAACCGGGATCACCGGCGTGCCTCGAGAGCCCTTTTCCAGCCTGATCGAGGCTGCCAATACGTCGGGCACCCCCATCCTGGCGCTGGATCTTCCTTCAGGAGTGGACGCCGATACCGGCGCAGGGCCCGGAGTGGCCATCCAGGCCCACTGGACCGTGGCCTTTGGAGGACCCAAGCGGGGCACCCTCCTGCACCCGGGCCGGGCTCGGGCCGGCCGACTCCTGGCGGTGGAGATCGGATTCCCACCCATCCGCTTCGGTGCCCGGGAGGAAGAGAGCAGCGGTCGGCTCCTGACACCCGGCTGGGCGGCCCGAGAGATGCCGCGACGGGCGTTGGTGACTCATAAGAACGCCGCTGGGCGCCTCCTCCTGATGGCCGGGGAGGCCGGCATGGCCGGCGCCGTGATCCTGGCGGCCAGAGCTGCGCTCCGCTCCGGAGTGGGCTTCCTTCGGATCGCTACCCCCCTTGCCATTCGGGACGTGGTGCAGAGTGCTGTCCCCGAGGCCATCCATCTGGATGCCGACGACCTCCCCGGCCTGCGGGAAGGAGTAGGCGCCAGCGATGCCCTGGCCGTGGGGCCTGGGATGGGGACCGGGCCCAACGCACAGCGGCGGCTCCAGGATCTCCTGGCAGCATGGCGGGAGGTGGGACAAGCTCGAAACGGTTCGATCTCAGGGGAGGGAAGTGGGAACAGGGAGGGAGCTTCTCCGTTCCTCATCCTGGACGCCGACGCCCTGAACCTCGTGGCCAAGGACGAATCCGGCGAACTCCTCTCCGGTGAGGTGGACTCCTGGCGGCCCGGACCGGACGGTCTTCTCCTGACACCCCACCCGGGAGAGGCTCGGCGGCTCTTCCCCCCGGAACAGAGCCGGGATGACGAAGGAGGCGACCCGGCAGGGTGGGCCCGGGCCCTGGCCCGAAAGTACGATGCGGGTGTCCTTCTGAAGGGGAATCCCTCGGTGCTCGCCACTCCCATCGCAACTGAACCTGTGCTCTACTCCGCCACAGCCTCCTCCCACCTGGCTCGGGCCGGCATGGGAGATGTTCTGACCGGATGTATCGGAGGACTGGCGGCCCAGGGCGTTTCGCCGGTGACGGCTGGGGGCTTGGCTCTCCACCTGACGGGGCGCGCCGCCATGCTCACTCGCGGGAAGGGGGGAGGACCTCTCCCCCAGGACCTGGTAGAGGCGTTGCCGGCGGCTCTGGCCGAGGTCGGCCCGGGTCGATCATCCTTCCGTCACCCCTTCCTCCTCCTGGATCTTCCAGCCCCATGGTGAATCGACCCCGGCTGGGACCCGGGGGAGAGTTCGATCGGATCCGGCGCGTTCTGGGGGCGGCGGATCCCCTTCCCGCCGAGGTCTTGGTGGGTCCAGGCGACGACGCAGCCGTCCTGGCTCCTGACCTGGTCCTTTCCACCGACATGGCTTTGGAGGGTGTCCACTTCCGGTTGGACTGGATTTCCCCCCAGGAGGCAGCAGCCCGGGCAGTGGGCGCGGCGGTTAGCGACCTGGCCGCCATGGGAGCGTCGTTGGTGGGGACCCTCGTTTCGGTCGCTCTTCCCGGAGGTTCCCACGCCATCCCCGGAGGTGAAGCCTTCTTGGCCGGTCTGCGGGACCGAACCCAGTCGCTGGGGGGACACCTCTTGGGAGGAGACCTGACCCGGGCGCCGGGCCAGGAGATCGTGGTCGATGTCGTGGCGGTGGGCCGAACTACCCGCCCCCTCCTCCGCTCCGGCGCATCGCCTGGAGACGAGCTCTGGGTCACCGGAACGCTGGGAGCGGCGGCCACCGCCGTCGACCAATGGATGTCAGGAGAGGTTCCCCACCCGTCCCTCCGTCAGGCCTACGCTCGGCCCGAACCTCGGTTGGCTCCTGCCCGTTGGCTGGTGGAGGCCGGGGCCACGGCCGGCCTGGATCTTTCCGACGGACTGGCCGGTGATGCCGGACACCTGGCAGCTGCCTCCGGAGTCCAGGTGATCTTGGACGAGGGTGCCATTCCCCTTCCGGCCCATGGTCCCATCTCCCTGGGGTCCGCGCTCCATGGGGGTGAGGATTTCGAGCTTCTGGTTGCCCTCCCCCGCGGCTCCATGGATTCGGCACGGGTGGAAGAATTCCTTCGATCCTTCGATCTTGGGATCACCTGCGTGGGTCGGGTGGGAGAGGGGGAGGGAGTGGTCATGACTCCAGCCTCAGGCGGATCCCCCCAGCCTCTGACGCAGGGCGGCTACGACCACTTTCGCGAAGAACGGGAGGCACGACCGTGATCCGGGCCCTCTGGCTCTATCCGGCCAGCATCATCCTGACCCTCTACCTGGCTGGTCGGATCGTGCTGGGGGCCATCCTCCGACGACCGGGCGTCCCCTGCATGTGCCGCGAGTACCCTCGACGTTGGGCTCGAACCCTCATCCGCTGGGCTGGGGCCCGGGTCCAGGTCGAGGGGCTGGAAAAGGTGGACTGGGACCGGCCCATGGTCGTGGTGGCCAACCATCAGTCCTGGTTCGACGTCTTCGCCCTGACGGCCAACCTTCCGGCCAACTTCCGTTTCGTGGCCAAGGAAGAGCTGTCCCGGATACCCGTATTCGGACGGGCCTGGACGGAGTGCGGCCACGTCTCGGTGAACCGATCGGATCGGTCGCAGGCCATTGCCTCCCTGGAGCGAGCGGCCGGCCGGATCCGGGACGAGTCCCTGGCCGTCATCTTCTTCCCTGAGGGAACCCGGTCCCGGGATGGCCGGCTGCGGGCCTTCAAGAAAGGAGCCTTTGTCCTGGCCATTCAGACCGGAGTCCCCGTAATTCCCGTAGGGATCTCCGGGAGCCGGGCCGTCATGCCCAAAGGGTCCTTTCGGATCCGACCCGGGCTCATTCACGTTCGGGTCGGCGATCCCATTCCCACCAGGGAGCTGAGACATGCTCAACGGCATGACCTCCTGGATCGGGCCCGCCAGGCTGTGGCCGGGCTCATGGAGGATCCAGACGCCCTGGCCGATCATTCATCCATTCGAGGAGAGCAGGTGTGAGCGACATGGAGATCCGTAATGTGCGCGGAAGGCAGATCCTGGATTCCCGNGGAAATCCCACCGTGGAGGCGGAAGTGGAGTTGGCTTCCGGGGTCGTCGGTCGAGCCGCCGTGCCCTCCGGGGCGTCCACCGGCGAGAACGAGGCTGTGGAACTCCGGGATGGAGATGCCCAGCGATTCCTGGGTCAGGGTGTCACCCAAGCGGTGGGTCACCTGAACGGGGAGATCCGGAGCCTTCTGGGTGGGAGGGACGCTGAGGATCAGGCCGGGGTGGACCAGGCCCTCATCGACGCGGACGGAACCGAGAACAAGGCCCGGCTGGGAGCCAATGCCATCCTGGGCGCCTCTCTGGCCACGGCTCGGGCCGTGGCGGCAGCCCGGAAGATCCCTCTCTTCCGCTCCCTGAATGGGGACGACGCGAACCTTCTCCCGGTGCCCCAGATGAACATCCTGAATGGGGGGAGCCACGCTCCCAACAATGTGGATTTTCAGGAGTTCATGATCATGCCGGTGGGAGCAGAGCGCTTTTCGGAGGGCCTCCGCATGGGGGTGGAGATCTTCCATCACCTGAAAAAGGTCCTCATAGAGGCTGGCAAGAGCACGGCCGTAGGCGATGAAGGGGGATTCGCCCCGGATCTGGGATCGAACGAGGAGGCAGTGGAGTTTGTCCTGCAGGCGGTGGAGCGGGCCGGGTATCGGCCGGGTGAGGATGTGGTGCTGGCCCTGGACCCGGCTGCTTCCGAGTTCTTCCAGGACGGCGAGTACGTCTTCCACTGGTCGTCCGGTGAGCGGCGGACGCCGGAGGAGATGGTCGACTTCTGGCGGGGATGGAGCCAGCGGTATCCCATTGCCTCCCTGGAAGACGCCATGGACGAGAACGATTGGTCCGGCTGGCGCCGCCTGACCCAGGAGGTGGGTGACCGGATTCAGCTGGTGGGGGACGATCTTTTCGTCACCAACGCCCGGTTCCTCCGGAGGGGAATCCAGGAGGGGGTGGCCAACGCCATCCTCATCAAGGTGAACCAGATCGGAACCCTCACCGAGACCATGGAGACGATCCAGACAGCCCGAGAGGCCGGTTACGACTGCATTATCTCCCATCGATCGGGCGAAACGGAGGACGTGTTCATTGCGGACCTGGCCGTGGCTACCGGAGCAGGCCAGATTAAGACGGGAAGCGCTTCCCGGAGTGACCGGGTAGCCAAGTACAATCAACTGCTCCGCATCGAGGAGTATCTGGGCTCAAGAGCCCGGTACCCCGGTGGGAGCCTCTGGGGCTGATCCCCGATGCGCCGATTCCTCCTCCCAGCCGTGCTCCTGGTGGCGGGTTACTACGCCCTCTTTGGGGGCGAGTATACTTTCCCCGACGCCCTGGAGGTGAACCGGGAGCGGGTCATGGCGGCCCAGGAGTTGGAGACGCTGCATTCGATCACCGATTCCCTTGCGGGCCGAGCCGACTCCCTGGAGTATGACGATCAGACCCTGGAGACCATTGCCCGGGAACGGTTTGGCATGATCCGGGACGGGGAGGTCCTCTATCGGTTTGCAGGGGGGCAGGAAGAAGATGAGGATGGGGCTCGCTGATGGGCCGGCTCCACGAGATGCCCGGGAGGCCTGGGCGTGGCATCCAACTGGGCGATCTGCAGACGGCCGTAGCTCGCAGGCTGACCGATCTGGGGAAGGTGGCTTTCCCCCTCCCCACATCTTGACAGGGGTGCCCCGCTCAAATACCGTTTGAGGCTCGGTTCGCCGGAGTAGCTCAGCTGGTTAGAGCAGCGGAATCATAATCCGCGAGTCGGGGGTTCGAGTCCCTCCTCCGGCACTGCAACAAAGCTTGGTAGGACACACGGTTCTTGAGAAACGGCCCCTCCTCCAGGAGGGGCCGTTTTCTTGTGGTGCCCGGCAGGGTGGAGAGCTCCGTGGCAAGTCTTTCCGTTGGGAGGAGATCGCCCTCGTGGTGCGTCCCTTCCATGGGCTACTGGCTCCGTTCCGTCTGCCGACGGAGCCAGTTCAGGAAGCGGGTTTCGGCCCGACTCAGGCCTTCCGTTCGTTCTTTTTCCTCCAGGTACCGGAGGGATGCGTCCCGTGCCGAATCCCCTTGCTGTGAGGACTTCTGTGGCCGAGGCTCCTCGGTTCCGCCAACCGACTCCGTACCCATCCCTTCGAGTGCCCGCTTCACCACCTCGTCGGGAAGGGGGGGGATGGCCAGATCCGGGTCAGGGGGACGGGATGGCAGGGGGTCCGTTGAGCGATGGTCCATGGCACTGGGGTCCGGGTNGGGTTTCCGGTCCAGCTTCCAGGTCGGTCCGAAGAGGACATCCCGGGCGACGGACCCAGGATGCGTTTCCTCCGAGCTCGGCGAGACTTTCGGCTCATTCCGATTGCTGCTGCTTCTCGGGGTGGCGCCACTCTTCTGCTCCCACTGATCAACGGAAGAATGCGGCGTCTCCCATGAGCCGGTGGCACTTCCTCCGTGAGCACCGGAGCCACTGTCCGAGCCCACAGCCACTCGCCTACTGCGATTTCGTCTACGCACCGGATCGGTGGCCATGGCCAGGAGGATCCAGGCACCCAGGAGGACGCCGCTCAGGAGAGCTCCTTGACCTGCTGCCCGGAAGACCCCGGCAATGGCCTGGTCCCGGTGGAGAAGCCCCAACTCGCTCAGAAGGAAGTTCCAGTCATGGGTCACCTCGCCAGGGAAGGGGGAGACCAGAGGAATGACCTGGGCCCTGGCGTCACCGGCATAGAGGGCCACCCCCATGAAGTTGGTTCCCAACCAGACCAGGGCCACAGCCCCTCCAAAGTCATCCTTCTGCCGGATGAGCATCCATCCTGCCACCATGGGAATGGCCAATTGGAGGAGGGTTCCTCCGGCCACGGTGACGAGTTCGGGAAAGGCCAGGAAGAGGACGTGGCCCATCTCATGAAAGGCCAGGTTGATGCCGTCCCAGAGAGTGCCCTCGGTGGGATCCACCAGGTAGTCCCTGGCCACCAGGCCCAGCCAAAGGAGGATGGGAAGGCGGAGTAGCCAGGATCGGGTCCGGTTCCGTTCCTGGATGCGCCGGGTGAAATTGGATCTGGATTCGGCCATGGGGGAACGGGGCCTTTGAGGCAGTCGCTCCAGGTAGATCACACCGGAGGCAGAAGAAAGGCCAATCTACCGGGCCTTCCGATCCTCCGGTACCCCAGCGGGTCATGGGGGCGGGTTTTCCCCGGTCCGGCTTGCCCCATTGCCGGGCCGGGATATCTTCTCCGTGTGACTCCCCTTCCCATCGCCACCTGTTGGTTCATGGATAAAACTGCACAACCCGCCAGCCCCGACGCTCTCCTCGAAGCCCGCCGCCGGGCCCTTCAGAGTGAGGTAGGGCGTCCCCTGCAGATTCCCCAGGCACATGCCTCTCCCCTGACGGAGGATCGAAGATCCTACCTCCTGGACGAGGTCCAGGACCTCTACTGGAATGATCTGGAGTGGGAGAATGTCACTGGAGAGGAAGAGCTGGAGGGGGGACCGCTCATCGAGCTCACGTTTCCCGGTGTCGTTGCCTTCGTCCGCGGACTCCTCCTCACCGAGGTGCCGGCTGATTCACCGGTAGGGCCTGCTCCGCGCCCCCAGGTCGTGAACGACTTCCTCCGCTTCCTGGCTCAAAGGATACTGGAGTTGGAGGACAATGGCGACGACGGAACCCGGGATCTCCGCATGACATCCGAACTCCTGGATCAGGTTCTTCTCATCTATCACGGGATCTCTCCGGAAGATGTGGGTCCTGAGGGTCCTGGCAGGGACGGGGAGGGGGGCGGACTCGGGTCATGAGGCCTCGCCCGGGGCACCCCTATATGGCCGGTGCTCCGCTCTTCTTTGCCCATCGGGGGGGAGGGGCTTTGGCCCCGGAGAACACCCTGGAGGCCTTCGCTCTGGCAGTGGACCACTGGGGTGGGGGGGGGGGGGTCCTCGAGTTGGATGTGCGTCTCACCTCTGACCGGGAGCTGGTCGTCATCCACGACGACACGGTGGACCGGACCACTGATGGGACGGGGGCCGTGCGGGAGTTGCCCCTTCACCGGCTCCAGGAACTGGACGCCGGAACTCGATTCCAGGACCTGGACGGTCGCTTCTCCTTCCGGGGAACGGGCGTCCGGATCCCTCTCTTCCGCCAGGTGCTGGAGCGCTTTCCCCACACGCGCTTGAATGTGGACGCCAAGGATCCGGAAGCTGCGCCTCTCCTGATCCGGATGATTCGGGAATGGGGAGCCCAGAAACGGGTTCTCCTGGCTTCGGCCGAGGAAGAAGGACGGGCCGATCGGCTGGGCTATGACGGTCCGGTTTCCGCGTCCCGACGGCAGGTCCGCCTCTTCTACCTTTCCCACCGGCTTCCGGGAGGAGGGCCCTACACCCCCCGAACCGACGCGCTCCAGATTCCGTACCGCTGGGAGGGACGACAGGTCACCACCCCCCGCCTCATCCAGGAGGCCCATCGACGGAACCTTCCGGTCCACGTCTGGACAATCAATGATGTGGAGACCATGGAACGTCTCCTGGAGTGGGGCGTGGACGGGATCCAGACCGACAGGCTGGATCTCCTGGCCCAGGTTCTCCACCAACGGGCAGGGCGACCGCTCCCCCCCGGTCTCCCCCAATGAGCCGGGAGCGGGAACCCACCTCCCTGGCCGCCACCCTTCCCAGGCGACTGGAAGCCCTCTGGCAAAGGGAGGGTTGGACCCGACCGGGAGGGCGGGTTGTGGTGGCGGTGTCCGGAGGCCTGGACTCCACCGTCCTCCTCCACCTGCTTCGCTTCCCCCTGGCTACTCTGGATCTGCGGCTGGTGGTGGCCCACTTCGACCACCGGATGCGGGATGGGAGCCACGGGGACCTGGACTGGGTGCGTGGGCTGGCCGGAGCCTGGGAGCTTCCTCTACGGATGAGCAGGGCCCGTCGACCGCCTGAAGACGAAGGGGCGGCCCGAACCCTCCGGTACCGCTTTTTACATCGGGTTCGGGAGGAGGGCGGGGGCCTTCTTCTGACTGCCCATCATGCCCGGGACCAGGTGGAGACCATCCTCTTCCGGGCCCTTCGGGGGACCGGAGTGCGTG
>SL_3KL_010_SEDDRAFT_10001212_pt1 | contig 23149 bp, 19 predicted proteins | sample SodLakKL_010_SED_2_FD_10381 | JGI IMG/M metagenome (IMG submission 10381) | reverse complement strand
TGCGCCCGACCCCTGCCGGGTTACTAACGAGATCAATGATCAGCAGTCATTCAGCTTGCCTCTCAGCGTTCGTGGCAAGGCGTCGGCGCGGCCGGTGTAGCCCGGTCTACATCAAGCGCCGAGAACGCAGTCCATGGACGCTGAGAGGCGAGCCCTGCGGGAGTTCTGGAGCCGGCCACCGGCTGCGTTCCACTCGCTTGAAATAGTCTGGCTATGTCTGCACTCGCGCGCCTTGCCGGTGACCGGCTCCAGAACTCTGAATGTCTGCTGATCATTGACCTCGTTAGTAATTAGTCGGCCCTGGCGGAAACGAAGTCCGGATAGGCTTCCATGCCGCACTCGCCCACGTCCAGGCCGGCGACCTCTTCTTCCTCGCTCACCCGAATGCCGATCAAGAGCTTCAGGATCGACCAGACCAGCAGGCTGGCGACAAACACGAACACGAAGATGGCCGCCAGCCCAGCCACCTGGCCGAGCAGGGTGGCGTCTTCATTGCTCAGCAGTACGGCCAGTACACCCCATACGCCGGCCACGCCATGGACCGAGATGGCACCGACAGGATCGTCGACCCTCAGGCGATCGAGGCCGACAATGGAGAAGATCACGATCACGCCACCGATGGCGCCGATCACCGCTGCCAGAAGTGGGGCTGGCGTGAGCGGCTCGGCCGTGATCGACACCAGGCCCGCCAATGCACCGTTCAATGCCATCGTCAGGTCGGCCTTGCCGAACAGCAGGCGGGCCAGCAAAAGCGCGGCCACCAGGCCACCGGCCGCGGCCAGGTTGGTGTTGACGAATACCATGGCCACATTGTTGGCCGACTCGACGTTGGACACCATCAGCTCCGAGCCGCCGTTGAAGCCGAACCATCCCATCCACAGGATGAACATGCCCAGTGTCGCCAGCGGCAGGTTGCTGCCGGGAATGGCATTGATCTCGCCTCCCGGGCCGTACTTGCCCTTGCGTGGTCCCAGCAACAGCACACCGGCCAGCGCAGCCGAGGCACCGGCCATGTGAACGATGCCGGAGCCGGCGTAGTCACTGTAGCCTATGCCGTCGAGAAAACCTTCGCCCCAGCTCCAGTAACCCTGGATCGGATAGATTACCCCGGTCAGGACCACGGCAAAGGCGAGAAAGGCCCAGAGTTTCATGCGTTCGGCCACGGCACCGGAAACGATTGACATGGCGGTGGCCACGAATACCACCTGGAACATGAAGTCGGAAAGGTTGGAGTAATAGATCCCGCCTTCGCTGGCGAGTACTTCATCCAGGGTGTTGTCGGCACCCAGGAAGAAACTCAGTCCGGGAATGAAACCGTTGCCCGACTCGGGATACATGAGGTTGTAGCCCACGACCATGTACATCAGGCAGGCAATGGCATACAAGGACACGTTCTTGGTCAGGATTTCCACGGTATTGCGTGAACGGACCAGGCCAGACTCCAGCATCGTGAAACCGGCCGCCATCCACATCACCAGAACGGCGCACATCAGAAAGTAGAACGTGTCCAGTGCATACTGGACTTGAATCATGGATTCCATCATTTGGGGTACTCCGGGGAATGGTTGGCGGGTTTACAGCGCGGACTCGTCGACTTCGCCGGTGCGAATGCGCATGACCTGTTCGAGGGAAGTGACGAAGATCTTGCCGTCACCGACCTTGCCGCTGTGGGCGCTGGAGAGGATGGCCTCGGTGATGCTCTCGACGTCTTCGTCCCTGGCCGCGATTTCCAGCTTGATCTTGGGCAGGAAGCTGACCTTGTACTCAGCGCCCCTGTAAATCTCGACGTGACCCTTCTGTCGTCCGTATCCCTTGATTTCAGTAACCGTCAAACCCTGTACGCCCGCCTGCTCCAGTGCCGAGCGCACATCATCGAGCTTGTAGGGTTTGATGATGGCGGTAATCAATTTCATGCCGCGTCTCCTTGTGTGGAAGGTTTGATGGCCATGGCTGTTGGCAAATCGGTCGGACACAAGGCCCGTCCGGCAGGACTGATGCAAACTGCATGCCACCGTTGAGAGTGCTCCCAAGTGTTTGAAATTGCGGGATCTGCTTGATGGCTGGGATGGGTTGTTGCACTGAACTTCAGCAGCGGGCATGGGTTCTGCCCTGATTCTGGACATGTGCGCAAGCGAGTCTTGCGCGCCCTCGCAGCACTGAGCCGATTCCACACAAGCAGGGAACTTGAGGCACGGTGCCGAAAGCCGGTCCAGGCTGCTTCATTTGCGAGCAATGGCCTGCTCGCACCGCTCGAAATTTGCCCTCTTGCCTGATGCGGGGGACAAGCTGAACGTCTCAAGCACTTGAAGTTATTGGGATTCGATTTTGTGGCATGACATGTGCTTGGCTCAGGCCGGCAACATGTGGGTTGCCGCCACAGACCTCAGAGGAAAACGGCACATGAACAGCAGAATGAGTCAACTATTGGTCACGGCCTTGCTGGTCACGATCGGGAGCACGATGGGCGGTGCGACTTCGGCCAGGGCGGCCTGGATTTTACGGCTCCCTCGGGCTTTTACGCCGGCACCTGGGTATCCAACGTGGATTTCGGTGACGGCACCAGTTACGAGCTGGATCTGTATCTCGGCTTTGCCGATGAACTGGACAACGGGCTGGGCTACGACGTGGGTTATGTGCTCTACGGCTATCCCGATGCGCCGGGCAGCGCTGACTTCGGCGAGGTCTACGGGGAGTTGAGCTTCGGCCTGTTCTCCGGTGGACTTGCCTACACCATCCACGACAACAGCGACTCGGCACTCGAGACCGGCGACTTGTACTTCCATGTCGGTGTGGAATGGCCCCTGGCCGATGATTACAACCTTGGATTCCTGGTCGGCCGTACTGCCTTCGACGATTCCGATGCCGAAAACTACACTCATTTCACGGCGAGCGTCGGGAGAGACACGGTCAATCTCGGCGCTTTCAACTTCAACCTGGAATACGAGGATTCATTCGACAAGGATGTGAAGGCCTGGGTGGGCTGGTCAGTCGAATTCTGAGATCATCATGGCGCCAGCCGGGCCTTGCAACGACCGGGCCCGGCTGCCGCCACCTGTGGTGCCGGCGAATTGTCATTCAACCTTTATGGCCGCTGCGTTATCCTTCGGTAATGGACATCTACGGCATCAAGACCTGTGATACCTGCCGCAAGGCGCGCAAGTGGCTGGACGAGGCCGGGGTAAATTTTCGCTGGCATGACCTGCGCGAGGAAACCCCTGACGAGGACACCCTGCGACGCTGGCTGGAGGAAGTGGGCGTCGACAAGCTGGTCAATCGGCGTTCGACGACCTGGCGATCGCTGGACGACGCTGACCGGGAACAAGCCGCGACCCTCGAAGGCGCGATCGTACTTCTGGTGGAACACCCGACGCTGATCAAGCGCCCTGTCATCGATACCGGTGAGGTCGTTCTGGTCGGCTTCACCGATCAGACCGGCACGACCCTGCTGGAGCTGCCATGAGCCGGTCAGCATCTGAACGCTCCATGGCCCTGGCGCCGGTCACTCGCGAGATGCGTGAGGCCCGCGAGACTCATCTATCGCCCCTGGCCACCCGCTCGGCCGACAGTCGGGGCCGGGAGCTCGAAGAGGCGCCTGACCCCTATCGCACCGAGTTCGAGCGCGACCGCGATCGCGTGTTGCACTCCAAGGCATTCCGACGCCTCAAGCACAAGACCCAGGTGTTCATCAATCCGGAGGGTGACCACATCGTCACCCGCATGAGTCATACCCTGCAGGTTACGCAGGTGGCGCGGGCCATTGCCGTTGCGCTCGGGCTCAACGAGACCCTGACCGAGGCAATTTGCCTGGCACATGATTGCGGGCATACGCCGTTTGGCCATACCGGCGAGGCCGCACTTTCGGAATACGTCGAGGATGGCGAGTGGCTGCACTCGGAGCAGGGGGTGCGCATTTTCAACGTTCTCGAGCCGCGCAATCTGACCTGGGAGGTGCTTGACGGCATTCGCGCCCATACCTGGCGGGTCAAGCCACCGCCCCACACGGCCGAGGGCTGGGCCTGCCGTTTTGCCGACCGCATTGCCTACCTGAACCATGATTTGCAGGATGCGATCCGCGCTGGCGTGATCTCCGCCGCTGACGTGCCGGCCGAGATCACCGATGTGCTTGGGCCGCTCAACGGACGCAGTTGGATCAACGCCATGATCGAGGCGGTGATCGACGAATCGATCAAGCGTGGCAAGGTGACCATGTCCGCCGATGTGTTGCTGGCGATGAAGCATTTCCGCGAGTTCATGTTCGAGTGCGTCTATCTTCGCCCGGAGGCCCGGTCCCAGGCCGAGCGGGCCCGCGGGGTGATCCACCAGCTGGTCGAACACCTCATGCAGCACCCCGACCAGATCCCGAATAGCTACCGTATTGCCGAAGCCAATACGCTGACTCAAGTGCTTGACTATGTCGCCGGCATGACCGATCGCTATGCGCTCAACCTGCATGACGAGTTGTTTCGTCCGCGCGGTCTGGTGTAATGGCGCACGACCGGTCCCTTCTCTACCTCGCCTACGGCTCCAATCTTCATCCACGTCGCCTGCGTGAGCGCATTGGTGAAATCGATTTGGCCGGTGTGGTGGAATTGCCCGGTTGGCGACTGTGCTTCGACAAGCGGGGTGCCGATGGGTCGGCCAAGGCCAACCTGCGTCCGGTGCCCGGAAGCGAGAACGTGGCCTGGGCGGCGGTTTACCGTGTTCAGCCGGAACAATTGCCGGCCCTGGATCGTTTCGAGGGGTGTGGGGGCGGCTACGAGACGTTTCGGTTCGACGTCCGTCTCGAAAGCGGCTGGCAACCGGCTCTGGCCTACCTGACGCCGTCGCACTGGACGACGGATGGGATGCGCCCCTACGACTGGTACCGTGCCCTGATTCTTGCCGGTGCGGCCTGGCTGAAACTGCCGACCCAATACGTTGACTCGATCGCCGCCTGCCCGGTCACCATCGATCCGGATGCTGAGCGTCGCCGGGCCCGGCTGGCCCTGGCCGAACAGTGTAAATGTGACCCACCTCCCGCATTGCATTAGCGTTGCGTGATCTGTTACCGTGGTGTTATAACGAAATTAATTCCGTGGCAAGAGCGGGGCACGGCCCGAACTTGCCTCGGGCAGGGTGTGCCTTAACCCGGAGTTTCGTCGTGGTGCGCGGTTGAGTGTGGGCCGTGGCTGTCTGGGGACTCCAAGCCCGTTCTCGTCGCGGATTACCGACCTGCAAGTCAACTGGGAGGAGTCTGCATGAATCATCACCTGTGCAAGTTGTTCGGCGCCGCCATTCTGGCGACTGCCGTCTCCACTTCATTTGCTTCGGCCGAGGAAGACGAGGCCGAGTTGCTCAAGCAGCAGATCGAAGCCATGCAGCAGCAGCTGCTGGAGATGCAGCAGCAACTCGGCGAACTGCGCGAGGAACGTGACCGCGAGCGCGACGAGCGCGAGGAGATCGAGACGCGTATCGTTGAAGTCGAGGAGTCGGTGACCGAAGAAGACGCTGACGGTATCGACGTCGGCGGCGCCGTTCGTCTCAACGTCTGGTGGCAGGATTACAACGACCAGCGCAAGGATCGTTACGGCGATTTCGAGCTGGAGTTGTTCCGCGTCAATTTCCGTGGTGAAGTCGGCAATGTCATACTCGATGCCGAATGGCGTCGTTACAACGACTTCCAGGCCATTCACCATGCCTGGGTCGGCTACGACTTCTCCGACGAACTCCAGATGCAGCTCGGTATCTCCCGGGTGCCGTTCGGCATTCTGCCGTACATGAGCCACAGCTTCTGGTTCACGGGCAACTACTACCTCGGCTACGAGGACGATTACGACACCGGCGTGCAGTTCATTCATACACCGAGTGACGACTGGACCTTTCATTACGGGTTCTTCAAGAACCCGGAGTATTCCAATGACGCCCGCGCCGACCGCTATTCCTTCGACCTGGTCACCGGTGGCGACCAGGGCAACACCGAGACCAACCAGCTCAACTTCCGGGCCGAGCGTCATATCGACCTGGGGGACGACTCGCGCATGGATGTCGGCCTGAGCCTGCAGGCCGGCCAGATGTACAACCGCATCACCGAGCGCAACGGTGATCGCTGGGCCATCGGCGGTCATCTGGACTCCTACTTCGGGCCGTGGAACCTGCGCCTGCAGGCGCTGCGCTACGAATACAGCCCCAAGAACCCCGAAGGTGTGTCCGACGACTTCGTGCAAAAAGGTGCCTTCGCCTTCCCGTTCATGATGGCGGCCAAGGCCAATACCTACACCTACAGTATCTCCCGGTCCTTTGACCTTGACTGGGGGCCGATCACCTGGGCCAATTGCTACAACGAAGGCACCTACGTCGATCCTGACGTGGACAACGGCGCCAACTCGGTGCAGAGCGTGACCGGTTGTTCAGTGGCTGCCGGCGGTGTCTTCGCCTACTTCGACTGGATCACCGGCCGCAACATGTGGTTCGCCGGTGGTGACGGCATCGGCCTTGATGCGACCACGGCCGGTCGCTGGGACTCCCGTTTCAATATCAACATCGGCTATTACTTCTGATAGCCGTTGAGGTCAGGAAGCTCGATCATGCGCCGGAACGACAAGAACAACCGGCGCATCGATTGAGCTTTTTGTGCTCCAGCACAAGGAGAACGCAGCATGACTGAGAACAATCAGAATGAAGAAATGAAGATCGTGGAGGAAATCGAGGACCTCTACGATACCGACTATGAAATCGGCCAGGACAACATCCAGACGATGGGGATGGATCTGCACAATCCGGTCTTTCCCGTCAGTGCCGCCTTGATCCTGCTCTTCGTTGTTCTTTCTCTGCTCTTCCCCGAGCAGTCCAACGAGATATTGAACAACACCCGGGTCTGGATCGGGGAGCAGTTTGACTGGCTGTTTCTCTCGGCCGGAAATATTTTTGTCCTGTTTTGCCTGGCGCTGATTGTCCTGCCGGTGGGCAAGATCCGCATCGGCGGTGAGCAGGCAAGGCCCGACTTCTCCCTGCCGTCCTGGTTCGCGATGCTGTTCGCGGCCGGCATGGGGATTGGCCTGATGTTCTGGTCGGTGGCCGAACCGGTGGGGTATTTCACAGAGTGGTTCGGAACACCGCTCAACGTCGATGGCGGTAACGCCTCCGCTTCACTGGGCGCGACCATGTATCACTGGGGCTTGCACCCGTGGGCGATTTACGGTGTGGTGGCGCTGTCACTGGCCTTCTTTGCCTACAACAAGGGTTTGCCGCTGACCATCCGCTCCACCTTCTACCCATTGATCGGGGATCGCTGCTGGGGCCCGATTGGGCATGCCATTGATACCCTGGCCGTACTGGCCACTCTATTCGGCCTGGCTACCTCGCTGGGGCTGGGCGCACAGCAGGCGGCCGGCGGCATGAACTTCCTGTTTGGTATAGACGGTGGTCTGACGACCCAGATCGCCATCATCATCGGCGTGACTGCGATTGCCCTGATATCCGTCTTGCGCGGCATCCATGGCGGTGTGAGGCTGCTCAGTAACATCAACATGATCGCGGCCATCGTCCTGCTCGGCTTTGTCATGGTGGCCGGGGGTCTGATTGCCTTCCTTCAGCACACCGGAACGACCTTGGGTGGATACTTTCAGTACCTGTTGCCGTTGAGCAACCCCGTGGGGCGCGAGGACGACGTCTTCTACCACTCCTGGACCATTTTCTTCTGGGCCTGGTGGATTTCGTGGTCGCCGTTCGTCGGCATGTTCATCGCCCGTGTCTCGCGTGGACGAACCGTGCGCGAGTTCATGACCGCCGTGCTGATCGTGCCCACCGTGGTTACCGTCATCTGGATGAGTGCATTCGGCGGCAACGGCCTTACCCAGGTCACCGACCAGGTTGGTGCCCTGGCGGACGGCATAGGCGACAGCTCGCTGGCGTTGTTCCAGATGCTGGAGAACCTGCCGTTCACGCAGATCACATCCTTCCTGGCCATCTGCCTGGTGCTGGTGTTCTTCATCACTTCGTCCGACTCGGGCTCACTGGTGCTGGATTCGATCACGGCTGGCGGCAAGACCGATGCACCGACCTCGCAACGCGTGTTCTGGGTGGTCATCGAGGGCCTGATTGCCGGTGTACTGCTCGCCGTAGGTGGTGATGCCGCACTCAGTGCGCTCCAGGCCGGATCGGTCAGTACCGGCCTGCCGTTCGTGATCGTGTTGCTGGTCATGTGCGTGAGTCTGGCGATCGGGCTTCGGCACGAACTGGTGCTGCTCCGGCACGGACGCGCCCAGACCGCTTGAATGAAATGGCCTGCGGGCGGGGGTTCCTCCCGCCCGCTCACCCGCACTGATGAGGAAATGACCATGTTTGACAAGATCATGATTCCCGTTGATCTCCAGCACATCGAGAAGCTGGAACGCTCACTCGAGATTGCGGCTACCCTGGCCAAGGAGTGGGACGCAACCGTCTATTACGTCACGGTGGCCGGGCGCGTGCCCAATCGTGCAGCCAAGTCGCCGGAGGAGCATGCGAAGCACCTCGAGAAGTTCGCCGCTGAACAGGGCGAGAAGCACGGGATCGAGACGGCGTCGCTGACCAAGGACAGCACCGATGTGACCATCGAGCTTGAAAAGAAACTGCTGGAAGCGGCCGACGACATCGGTGCCGATCTCATCGTCACGGCATCGCACGTGCCCAATGTGTCGGACAAGTTGCACCTGATTCCTTCACGTTCCGGCGAGCTGGCCAGCAAGGCAAAGTGCTCGGTGTTCGTGCTGCGCGGAGACGTGATGTAGTCAGCCCGATGAATGCGGGATGCCGACCGTCGGCATCCCGGCATTTCTTCTTGATTCGATGCCCGGCCTCGTCTAGGATTCCTGATTGTGCGGGCGTCGTATAATGGCTATTACCCGAGCTTCCCAAGCTCGTGATGAGGGTTCGATTCCCTTCGCCCGCTCCACCTTCTCCTTGCTTCGGTGAGCTGTGGTCAGTGTTCAGTACACCAGGTACCATCCTGCCGACGCACCGACGCACCGACGCACCGACGCACCGACGCACCGACGCACCGACGCACCGTTACCTATTCGATTCCCTCACCAAACGCCAGCACGCTTTCTTCCAGTCCCTTCAGGTCATACCCGCCTTCCAGTGAGGCCACCAGTCGTCCGTCGGCGTACTTCTTGGCCAGCGTTTTGAGCTGCTCGCCGATCCAGTAGTAATCCTCGTCCTTGAACTGGAGCTGGGCTAGAGGGTCGCGCCAGTGGGCGTCGAAGCCGGCCGAAGCCAGGATTAGTTGCGGCCGAAAACGCTCGATTTCCGGCAGAAGGTGCTCGAGCCAGAGGTCACGAAACTCGTTGCTGCCCGAGCCGGCCGGCAGGGTCGCGTTGTGTACGTTGCTGGCATGCGGTGCCGCAGGGTTGCCGGTGCCGGGGTAGAGCGGCGACTGATGACTGGACAGGAACAGGCATTTTTCATTGCCGGCCAGAATCGCCTCGGTGCCATTGCCGTGGTGAACGTCGAAATCACAGATGGCAACCCGCTGCAGCCCATGGGTGGAGATTGCATGCAGGGCAGCGATGGCAATGTTGTTGTACAGGCAAAAGCCCATCGCCCGTGCGCTCTCGGCATGATGACCGGGCGGACGGACAATCGCAAAAGCGCTGTCCTCGGGCTGCTCCATGACATGGTCGACGGCCTGGCAGGCCGCGCCGGCGGCCAGGGAGGCCGCTTCCAGCGAGCGCGGTCCCAGGTGGGTGTCAGCATCCAGGGCCATCGTACGGCCGGAAGCGTCGAGGTTGTCCAGGTTGGCCAGGTAATTGGGTCCGTGGGCCAGCAGTAACTGCTTGCGGCTGACCGGGGTTGCATCGAGCCGCTGGTGGGCATTTACTTGCTCGATGCCGCGCAGTGCCGCTTCCAGACGCTGCGGGCGCTCCGGGTGACCGTCGGGCGGGCGGTGCAGCGCGCAGTGGTCGTGGGTGATGACAATCAGGCTCATCGGTCGCGCTCGTGATCCCAGAGGACTTCTCCGGCCCCGTCGGCCCGGGCCAGCGTGCGGGCGGCAACGAACAACAGGTCGGAGAGCCGGTTCAGGTAATGAATGGCCGGTTCGTTGACCGGTTCCTGGCGCGCCAGCGAGATGAGACGTCGCTCGGCGCGGCGGCAGACGGTGCGCGCCAGGTGCGCCTGGGCGGCACTCTGGCTGCCGCCGGGCAGGATGAAGTCCTTCAGCGGCGGCAGATCGGCATTGAGCTGGTCCAGTTCGTCCTCCAGCCGTTTCGTGTGACGGTCGGCGATCACTTCAGAGCCGGGGATGCACAACTCGCCCCCCAGGTCGAACAGGTCGTGCTGCACATCGAGCAGCATGCTGGCCATCGATTCGTTCTCGATGCTGGCAATCAGCATGCCGATGGCGCTGTTGAGTTCGTCGATCGTGCCGAAGGCCTCCACGCGCAGACTGTCCTTCTGCGTGCGGCTGCCGTCGCCGAGGCCGGTGGTGCCGTCGTCGCCGGTGCGGGTGTAGATCTTTGAGAGTCGGTGGCCCATTCTTTTAGTGTGAAGTGTGAAGTGTGAAGTGCCTGGGACGGGTGGTTTGGCCGCATGGGATGATAACCCACAGCCTTGCGGGTTTTCATACTTCACACTTTACACTTTACACTCGAAGTCGCACACTCAAGATTGGCCCCTGAGCCGGGATGATCCTCATGCCTCAGTCTTTCCCGTATTACCTGGCCAACCAGGCCGTGTACGCCAACGAGGACCTGGAGGTGCTGGACAAGCACTCCGGCGAGCCCGCCTACCGGGTGGCGCTGGCCGACGAGACCGTGGTCGATCAGGCAGTTTCCGCTGCCGCGTCGGCGCGGCGCGCAATGGCCGAATTGCCCTCTTGGCGGCGCCGGGACGTGTTGCTGTATTGCGTTGAGCAGTTCCGTGAGCGCCACGACGAACTGGTCGAGGTGCTGATCGTCGAGGCCGGCAAGGTCATTGGCGATGCCCGTGGTGAAGTGACTCGACTGATCGAAACCTTCCAGATCGCGGCCGAGGAGGCGACGCGGATTGGCGGCGAGGTCATGCCGATGGACATTGCCGAGCGGCTCGAGGCGTATGCCGGCATGTACAAGCGCGTGCCCATCGGGCCGGTGTCGTTCATCACCCCGTTCAATTTCCCTTACAACCTGGTTGCCCACAAGGTGGCACCGGCGATTGCCGCCGGCTGCCCTTTCATCCTCAAACCCGCCGACAAGACGCCGGTGGGTGCGCTGCTGATCGGCGAAATACTGGCCGAGTGCGACCTGCCGGAGGGGGCATTTTCGATTCTGCCGGTCGAGGTCGAGCAAGCCGCACAGTTCACCGAAGACGAACGCCTGAAGTTCCTCAGCTTCACCGGCTCGGACAAGGTCGGCTGGATGCTCAAGGAAAAAGCCGGCAAGAAGCCGGTGGCGATGGAGCTGGGCGGCAACGCAGCCTGCCTGGTCGACGCCTATGCCGATCTCGACGATGCCGTGGCACGTATCGTTTTCGGCGGCTTCTACCAGTCCGGGCAGAGCTGCATCTCGGTACAGAGATTGCTGGTACACGACGATGTGGCCGAGAATTTCACGAAACGGCTGGTCAAGGCCGTCGGTGAGCTCAAGGGCGGTGATCCTCGCGATCCTGAGACCTTTATCGGCCCGATGATCACAGAAGAAGATGCCGAGCGCGTGATCGACTGGATTGCGGAGGCCACCGATGCCGGCGCGGAAGTGCTGATCGGTGGCCAGCGCGAGGGGCGGGTGGTGCGCCCCGCGGTGCTGACCGGTGTGCCCGACGACTGCAAGCTGTACCAGGAAGAAGTGTTCGGTCCGGTGGTCGTGGTGGAGACCTTCAGTGATTTCGACCAGGCCCTGGAACGCATCAACGACTCGCGCTATGGCCTGCAAGCCGGCCTGTTCATCCGCGACATCGGCAAGATCCAGAAAGCCTGGAACCGGCTTGACGTGGGTGGCGTCATCATCAATGACGTACCGGCTTTCCGGGTCGACAACATGCCCTATGGCGGCGTCAAGGATTCCGGCCTGGGCCGCGAGGGCATCCGCTTCGCCATCGAGGACATGACCGAGATCCGATTGCTGGCGATTCGGAATGTTGAATCCTGAATCCCGAACCCTCGTCGCCCGCTTGATTCCCGCAGCAGACGACTGCCCTCCGAACCCGCCAAGTCAAACTCGATGCAGTCCGGGATCACAATCCCCGCTGGGCGACTTGACTACGCTTTATCGAATCTGGTAAATCTATAATATCGGGGTGGGGTTTAATCAATTTAGACTTCACAGGAGTAATGGCGATGGCATTTCGAAATTATACTGGCCTCTGGCCTCTGGCCTCTGGCCCTTGTTTTCCCTCTAGTTTCTGTCCTTTCCCTGGTTAGTACTCCGGTGCATGGAGCGGTTGGCAGTGCGGCAGATCTGGATCGCGGTCTCATGGCAGAGTTGCAGCGGCTCTATCAGACCGAAAGTGATGAAGTGGTTATCGAGCGGTTGGCCGCCGAAGCTGAAGCAGCCCGAGCTTACAGTGTCGCGCCTGATCTGCTTGGGGGTCCGTATGCAGGTGCCTGGTTTGATGTAGAGCGTCTGACTTTGGTGGTAGCCGCCACTGATTCCTCAATGGAGGAATTACTGGCACGCATGGGAGTCAAACTGGTGCATCGCGAGCGCAGCCTGGCACAACTGCTCGATGCGCTGGATCGACTCAGTGAAGATATTCAGAGGCAGAGTTTATGGGCCGATGTGGTTCACAGCCTGCACATTGATTACCCAGGCAACCAGGTCGTGGTGTCGGTTGAACCCGCTCGTGAGCATGTCATCCACGGCTTGCCGACTCTTCGGCGAGAGCCTGCGGTGATTCGAGTCGAGCACAGCCTGGGCGGCTCCATTCCGGTGTCCTGGCCGGTGCGTGGCGGCGATGAGTTCGTCAATGAGGATTTTTCACAAGCAGTAGGGTATGAGTTCCCGTGTTCTATCGGCTTTTCCGTTGACGGTGGATACCTAACCGCTGGCCATTGCGGTGATGAGGACAATAGCGTGGTTGGGTTCAATAGCAATGCTCAGGGACGCTTCTCAGAGTCTTTGGTGGGGAATGGCAATGACCGTGCTTGGGTCGACGTCAATCAGAATTGGAACCCCGGGCCGCTGATCAATGGATACAACGAGGGAGTGCTGACTGTTACAGCGAAGTGGGCGGGACTGCAGGAGGCCCCGCTCAACACCACAGTCTGTCGCTACGGTCAAGCGTCGAGTGGGCCGCACTGCGGTGAGATCACAGCAACCCATGTAAGTGAGACGCTAGAGCATGGTGTAACGGGGCAGCCGTACTCGGTTAGCGGTCTCAAACGCACAAATGCTTGTGTCTATTACGGCGATTCTGGCGGTCCATTCACAGTACCTGTAGAGAACATGGCCCAGGGAATCACAATTTCAGCGCTGCGCCCCAGTGTGCACGGCTGGTGCCCTGACGAAAATCATCCGGACCTGTTGGCTGGCGCTACTTTCGATCCGGTGGCTGGTCCGCTTACCGATTTCGGGAAAGTGATGCTGACGGCACATGGCGCCAATCCGCCGACCATTCACGGATTCAACTGTCCTGATCCGGCCAACAGCGGTGGTGGAATCTTTTTCTGCGAGATCGATCATTTCAAGGCCCAGGGTCAGACGAGCATGCAGTGGACCAGCGGATTCGGCAACCCCAGCTCTGGCGCGGTGTTCTTTGGAACTTGCAACGAACATGATTGGGTAACGGTGAATCTCCAGGTTTCCAACGGTTATGGAACCACGCAGGAGAGCGCCGGTTTCGTATGCCCGACCGGCCCGAATCCGTAGGAGGGCGTCATGTCTGATCCGATTGTTTCGGCATTTGGATTCATGCGAGCAGGCCTTGTCGGCCTGCTCGCCATCGTGGCCAGTGCGCTGGCCGTTGCCGGCGTGTTGCATCCGGGTCACAGCGGTCACTGGTTTGTACCCGAACGAAGCGGCGAAGGCTGGGTGCTGGAGATCCTCGACGAACAACGCGCGCTGGTCTACTGGTTTACCTACGATGAGGATGGCGACCAGCGTTGGCTGATCGGGGACGGACAGATCGATGAAGATGACTCGGGTTGGTATATCACCTTTCCCGATATGTATCTCACCCGAGGGCCGGCATTCGGGCCGGACTTTGATCCTTCTGCCGTCAACTTTGAGGTAGTCGGAGACGGAGAGATGCGCTTTTCCGGTTGCGATGAGGGGCTGTTCCAGTTCGAGGGGCTGGGACAGGAACTGGTCTTTCCGATCCAGCGCTTGACGCGCACCATGGGGGCGGACTGCAGCGCTCCGATACATGGCCGGCCGGGGGAGCTGCTACAGCCTTATGCCGGACAGAGTGGTTCGTGGTTCGATCCCGACAGTTCAGGTCAGGGCTTCGCCCTGCAGTGGATGCCTGATGATACGGCTGTCGTGGTGTGGTTTACCTACGATGGGGAAGGCGAGCAACAGTGGATGCTGGGCGTGGGGGAGCTAGAGGAAGACCACTTGGTGTTTTCCGATCTGGAGGCGACTCGACGCGGTATCTTCGGTGAAGGCTTCGATTCCGAGCAGGTTGAGCGATTGCACTGGGGCGAGCTGGAGCTGGAGCTGACATGCAGTGGCGGCCCGGCCCGCTACTCATCGGGCCGGCCAGACATCGGAAGTGGTGAGTTGCAGCTCGTTCCCCTGTCCCGGCTCATGCGTCCGGAAGGCTGCCCGGTCCAGGCACAACTCTTGGAGGAGCTCTATGAAATTGAATTTATAGAGTTACCCGAAAATGAAGATGGTCAGGTTCCACTCGGACGCTCCCTACAGATTGCTGAAAATGGGACGGTACTGGCAGGCTTCCCTTCAATGGATGCTTCGGTTGTCTTCCGGATGCTGGAATCGGGAGAACAACAATGGGAACTGATCCATGATCGGGGAATATTTTCCCAGCGATTTCTGCTTGCAAAGCAAGGCGGTATTGCTGCGTTTACCGATGACCAAGGGTGGAGCGAAGAAGGTATAGGATTGACTGAACCCAAGTTGTGGACTGCCCAAGTGGGTACTCAGCCACTTTCCGGGCAGATTTTCGCGAGGGCGATGGTGCGTGGCGGTTCAACGGATGCCCGATGTCTGGTGGGTACGGGTCGATTCGGGATGAGTTTTGGCGAGCCCATTGTGCCGTGGAGATGGATGGAGGAACATGGCCAGCAGGAGTTGCCGACTCACGAAGAAGTGGGTGGGGGCACAGCAACGCCTTTCGCGTGCTCCAGCGATGCCAGCATCGTGATCGGCAATCAGTTGCTGGATGAGAACGGATGGCGCCAGGATATCGCGATCCGCTGGGTTGGCGATGCCGAGCCGGAGTTCCTGTATGACAGTGAGGGTGCACGACTGCGCTTTGCCCAGGCCTGTAGCGCGGACTGCAGCCTGATCGTTGGCGGTGATCAGGTGGATCTCGACCCTGAGCATCCGAATTTCCGAGAGCCCTGGTACTGGACTGGAGCGCAAGGAGCCGTTTACCTTGGCATGCCGGCCGATGCCCATCTGGTGGGGATCGCGCCAGTGACGGCTTGGGATGTTAGCCGTGATGGCACGATGATCGTTGGCGGCTATGCTATTGAGCACCCGTATGGGTCGACAGGTTCGCGCGGCTATATTTGGACCGAGTGGACTGGCATTCAGAGCATTCCCGAATTGCTCGATTCCGCCGTGCCGGATGCGGCTGGGTGGCACACGATGAGCGCTGTCAGCGTGGCTCAGGGGGATCAGGAAGTCTGGATCGCGTTGACAGGGCAGGTTCGAGATATTGTCGGTATGGGCACTATGTTTTATCGACGCGCAGCGGTACTGCACTTGGAGCCAAAGCAGAACGACTGGTTTCAATGATGCCAAGGGCAGGAAGCCTTTGATTTCGGCGTGTGTGACCTTCGATCCGGATATTGCGGTGCCACCCGCTTGATTCCCCCGCCCATTGACCCCACCCCTGTGGATAAGTCGAACATCAGCAGGGGAGTCAACCCGTTATGAGAATGGACAAACTGACGGCGCGGTTTCAGCAGGCGCTGGCCGAGGCACAGAGCCTGGCCGTGGGCATGGACCATGCCATGCTCGAGCCCGAGCACGTGATGGTGGCGCTGCTTGATCAGGAAGGCGGCGGGATTCGCGGCCTGCTGGCCCGGTCCGGCGCCCAGGTCAACACCCTGCGCTCGGCGCTGGGTGAAAAGCTGGACGGCATGCCGAAGGTCTCGGGCCAGGCCGGGCAGATCAACCTGTCCAACGACCTGGGCCGCGTGCTCAATGTCACCGACAAGATCGCGCAACAGCGTGGCGATGCCTATATCGCCTCGGAACTGTTCGTGCTGGCGGCCCTGGAAGCCCGTGGTGGCCTGAGCGAAATGCTGCACCAGGCCGGGGTGACGAAACAGGGCGTTGAAGAGGCCATCGAGTCCGTGCGCGGTGGCGAGTCGGTTGACGATCCCAACGCCGAGGACCAGCGCGAAGCGCTCAAGAAATACACCGTCGACCTGACCGAGAAGGCCGAGCAATCGCGCCTGGACCCGGTCATCGGCCGCGACGAGGAAATTCGCCGCACCGTGCAGGTTTTGCAGCGTCGTACCAAAAACAACCCGGTGCTGATCGGCGAGCCCGGCGTGGGCAAGACCGCCATCGTCGAGGGCCTGGCCCAGCGCATCGTCAATGGCGAGGTGCCGGAAGGACTGAAGAACAAGCGTGTGCTGTCGCTCGACATGGGCGCGCTGATTGCCGGGGCCAAGTACCGCGGTGAATTCGAGGAACGGCTCAAGGCCGTGCTCAACGATCTCAAGAAGCAGGAAGGCCAGATCATCCTGTTCATCGACGAGATCCACACCATGGTCGGCGCGGGAAAGGCCGAAGGTGCGATGGATGCCGGCAACATGCTCAAACCCGCGCTGGCGCGCGGCGAGCTGCACTGCGTGGGCGCAACCACCTTGAACGAGTACCGCGAGAACATCGAGAAGGATGCCGCCCTGGAGCGTCGTTTTCAGAAGGTGCTGGTGGAAGAGCCCAGCGTCGAGGACACCATTGCCATCCTCCGGGGCCTGCAGGAGCGCTACGAGGTCCATCACGGTGTCGATATCACCGACCCGGCATTGGTTGCCGCGGCCACGCTGTCGCATCGCTACATCACCGACCGCAAGCTGCCCGACAAGGCCATCGACCTGATGGACGAGGCCGCCAGCCGCATCCGCATGGAAATCGACTCCAAGCCCGAGGCCATGGATCGGCTCGAGCGGCGGCTGATCCAGCTCAAGATCCAGCGCGAGGCCCTGAAGAAGGAAACCGACGAGGCCTCGAAGAAGCGCCTGGCCGACCTGGAAGAAGAAATCAGCGAGCTCGAACGCGAGTTCGCCGACCTCGACGAGGTGTGGAAGACCGAGAAGGCGTCGGTGCAGGATGCCACTCACATCAAGGAAGAACTCGAACGCGCCCGTGCCGAGCTGGAGAACGCGCGCCGTGCCCAGGATCTCTCGCGCATGGCCGAGCTGCAGCATGGGCGAATCCCCGAGCTGGAACGCCAGCTCGAACAGGCCGAGTCGTCCGAAACCACCGATCACTTCCAGCTGCTCCGCAACAAGGTCACCGAGGAAGAAATCGCCGAGGTGGTCAGCCGCTGGACCGGTATCCCGGTCTCGAAGATGCTCGAAAGCGAGCGCGAGAAGCTGATCAAGATGGAAGATGCGCTGCACGAACGTGTCATCGGCCAGGACGAGGCGGTCAAGGCCGTGGCCGACGCCATCAGGCGTTCGCGTGCGGGGCTGTCCGACCCCAACCGGCCCAACGGCTCGTTCCTGTTCCTGGGGCCCACCGGCGTGGGCAAGACCGAGCTGTGCAAGTCGCTGGCCGCCTTCCTGTTCGATACCGAAGACGCGATGGTGCGCATCGACATGTCGGAATTCATGGAAAAGCATGCCGTCGCCCGCCTGATCGGCGCGCCGCCCGGCTACGTCGGCTACGAGGAAGGCGGTTATCTGACCGAGACCGTGCGTCGCCGGCCCTACTCGGTGATCCTGCTCGACGAGGTCGAGAAGGCCCACCCGGAAGTGTTCAATATCCTGCTGCAGGTGCTCGACGACGGTCGGCTGACCGACGGTCACGGCCGCACCGTGGACTTCCGCAACACGGTGATCGTCATGACCTCCAACCTCGGCTCCGACCGCATCCAGGAACTGGCCGGTCAGGGCTACGACAAGATGAAGGACGCGGTGATGGAGGTTGTCGGTACCCATTTCCGTCCCGAATTCATCAATCGCGTCGATGAAATCGTGGTCTTCCATCCGCTCGATCGGGCACAGATTCGCCGGATCGCCTCGATCCAGATCGAGGGCCTGCACAAGCGCCTGGCCGAGCGCGAGATGGCGCTGGAAATCTCCGACCAGGCACTCGATCTGCTCGGCAACGTCGGTTTCGACCCGGTCTACGGCGCCCGGCCGCTCAAGCGCGCCATCCAGCAGAAGCTGGAGAACGCCCTGGCGCAGAAGATCCTGTCCGGTGAATTCGGTCCGGGCGACACCATCGCGGTGGAAGCCAGCGAAGGCGAACTGGTGTTTCAGCGTGAAGCCACTGCGGAAAGCGTGGCGACCGGCTGAAGCCTGCCGGGTGAGTGAAGCGGGTGATGGAATGGGCGATTTCGAAACCGAAGGTTTCGCATGAGCCCGTTCCATCACCCGCTTCACTTCAGGTTTGGAAGTGACCCGTCGACCCGTACAATGACGCCATTCTTGCCAGTCATTTCGATCCCATGAACCAGGTACACGAGCCCAACCCCATCCGCTACGTCGAACCGGTCTTTCGCCCACCCAGCGAGGCGCACTCGCTGATCCTGCCGGTGACCGACGGCTGTTCCTGGAACCAATGCACCTACTGCGAGATGTATACCGCCCCGCAGAAGAAATTTCGCGCGCGTGACGAGGGCGAGGTTCTGGAAATGATCAGGCGCGGCGGCGAGTTGTTTGGTGATCGGGTGCGGCGCGTGTTCCTGGCCGACGGCGACGCCCTGGTGCTGCCCACCCACCGCCTGATGCGAATCTTCGAAGCCATCAATGCACACATGCCGCATGTCGAGCGAGTGTCCAGCTATTGCCTGCCGCGCAACCTCAAGCGCAAGTCGGTGGCCGATCTGACAGCCCTGCGCGAAGCGGGATTGCAGATGGCTTATATCGGCGCCGAATCCGGCGACGACGAGGTGCTGGAAAAGGTCAACAAGGGCGAGACCTTCGATTCCACCCGCGCCGCGCTCGACAAGCTCGGCGAGGCCGGCATCACCCGCTCGGTGATGCTTCTCAACGGCCTGGGCGGAGAGGTGTTTTCAGACCAGCATGCGGACAACTCGGCAAGGCTGGCAAACGACACCCAGCCGGAGTTCCTGGCCACGCTGGTGGTCAGTTTCCCGCAAGGGGAAGAACGCTTTCGGGCCGGGTTTCCGGAATGGGAGCCGCTGGATCAGACCGGGCTGTTCCGGGAAATGCACCGTTTGATCAGCGGTTTGGAGCTCAAACGCACGGTTTTTCGTTCCGACCACGCCTCCAACTGGCTGGTGCTCAAGGGCACGCTCGGTGCCGACAAGTCCCGTCTGCTCGAACAACTGGAGCTGGCCGTCGATCAACCCGAACGGGTCGCGCTGCGACCGGAGTGGGCCAGGGGATTGTGATCAACCCGGCGTGCCGATGACCAGGATCAGCGCGTGCGCCCCGCTTTCAGTGAATCGAGCTTGGCGGTGTAGAGGCGTTCGTGTCGAGGGGCGCTGGCGAGTTCCAGCGCTTTCTCCATGGCCTGTCTCGCCCCGGCCTGATCGCCTTGCTTGTCCCGCACGATCGCCATGCCCCAGTATGCTTCGTGCAGGTAGGGCAGCTTTTCGGTGACGGCTTCGTAAATGTTCAGGGCGCGCCTGAGCTGCCCTGAATCGGCCAGCTCGCGCGCCAGCATCAGGCGTGGATAGGGATTGTGATCGGGCAGGCGGGCCAGTCGTTCGAGCACGGCCTGTGCCTCGTCCCCGCGCCCACGGTTGTCGAGGAGGGCGTGCAGGTTGTGCAGCAGATTGACGTCATTGGGGTGCAGTCCGAGGGCATGCCGAAGCAGGGCTTCCGCGGTGTCGTGGTCTCCGGCTCGCCGATGAATGACGGCCAGCAGGTTGCGCACCGATGCGTTGTCCGGATCAACGGCATCTGCCCGTTCGACAAGCCAGAATGCCTTGTCCAGTTCTCCGTCCAGCATCATTTCCGCTGCTACATTGCGGTAGAACATGGCCAGGAATTCATCATTGGAGACCTGGCGCGAGGGCTGGCGTCTGCGGGTCGGAAAGTAGTCGATGATGGCGCGTCGTGTCGGTCTGCCGGAGTGATCCTGTTCCTCATCGGCGACGGGCGGGTAGATCCGAGTGCGCACATGGTCGCTCACCAGCACAAGGTCACTTTGCCGTTCGAAGGTCGGCGGCGTGCGCATGAGCTGGAAATCGTGCTCGAGACCGAGATGACGCGTGAAGGCAGTGGTCACGACAGCCAGCGACATGCAATTGCCCTGCTGGTCCTGCAACGCCTCCGAAGCGGTCAGTGTATTCCCCCAGTAGTCGAAGTTCGCAAGGTGCCCGTCAATGAAGCGGGCGAGTTGCCAGTGCAGATCGGAGTCGCCGTTCTGGCGGGAAAGAAACTCGTCCAGCGCCGCGATCTGTCCTGCCGACAACGCGAAGATCTCATCTGCACCGGGGATATGCACGGGCTCGCCGAAAAGCGCCCGGTTCAGTTCCGGCCGCTCGGTGTGGCCGAACTCGGCTGTCGAGGGCGGCGTGGCGCAACCGGCTGCCAGCAAGATCAGGAGGCAAGCCGCCAGCGGCCGCATGAGTCGATTGCGCATGTTTCCGGACCGTTTCGAGTATGGACTGCCGTCGAGTCTAGGCCGCGCGGCCCGGCCTTGCAAACATCGCCGTCCGTCCGGCCCGAATTGTTCACGAATTATTCGGGCCGGGCGTTGCTGTTATTCTGAAAGCCGTCCACTGGTTGCTTGCGATGTACATGCTGTCGGGTCTGACATGAAGAGACTGGTTGTCATTGCCCATGCCCCCTCGTCCAATACCCGCGCCATGGTCGATGCCGTGCTCGATGGCGCAGGCGACGAGGCCATCGAGAACGTGAGCATTCGACACGTGCGTCCGCTGGATGCCCGGGCACAGGATGCGCTCGAAGCCGATGCCATCATCTTCGGAACCACCGAGAATCTCGGTTACATGAGCGGCGCACTGAAGGACTTTTTCGATCGCTGCTTCTATGACCTGGTCGACAAGACCGATGCCAAGCCCTACGGGGTTTTCATCCGAGCCGGCAAGGACGGCACGGGAACCCGGCGGGCCATCGAGAGCATCTGCGGCGGTCTCAACTGGAAGCCGGTGCAGGAGCCGCTGATCTGCCGCGGCCAGTGGGACGAAGGTTTCCTGGATCAATGTCGCGAACTCGGCATGGCCATGGCCGCCGGGCTGGAAGCAGAGATCTTCTGACCATGTGCCTCATCGCCTTCGCCTTCACGCCCGGGCAGGATCGCCACCTGCTGCTGGCGGCCAACCGCGACGAATCTCACGAACGTCCGGCACGGCCCATGGCCTGGTGGGAATGGCCGCAAGGCCCGCTGGCCGGGCGTGACGAGAAGGCCGGTGGGACCTGGCTGGCGGTGGCGAGAGACGGGCGTTGGGCGGCAGTGACCAATTTTCGCGATCCGCGCGCGGGTAACGGCACACGATCGCGCGGCGATCTGCCTGTCGGGTTTCTGACGGGTCAGCGCTCGCCGGCCGACTACGTGGCCAGCGTGTATCGACATCGCCACGAATACGGCGCGTTCAACCTGCTTGCCGGAGACCGTGACCACCTTTGGTACTGTTCGACCCATGCCGAATCGCGGGCTGTCGAGCCGGGGGTGCACGCCCTGTCCAACGGACTGCTCGACGAGCCCTGGCCCAAGAGTCGCCGTATCGCCACGGCCCTTGGCGGGCTGGCGAGCAGTGCGGTATCGGTCGATAGCGAGCGTTTGCTCGCCCTCATGCACGATCGCGAGCCTGCACCGGATGCCGACTTGCCCGATACGGGTGTAGGTATCGCGCTCGAGCGTTTTCTTTCGCCGCCGTTCATCGTCGGTGAACGTTATGGGACACGGTGTACCACCGTGCTATGCCTGGGGAATCGCAACCAGGCATTCGAGCGCAGTCATGGCCGCGGCGGCGATCCGGTATCTCAGCTTCACTACCGGTTCAGCCGGGCAAGCTTCGATTGAATTGGGGCACCGGTCGAAGTACCCTGACAGAAGATGCTTCGATGTCTCCCCAGTGCGGTATCAAACAAGGTAACGACTCGGCCTGGCTCACAACGCTTTGGGAATGAGGGGGGCGTGCAAGCGAGAGGCGGAGGGTGAATGCCTGGCCATGACTGGAGGGTGATGTTGAAGCGATTGCTCGCCTTCACCTCGCTTTGCCTGCCGCTGTTGTTGCCCGGTCAGGCTCACGCCGATATTCGCTTCGACCGTATCTCGGTCGAGGATGGACTGTCCCAGTCAAGCGTATTTGCGCTTTCCCAAGACAGCCGGGGTTTCCTGTGGATGGCCACCGAGCGGGCGGCTGACCGCTATGACGGCTACGGGTTCTCGGCATTTCGCCACCGGCCTGGTGAACCGGATTCCATCAGTGACAACACCGCGAGGGCTTTCTTTACTGACCGTGACGCTGGGCTGTGGATCGGCACCGACAACGGCATCAACCGTTACGATCCCGATAGTGGGCGCTTACAGCGTTTTTTTCCGGCGAGCGGAACGGGTGACGGTCGGCTGCAGGTGCTCGAGCAGGGAATCGTCGAGGACTGCGGTGGCGATATCCTTTTCCTGGCCCGTGACGGCCTCTGGGTGATTGCATCGGGACATGGGCACCCTGAACCCACGGTGCTGGAGGGCCGGGCGGAAGATCGGTTTCGGGGCTCGATTCTGACTGACCGCAATGGTGGTGTCTGGGTAGCGGACGGCCGTCATCTCTGGTTCAGGCCCTGTGGTGCGGAGAAATTCAGGAAGGTCTTCCGCCTGCCGGACAGTACCGTGCGAGCCATGGCCGGTCCGAATGCCCTGGCGCTTGCCCCGGAGGGTTCTGTGCTGTGGGCGAGCGGCGACGGCTTGCG